>OOBJ01002221.1_pt1 | contig 10511 bp, 6 predicted proteins | sample 1671331 | NCBI WGS metagenome assembly OOBJ01 (sample SAMN06348145, study PRJEB24527) | human gut metagenome | biome: human gut; feature: ankylosing spondylitis patient; material: feces | host: Homo sapiens | place: China | collected 2015-10 | reverse complement strand
ATGGCCCCATCCTGCACCGATGAGTTCGAAACGCTGAGGTACTCCCTGCTCATCTTCATCCTGTTTATCTACCACAAAAGCAGAACTTAAAAGATGAGAATCGCTGAGTGCACGTCGGATTTCGAGTTCCTTACCGATGGTGAAGGTCTTCTCGGTACCGATAATCTGGAGTTTGCTGATTCTTCCACTCTTACCACGCTCCACGGCCTTCAGGTCGAGGATGGCACCAAAATCCATCTTCAGTTTGTCAGCGATAAGCTGCTGGAGTTTCTCCTGAGTGAGCGTTACCTTCCAGCGATAGAAATCGGCAGTCTCCTGGTCATAGTCATTCAATACCTGCGAAAGAATCTTCTTGTCTGTCGTATTGCAGAAAGCAGGTGGGTTCGAGCGAATCCACTTCTCAGCCTCTTCCTCGCTGGTAAGATCAGGCATAACCTTTGCATCCTCTACACCCAAGGCAATATCCCTTACGGCTGTGAGATAATTCTTCGGCGTATTCTCCCAGCAATACTGGAACTCTTCGGTAATACCGCCACAACACTTCGAAAATCTGGCATCACAAATCTCATCACCATCCAGCAGAACCTGTCCTCTGGTGAGTCTTACCGCCTCTGCCACATGTGGTGAGGTTTCCTTCGTAATTCCCTGATAACGCTGACAGTGGTCATCGGCACAAACATCGAAAAGAGTATGATCTTCGCGATCGTACCAACGGATGAGCATATCCTCCTTCTTCACGAAAGAGAAGAAATTGTTGCCACTCTCCGCCACCTCTCTGCGATGCTGCATCTGAGCCAAAAGCCAAGAACGGGAAATCACGGCGTGCGCCTTCAGGAGTTCGAGACTGGATGTGGCACTCATCTCACTGCTGATGACACTCTCCAGATATTTCTCTACAGGCAGCTCATTAATGGCTAAAATCTTATCAGATTCTACCAGGAATCTCAGCGTACCCAGGAAAGTCTGGGTTTCCTTGCGTTCCCAATGGAAGTTTACACCGATGGTTACATCACTCAAGGAGAAAGAGGCATTCGAGCTCTGCGGATGGAAAGTCAGTGAACTATACTGATTTCCGTTCCAAAGCACGCCACCTTCTGAGAATTCCACCTCCTGCTCACCGATTACGATTTCTCCCTTGGCAAGATAAGGTTTGTTGAGTATGAAATGAACCTTCTGCGCACTCACGATTCCAACAGTTACTTCCGGCTCCTTACCATTATTATATAAGGCAGAAGCTCCGACAGCAGCCTTAGCCTCCTTTGCCGCCTTCAGCTTGTTAACGATAGTTTCTACCTTCTCTGGACTGATACCGCATTCCTGCAAGATAGCAGTAGCCTTTTCATCGGTGAGTTTACGGAAATCTTCCTCACGAGGAGTAATGATGAGTCCGCTCATATCGAGTGCTCCCGGCGAAACCATCACCTGTGCATCCCCTTCAGCAAAGTAAGCATCTGGTCGATGTTTCTCTCTTGGGATAACCACAGTGATGAATTCTTCACACTTACGCCAGGCTACGATGTTCATCATTGGCTCTTTCTCGTCGCCACGATGAGGCAAAGCCTTGTAAAGTCGGCGGAAGAGGGTTTCATCACTCTCTTCACTCTTCGAGATGATAACAAAGGCTGGCACGATGAAATCGCGAACCAATGCAATCTTCTCATCATCATTCAGCGAGATGATATCGGTAAGATTGCGGGAAAGACGCTGCCAGTTTGCCTGCAAAGGAAGAAGTCCACTAGAACCAGCCTGGAAATGCAGGTGGTCTGGAGCAGAAGCTCCACACTTCGGACCATTATAGAATACCATCAAGTCGCTGTGCAGACTCAGGAATCTGTGCATCTCACCATAGTTCTTATAAATGAGCTGATACTGGTGTTTGCGTGCCGGGATCGTGAAATGGATTGGCAAGATAGGGAACGGATTCACCAACAGCTGGAACTTGTCGTCTATCTGCTGCACCATCTGTTCTTCCGGACGATTGGCAGCACAGAGGAAGCAAGGGCGCTCGCTCAATGCCTTCTTGTCGATTTTGGCTCCCGTGCTTACCATACGAGCCGGATTCCACTGCAACTTCACAAACTCAGAGAGCGTCTTGGTCTCTACGTGCTTGAGGTCGCGATAACGATGTCGAGCCTCCTCCCATTGCTCCAACTGTCGATTGAAGAATCGGGAGATACTGCTATCTTCCATGATATCAGCCTTTCCCAACAGCATCTGCTGACGTGCCTTCAACTCCATGGTGCGCAAACGGTCTTTATAAAGATTATTGGCGTTCACCTTTTCTATACTAAGAGCAGCATCAGAGTTTCCTCCCCAGCGACGACAGAGGTAGAGTTCCTCATAGATTCTGCCGATGCGGTAGCGGCGAGAGAAAGCCAAGCCCATCGCATAGTCCTCGCCATAGCTGGTATTAGGAAACGGTATCTGTCTAGCCAACGGGGTAAAGAAAGCACGAGGAGCGCCTAATCCGTTGATGCGCAAGGCATTGTTGCAGCCATTCTCCTCGGTCCACTCCTTATGGTCGATAAGTCCAGGAGGAAGGGTCTGCAGATCGAAGTTGCACATACGATAAGAACCCACAATCATCGCAGCCTTCTGCTGATGGAAAGCATCTACTATCTTCTGCAGTGTATCGGTAGAAGAATAGAGGTCATCGCTATCGAGCTGAACGGCAAACTTTCCGCAAAACTCGCTAGAGATGGCCAGATTCCAGCATCCACCTATTCCAAGGTCTTTGCTTGTAGGTTGGAGCAGGAAGAGACGTGGACTATCAGCTATTTTCTGCACGATTTCACCGGTACGATCGGTAGAATGATTATCTACGACGATGACATTGAACTTGAAATTGGTCTTCTGGCTCATTGCACTAAGCACAGCGTCTGCGATGGTCTTCTCTCTATTGAAAACTGGGATGATGACAGATGCCTCATATTCAAAGTCCTGCTCATCAAAATTCGGCTGACGATAGTAACAGGTATCAATCAGGGCACCCACTTTGCCAAGATGCTGGGTACAAGCCTTTTCCATTTCTATCTGCACCTCCCTGTTACGAGGATTCACATAGTCGAACTGCTTCTCACCGCTCTTGCGATTGTCTCTCTCAGTCTCGGTATAGAGATACTCATTGATATGGAAGATTTCTCCTACTCGACTCAGATAAAGTCTCAGGTCGTAGAGACCCGCATAAAGGTATTCCTGACGATCACGCTGAGCTACATAATCACGGAGAGCCTGTGCCTTGATGAGCCAGAGGCTTCCAAAATCGAAATCATCACGGAGTGAACCCTGCTGATAATCGATTACCGGATGCTTTTCCAACTTAGAAACTCTCAGTGATTTCTCCTGCTCAGAAGCATCTTCACCCAATGAAGCCTGGAACTTGGCTGTTTCCTCCTCATCCAACACCTTCGTATAATGGTCGGAGTAAACCATCACAGCTCCCGTGTCATCAGCCACACGGAGAAAACGCTCCAATGCGAGATTGCCCCATTGGATATCTGTATTTTTGGTACAGATCAACACATAGTCGGCATCGGTGTTCTCAGCGATGCTCTCTACAGTGTTAGAACTCTCAAGGCGGTCAACGGCAATGAAGGTGCAACCTTCCGGCACCGGATGCTGGGCTGCGAAGTCAGCGCTCACCAGGAGGTTGATATGCTGTACTGTTTTGTCTTCGTGAAGATCTATGGTCGTAAATCTAGCTTCCTGTAGGTCGTCACAAGGCAAGAAAAGATCTATTTTTTCTCTCATTTTCACCTTATTTTAGCTTATTATATTAAAATATGTGGCAAAGATACGAATTTTTCAGCAAAAAAGCGTATCTTTGCAGTATGAATAATGAAAAAAAATATCTTTTAGGTCTTACACTTGCTGAATTGAAGCAGGTGGCTAAGGATCTCGGCATGCCTGCCTTCACCGGCGGACAGATGGCGAAGTGGCTCTATGAGCAGCACGTAAAGAGCATTGATGAGATGACCAACATCTCGAAAGCCAACCGTGCCAAGCTCGCTGCCGAATACGAAATAGGATGCGCAGAATTCTCTGACGCACAATACTCTGTGGATGGTACCATCAAGTACCTCTTCCCTACCCGAAGCGGCAAATTCGTAGAAACGGTCTATATCCCGGATAAAGACCGTGCCACCCTCTGCGTTTCATCACAGGTGGGCTGCAAAATGAACTGCCTCTTCTGCCAGACAGGAAAGCAGGGATTCGAAGGCAGTTTGCCTGCCGGCGACATTCTGAACCAGATTTATTCGCTGCCTGAGGTGGATAAGCTCACCAATATCGTATTCATGGGACAGGGAGAGCCGATGGACAATCTCGACAATGTGCTTCGTGCCACAGAGATTCTCACCGCCGATTACGGTTGGGCGTGGAGTCCGAAACGAATCACTGTAAGTTCTGTGGGCGTGAAGAATAAGCTGAAGCGATTCCTGGAAGAGAGCGAATGCCATGTGGCAATTTCAATGCACGACCCGATACCATCAGAACGTGCAGAACTGATGCCTGCTGAACGCGGAATGAGTATAGAACAGGTGGTAGAGCTTCTGAAGAACTACGATTTCTCTCATCAGCGCCGCCTGAGTTTCGAGTACATCGTATTCAAGGGAGTGAACGACAGTATGCAGCATGCCAAGGCCATCATCAAACTGGTGAAGGGGCTTGATTGCCGTTTCAATCTCATCCGCTTCCATCAGATTCCCGACATTCCATTGCAGGGTGTGAACGATGAGAAGATGGAGCAGTTCCGTGATTACCTCACTTCCCACGGAGTTTTCACCACTATCCGTGCCAGCCGCGGCCAGGACATCTATGCAGCCTGCGGTCTGCTCAGCACCTCGAAAAAGATCGGAGAAATCCGACATCATGAGGATGAGAAGCTGAAAGAGGAGATGTAGAGAGAATAGCATAATGGTGAGAAAAACGATAACGTTTCTTTTCCCGTTCTATCTTATATTCGTTCTCCTGACAAGTTGCGATATAACAGGTAAGAACAGGAAAAAGCCAGCCAGCACGGGACAACCTTACGAGGTGGTACTCGAGGGTGATACCGACAGCATCGTAACCAAGATGCTGACAGAGGATGTGACAGGACTACCTCAACCCGAACCACTCTGCCGACTGATTCAGGTGAAAAAGGGCAAGACCCAGGGCAGCTATCTGCTCGTCAGAACCCGAATCATCGTGAATATCGGAGAGCGGGATTTCTCCGTCAGGCTGAGCCACGACGAAAATGCTGCACCGCAGAATATCATCCGCATTACAGCCCGCTCGACACAGCAGTTGCAGGAAAAGCTCAATGGCGAAAGACTCCGCCAAATCGTGAATGAGGTAGAGTTGAAACATCTGGCAGATATCATCTCCTGCAACCCCAGCAAACAAAACAAGGAGATGCAGGACGAAATCAAGAAGATGTTTGGAATTGACATGAAGATTCCGGTCTCGATGAACGCCAGCAAAAAAGCAAAAGACTTCATCTGGATCTCGAATAATGCAAGTACAGGAATGCAAAACCTGCTCGTGTTTAAAGTGAAGAGTGAAGAACGAAAAATGAAGAATTCAAATGCAGCTTATGCAAATGATAAAGCTCTGATTGACAGCATTCTTCGAACCAACATGCTCGGCGAAACCGACAGCATGTATATGGAGATTCCAGTTCTTTCAGAAAGAGGGCTCTGGGAGATGAAGGGGGATGCCATGGGAGGACCTTATGTCATGCATCGCATTCATAAGTCAACAAGCCAAGCAGAAATTCAGCAAGGCTACGACCTCTACATCATCGGCTTCGTCTATGCTCCCGAAATGAAAAAGAAAATATTAATCAAGCAGCTCGAAGCTGCGATTTCTACTATAAAATAAGTATTAATGGACAACAAGAAAATCAGGGTGGCTATCACCCACGGAGATACCAATGGTATCGGATATGAACTCATTTTTAAGGCATTCAGTGAGCCAGAGATGTTGGAGTTTTGCACCCCAATCATCTATGGTTCACCTAAAGTGGCAGCTTATTATCGCAAGGCGATGAATCTGCCAGCCCAGTTCTCTATCATCCAGAAAGCAGAAGATGCTGAAGATGGACGTATCAACCTCCTCGCTGCCGTAGATGAAGAGGTTAAGGTAGATATGGGACTTCCTACTGATGAATCAGGAGCTGCAGCCATCAAAGCACTCGACCGTGCTATGACCGACTATCGCAACAATCTCTATGATGTCTTGATTACAGCACCAGTAAGCAGTCAGAACGTCAAAATAGAAGGATATACCTTCAAGGGACACAAGGAGTACATCGAAACATGCATCGGCGACCGCAACAGTTCCCTGAGCATCCTCATCGGAGACGACCTCCGTATCGCAGCTATCACAGAAAAGACACCTTTGGCTCAAGTAGCTGGTGCAATCAGTCAGGAAAGTATCGTGAGCAAGACAACATTGCTCTGGCAGACATTGAAGCGCGACTTCCTCATCACCAACCCACGTATCGCCGTACTCGCCCTGAATCCTAGCATCAACGAGGAACAGAGTTGCGGCAAAGAGGAACGCGAAATCATCATCCCGGCTATCGACCACCTTGCTGACAAGGGAATCCAGGCGTTTGGTCCTTACCCTGCAGACGAATTTTTCGGCAGCGGTTACTTCAGCGAATTCGATGGAATCATGGCAATGTACTACGATCAGGCTACCGTACCATTCCATGCTCTCTACAACGAGGATGGCGTGCTCTACACTGCAGGCTTGCCACTTATCCATACCGCAGCCAACACAACTCCTTGCTACTTCATGGCAGGCTGCAACGAGGCAGACCCAACATCATTCCGCCATGCTATCTTCACGGCACTCGATGCTTTCCGCCATCGCGAAACAAGCGACGAGGTGGGTACAAACCCGCTGCCAAAGCTCTATCACGAGAAGCGAGACGAAAGTGAAAAGGTTCGCTTCTCTATCCCTAAGAAGCACGCTCCATCTCCATTCCCTTCAAAGAACGGAAAACAGGGAGCACCAAAGGGTAACGAGCAGAAGGAGGTGCAGAACAATGCTCCAAGAAACAACGAGCAGAAGGAGGCGCAGAACAATGCTCCAAGAAACAACGAGCAGAAGGAGGCACAGAACAATGAGCAGAAGAACAATAATCAGAAAGCTCAACAGCCTAACAAGCAGAAGGCTGCACAGGCTGCTGCAGCACTCTCTGCTGTTCTCTCTGCAGTTCAGGCTGGTCAGAAGCCTGCTTCTAAAGAGTAAAAAACAAGGCGAAATTAGCTGCTGGAACTTGTATGTTTCCGGCAGCAATATCAGCCTGATACGTGACTAGAAATTAAGGAAAAAGAGCAGAAAGATAGGCGAAAAAGTTAAAAATCACCTATTTTCTGCTCTCCATAACCTATTTTTGGACGAAAAAAGCAGATAATTCAAAAAAAATATGTAATTTTGGCAGCTAAATGGATAATTCCGAACTTCAAAAGATAAAACAACGATACAATATCGTCGGAAACAGCGACGGATTGAATCGTGCTCTCGATGTTGCCTTACAGGTGGCACCGACAGACCTTTCCGTGCTCATCATCGGAGAAAGCGGAGTGGGTAAGGAAATCATTCCAAGAGTCATCCACGACAATTCTCCACGAAGAAGAGAGAAATACTTCGCCATCAACTGCGGCAGCATCCCAGAGGGAACCATTGACAGCGAACTCTTCGGACACGAAAAGGGTTCCTTCACTGGAGCCATCGGTGAAAGCGAAGGTTACTTCGGAATAGCCAACAAGGGAACCATCTTCCTCGATGAGGTAGGAGAACTCCCTATCCAGACCCAAGCCCGACTGCTTCGTGTGCTGGAAACTGGTGAATATATCCGAGTAGGAGGTACAGAAATCCGAAAGACCAATGTTCGTATCGTAGCTGCCACTAATGTGAATATGCGCAAGGCCGTGAGCGAAGGAAGATTCCGTGAGGATCTCTACTATCGTCTCAATACGATTCCTATCCAAATGCCTCCTTTGCGCGAACGTGGCGGTGACATACTCTTGCTCTTCCGTCTCTTTGCCATGCAAATGGCTGAGAAATACCACTTGCCGAAAATCTCGCTTTCGGAAGATGCCAAGCAACTGATGTTGAAATACAAGTGGCCAGGAAACGTAAGACAGCTCAAGAATATCACAGAGCAGATGTCGGTACTCTCAAAAGAAAGAGAAATCGGACTGGATTCACTTCTCCAATTCATCCCAAAAGATGAGGAGAGCACACAGCTGGCCCCAATTCCTCAACAGAGCGTAGGACAGCACAGTTATGAAAGCGAACGAGAAATTCTCTATAAGATTCTGTACGAATTGAGAGGAAACGTAAGCGACTTGAGACGCGAAATGAACTCGTTGAGAAAACAACTTGATGAAGCGCGCGGACTGAATGGTGCCCAAGGGTTCTCTCAATCACAACCGATAGACAACAGTATCATACCCGCAAACTACCCAATAGATGTGACACCATCTCGTACGTCGGATATCATACAGTCGCACTCGGATATGCTGAACTCTCATCCAGACCTGATACATTCCCGACCAGAAGCTCAGGAAGTAGAGGCAGAGGAAATCAAGGATTTCGACAACGAAGAGATAAGCGAGAACGAATCGCTTAACCTCAGCAAACTGGGCAGGCAGATGATAGAAAAAGCATTGGAGAGAAACAATGGCAACAGAAAAAAAGCAGCCGACGAATTGGGAATCTCCGACCGCACCCTCTATCGAAGAATCAAGAAATACGGACTCGGAAATGATTAATGACTCATTGCTGGGAAAGACAATAATAAAGAATAAAAATATGAAGCACTTACGCGCGTACCTATATATAATAGGCATCATATTGGTAATGGGAGCTACTGCTGCCTGCTCCGTAAGCTACAAGTTTAACGGAGCCAGCATTGACTACACCAAGACCAAGACCATCCAGTTGGCTGACTTCCCTATCCGAAGCTCGTATGTTTGGGGACCAATGGGTCCGATGTTCAACAATGAGCTGAAAGACAAGTTTGCCAGCAACACTCAGCTGCGCCAGGTTTCCCGAAACGGAGATTTGAAGATTGAGGGAGAAATCACCCAATACTCACAGCGTAACAAGTCGGTGAGTGCAGAGGGATATTCTGCACAGACCGAATTGAGCATTACAGTGAACGTCCGCTTCACCAATACCAAAAACCACAACGAGGACTTCGAGCGACAGTTTACCTCCGCCAAGACCTACGATACCACTCAGAGCCTGGCATCAGTGCAGGAAGAGCTGGTTACACAGATGGTAAAGGATTTGGTTGATCAGATATTCAATGCAACTGTAGCTAACTGGTAAAAAATTCAATGTTCAAAGAAAAAAGCAAAACATCGTGGAATTAAATAGATTAATACAACATCCTGAGGAAATGGACCGAGAGACGCTCTACGACCTACGTGCGCTCTTGGCTCTTTATCCGTACTATCAGACGGCTCGCCTGCTGATGTTGAAAAACCTATACCTGCTCCACGACCCCAGCTTCGATGAAGAACTTCGCCGAGCAGCCATCTATATCTCCGACCGCAAAGTCATCTTCCAGATGATAGAGGCAGCTCACTATCAGCTCAAGCGTACCCAGAATAAGCCACAAGGTATGGGCATTCTTGATGCCAAGAAGAAAGAAGATCGCACCAGCAGTCTCATTGATAACTTCCTCGACTCCATCCCTACCGATGCTGAGGAAAACGAGAAGAAGAAAGAGAAACGCAAACCTACACCAGCAGATGCAGCAGTAGATTACGTATCATATCTGATGGAGACTGAGACAGAACAGAAGATGGAACAACCATCCCGTACAATCAGTCTCATCGATGACTTCATTGAGGAAGGCGGCTTTAATCTGGAGAAAATCAACGGCACAGAGGAATCTGAACCAAAATCATCAGCAGACACAGAGCCTGCAGAAGCAACACCTCATAATGAGTCTAGCGATAATGGCGGAATCTTTACAGAAACCCTTGCTAGAATCTACATCAAGCAGGGAAAGTATGAGAGAGCCTATCAGATTATCGATCGCCTGCATAAGCAGCACCCACAAAAGAGTGCCTATTATGTAGATCAACTCAGGTTCCTGGAGAAGCTGATACTGAATGCTAAGAAATAATATGCTCTGCAAAGGGATAAAAAATAAATAAAATAATAATAATAAAACTAGTTTTAAAATTAAAAAATGGCTTACACATTATTTGTAGTATTAATCGTCCTGGTTTCAATCCTGATGGTTCTCATCGTGCTGATCCAGGAGTCAAAGGGAGGTGGATTGGCATCTAACTTCTCTTCAACCAATTCCATCATGGGTGTACGCAAGACTACCGACATCGTAGAAAAGATTACATGGGGTCTCGCAGCTCTTATGGTAGTAATCAGCGTTGCTTGCGCATACGTTGCTCCGCAGGCAACAGGCGAAAATAGCGTCATGGAGGGTGCAACTCAGGAGCAGACTGCTCTTCCTGCTATGCCAGGTGCTAGCAAGGATG
>OOBJ01002219.1_pt1 | contig 10520 bp, 7 predicted proteins | sample 1671331 | NCBI WGS metagenome assembly OOBJ01 (sample SAMN06348145, study PRJEB24527) | human gut metagenome | biome: human gut; feature: ankylosing spondylitis patient; material: feces | host: Homo sapiens | place: China | collected 2015-10 | reverse complement strand
TTATCCAATTTCTAAATGATGTTCGAGATTACGGAATTGACGACGCAGTAAGTGGCTTCGACGAGCGTCATGAAGCCGGAGACGTCGAACTGCTCAGGGTCTCTTCCATAGGAAACGAAATGAGCGTCGCGCCCAGTCACGCCCACGCCCCCATCATGTAAGGAGTACCTGTGGAACAGAATACTGATGACCAGTTAAGAGACCGTCTCTTTCAATCAATTTACGAGGAATTCGTTGGCCCCAGAGACCCCGCCTCGGAAGAACTTATCGACTTCTCGCCTTCACAGCGCTACAACGCCGGCGTGCTGCACCCGAGAGGGGCCTCCATCTCCCTCGAGGCCGAGCATGATGACCGCAGGCCCCCGGAGATCGGGCCCAGTCATCCGACCGGCGGAGAGTCCATCGAGCACATGCCAGCTGTGGCCATCCGCGATACAGCAACACTTAGCACAGTTGACGGCGACGAATTCGAAGAGCCCATTTCTCTCTCAAACGCTAGAGCGCAATCGGCTCTGAGCATGACCGTTGGCATTCGCAGCGACGAGAGCGTCGCCTTCGAAATTGACACCGCCACCTACCAGCACGAAGTTGTTGATGGTGTGGATAAATATCGCCGCCATCCCCTTCACTTCGGCATTTCAGAAGGTGAGGTGGCTGTTCCACGGGGAAACCGCAGCGAATCGGGTAGCTATCGAACGGAGCTTGAGCTTGATGGAGGCAGGCTAAAACTGCAGCTAGTCCACCGAAGGGCCATCGAAGGCGGAGATGTAATTACCGTCGCACTCTGCAACTCCCTCACCGGCGTCAGTGATGACTATCCAAATTGTTATTACCAGGCATCATTTAAAATCGCCGTTTCCCGCGGCCTCATACCGCCCACCTGTCCGCGGTCGTCCGCCACTTCGGAGGAGGAGGCAAATAAGCGCCTGATTTACCGCAATCTGAAAAACTATGCAATTGGACACGGATGTGCCACGTCTTGGGAGCAGGGCGGCACGGTCCACTGGGCCAAGACCGAGACCATGCCTCTCGCAGAAACTCAATCAATGAAGCCCCTTCATCCTCTCATGAAGGGCGTCAGCCTCTCCCTCGAACAATTTGGCGATATGGCCAGATGGCCCGAAACGCTTAACGGCATGAAGACCATGTGCGCCAAATACGAGAAGTGGATCAGCGGAATCGAAAGCCATGTCCCTTCGCTCGATAAGGAGCTAGTTCCGGCGGCAGAAAAGAATATAGCCTCCTGCCGTGCCTGCCTCTTGCGCATGGCCGATGGAATATCACTTCTCGAACAAGACTCCTTAGCACGCAAGGCTTTTGTCATGGCAAATAAGGCCATGTATGAGCAGTACCTGCACTACAGCTATATAAGCGGGGAGAGGCCATCCCTGAGCTCTCCCCTATCATATGTACGCTCATGGAGGCCTTTCCAGCTCGGGTTTATCCTGATGAATCTGAGGGCGATAATTGACGAAAAATCGCCAAGTCGAGATATTGTTGACCTCATTTGGTTCCCAACGGGCGGCGGAAAGACGGAAGCCTACCTAGGACTTACCTCATTCGTTCTTATCTGGGAAAGGCTCGCTCACGTCACGAGCGAGGGCGTAAGCGTGTTCATGCGCTATACGCTTCGTCTGTTGACGTCTCAGCAATTTGACAGAGCCTCTTCGCTCATTTGCGCCTTGGAGTCCATGAGGCGCAAGGATCCCGATCTCTTGGGCAGCAGGCCTTTTCGAATCGGGCTCTGGGTTGGCGGCGAAGCGAGTCCGAACACTCGCAAAGAAGCCGAGACAAAGCGAGCGAAATGGGCTGACCGCAAGGATGGCACGAACCCCTTCCCGGTTCGAAGGTGCCCTTGGTGTGGCGCTAGCCTAGAAGAGGACCCGCGAAGGACCTATAGGCGAAATGGCACGGCGGGCACCTATCCGAAGATTTCCTTCATATGTCCCAACAGCAACTGTGAATACTCTGCAGGAGAGGGACTCCCCTTGGACGTAGTAGATGAGGAGATTTATCAGGCTCCCCCATCGCTGCTCGTCGGGACGATAGATAAATTCGCCATGATCCCCTATCGAGAAGAGTCCTACAGGCTCTTTGGCATTCGAGAGGGAGAGCGACGCGCTGCCCCGAAGCTCATCATCCAAGACGAGCTGCACCTCATTTCAGGACCCCTCGGTTCAATGGCCGGACACTACGAAACCCTCATTGCGAATCTCTGCGAGCGCAATGAGGGTGGTAAGCCCATTCGGCCCAAGATCATTGCGTCGACCGCCACGGTAAGTCGTGCAAAGGAGCAGTGCAATCAGCTCTATGCGTGCGGAGAGGAAAACGTATTCCAGTTTCCCCCGTCCGGACTTGATTACAGCGATTCGTTCTTTTCTGTTGAAGACAAAGAGGCCCGCGGCAGGCGCTATGTCGGCATCTTCGTTCCAACTCTTAACGAGGCTTCGACGAACATTCGCCTCTATGCAGATCTCCTGTGGCAGCCGGTCACGTGGAAGGACGTCTCCGACGAGTGGATTGATCGCTATTGGACCGTCCTTGGCTACTTCAATACAACCAGAGAGCTTGGTCAGGCCGTCACTTGGATGGGCGGCGACATTCCCGAACGCCTTTGGGAGCATCGGCGCAGGGCAAAAGAGAACGGCGAAGATACCAAGCGTTACATTAACGTGTGCAGCGAGCTCACCGGCCGCAAGGACGCCGATGAAGTAAGAAACGGGCTATCAGCCCTCTCCATCTCTCATCCCAACCGCAATGCAGTCGACCTTTGCTTCGCCACCAACATGATTTCTGTCGGTCTCGACGTGGGGCGCCTTGGTCTTATGGTTGTCGAAGGCCAACCGAAGACGACTGCAGAGTACATCCAAGCCACCAGCCGCGTAGGACGAGGAGACGCAAAGGGTCTCGTATTCGTTGTCTACAACACGACTAAACCACGCGACCGCTCGCACTACGAAAACTTCGCAATGTATCATCGAAGTTTTTATGAAAACGTCGAGCCTTCAAGCGTCACTGCCTTTTGTAGGCAGGTGCGCTATAGGGCCCTATTTGGAACTCTGATTGGTATCTATCGCGCGATTGCGACAGCGCCGGACGCATACAGAAAGCCAGAAAAACCGCTTTTGGGATTGCCTCAAAGGCCATCTTGGACAGGGTCAGTGCAGTTGAACCTGATGAGCTAAGCCACACAGAGACCGACCTCAGGGCAATCTACGAACAGTGGAGCACGCATGATTACGACCGTTGGGAAGAGCTCAAGCCTGAAGCTTTTGATGCACCGACACCACTCATGCACCCGCTAGGCGCCAATTGTTCTGATGACTGGAGCACCAATCCATTCGAAGTCCCAACATCCATGCGCAGCGTCGACTCGGAATGTTCGGTAAGAATCGTAGGGTCCTATGGGTCCTATGGAGAGTCGGAGAACAGGTAGATCAAACATGCCAAGAAAAAGCTTCCGTACCCTACAAAAGAAGCCCGGGGCAAAGAACTATCCCCTCCGAATGGGACAGCTAATGGGCCCTTACAGCATCGGGTCCATACTTCCATGCGATGCCAATACGACTCTGATGGTTGCTGGACTCGATGCTTTTGACACGGGCAAGATGATTCAGATACACGACAGTCGTCTTGAACGCTACATCGGCGTCGACAAACTCTACGCTCCGCCCGTAGACGATGGACCAGGTAGCGGTTATATTCCAGCCGTTAGGTTTCCGAACTGGTTATATTGCCCCCGCTGCGGACGAATGCGCTACGTCAAGTCGAACGATGCGAGCGCTTCCATCTACTGTCAGAATCCGGTATGCAAAGAGAAGACAAAGCACAGCACGAAGCTCGTCCCGGAGCGTTTTGTTGTCGTATGTCCCAAAGGCCATATCGATAGCTTTCCTGTCATGAAATGGGTCCATGGGGACGCGGAGCCCGACGCCAACAGCGGAGAGCACATTGTCACCCGTCGCACCCAAGGCGGGAGCACGACAATGGGGGACATCGTCTATTCGTGTTCATGCGGCAAGTGGCGGACCCTCGCTGGCGCCACTCGTCATGGTGGGCTGAACACAATCGGCTATCGCTGCACCGGACGCGAGCCTTGGCTAGACAGGCGCTCATCTACTCCGTGCGATATGCCCAACGAAGAGCTCAGAGTGGTAATCATGGGCGCCACAAATGTCAGCTATGCCGACACCGTTAGTTCGGTGCTTATCCCCGACGCCATCGATGAAAAGACAAAGGGGATCATTAACGAACATTACGAGACACTGCTCGCAATGGATGAAAAAGGCCTCCTAGATGCGGCCATTGATATGCTGGCAGCCAACGGTCTCGACAGAGAGCCGCTCAAGAGGGCATACCTCATGAGAAAGGACCAGGCAGAAAGCACCGAGGTCTCGGAGGATGAATACCTGCACGAAGAGTATCTAACGCTGAGACTGGCATACGAGACCTCCGAGGGACAGTTTGAAGCCACACCCATAGAGTCGCTCTGCTACAACTCACAACTCATTCATTCGTATGTATCCAAACTGACTCTCGTAGACTCCCTTACCGTAACGCGGGCTTTGGTTGGTATATCACGACTAAACCCCGAGGTAAACGAAGGCAAATCCATGGGCGAAAGGAGGGCGTCCCTCTCTCGGAACCACAAACTAGGTTGGACCTTGGCAAGCCAGACGATTGGCGAAGGTATCTTTATCGAGCTTGACGGCGAAGAGCTGGCCGAATGGGCATGTCGTCCTGAAGTAATCGAGCGTTTCGAGACCATGCAGGCCAACTTCGATGGCGCGAGACAAAGGCGCAACAGTGATACCCGAAAGCTCAATCCAAAATATGTTGTCCTGCACACCCTTTCCCATCTGCTCATGCTCTCGATAAGTAAGGTATGCGGCTATAGTGCAGCCTCCCTTCGCGAGCGAATCTATTGCGAAAAGTACCTCGACGACGACCATGAGCTATTCCAAGACATGCACGGCTTCCTCATATATACGGCCTCGGAAAGCGGAGACGGCTCCCTTGGAGGTCTAGTGCGCGCCGGAAAGCCAGGAAGACTCGAAGACGTTCTTGGCAATGCGCTGACAGAGGCCCTATGGTGCTCCAATGACCCAGTCTGCATCGAGTCAGTCGGGCAAGGACTCGATTCATGTAACCTTGCCGCATGCTTCAATTGCTGTCTGGTCCCAGAAACCGCATGCGAGACCGGCAACAAGTTCCTCGACCGCGGTCTGGTTGTTGGCACGCTAGATGAACCGGCGGCCGGGCTCTTCGGCGCAGAGCTGAGGCTTGGTTAAATCCTCCGAGCGAGATGGAGGCATCAGGGCGCTAGAGCCTCGCGAGTTCCTCGAAGAACCCGTGAGGCTCTTCGCCCAACGCTTTTGCGACGACCCCAGCAATTTGTTGGGCAAGTAAGGGCGGCACAGCATTTCCCACTTGCGTAAACTGAGACGTCCTGTTCCCCTCAAACAAATAGTCATCCGGAAACGTTTGCAAGCGGGCAGCCTCGCGAACCGTGAGACTTCGGCATTGCGTAGGGTCAGGATGAATGTAGTAGTGCCCGTCTTTTGCAATGTGCGACGTTATCGTAGTCGAAGGCTTGTCATATATCTGAACGCGAAAACGATCGTCAAACTTGTACGCCCCGCCCTTCTTCACCTCAGAAACGTTATCGATAACGTTTCGGTGATTTGGTAAAAGGGCGTCGGGAAACTCCTCCAAACGCGCGGGAACTCCGTAGGTCTCGGCATAAGCGGCGCAGAACAAGTACCTTTCCAAATCCTTTGCAAGGTGCGCGCGCGATTCGTGGTTAGTTAGGAGCTTGCTCCCAGCGAGCCTTCCCCTGTACCACTTCTCATAAGGTCCAGCCGAACCAGACACTTCTGTCTTTGCCGTAATTCTCGGAGGATGATTTGAAAGCACCTCGCAGATGACAGGCGCAATCGCCGCACAAGACTCATCTGCAAGGATTCGCTTAGCAGCCCCATTGATATAGGACGCCCAATCCATAGTCTCCCAACCGGGATTGCGCCTAGAAAAGGAGCTTCTGATTTTAGGGATTCCCGCAAGGGCCAAGCGCACAGAAATCTCTTGCGCAGGCTCTAACAGGCCCATCTTCAACTCGGAGCTGCTCTTTACTCCAAGCAGAATCACCCTATGGCGCATCTGAGGGATGCCGTATTTTTCAGCTTCGACAACGTAATCAGCTGGCGTCTGAGGATTCTCCACAACGAGAGAGCGAACTTCATAACCCGCAGCTCGCATATCCTCCAAAATGTGACGGAACACGCCCTGTCCGTTATGCCTAGCCGATAGCAGCCCCTTAACATTCTCCATAACGAACACGTCGGGCCTGAGCCTTTGAATAAAGGAAAGGTAACATTTATACAGGGTGTGCTTCACGTCCTTATCAAACATCTCGTCATGAGCACGACGCGACCGACCCACCAAAGAATATGCCTGGCAGGGCGGTCCTCCAATGAGTACAAACGGAGCGTTTCCATCATTCTGGGCTCGCCATGCGCTCAGCCGCTGCGATGCCTGCTCGGCAAGGATGCCGTCTCCCTCGACAAGAGTTGCGCACACGGCTTCGTTGCAAGCAGCCATCCACAAATCGGGCCTGTAGTTGATGAGTTTTTTCCAAGAGACGGCATCATGCTTGCTCATATATCGCAGGTAAACCTGCGGAACAGAGCCGTCTTCATTGAGGATCTTCCTCACATAGGAGCGGAGCCTAAGCGTTTTATGGGCTTGCGTCTCTTTCTCGATGGACATAATCGATTGGAAGATGGGCTTGCCGTCACTATCGCGAAGAGACGAAAAACCCTCTCCAAGTCCTCCGGGACCCGCAAACAAATCAATGATAGGAATCACTCGTCGCCCCTTCCGCTATTAACGCGGTTTCCAGGCTAGCAAGTTGCATTCCCCGCGTCCAGCATTAGTTTCTGCAACCCCGGGCTCTCGCCCGCCCCATTGCGCACCCGTTTCTACGCATCCAAACTTTGAGCACCCACCTTTACGTGCTCAGAGGCCATCCAGCACGTAAAGGTGGGTGCTCAATGCTCGCAGGCACGTAATAGCGGGTGCCCGTTGGTGGCGGCACGCAATAGCGGACTGGCACCGCAGCTCACGGACAGCAGTCCCCACATTAATCGATGCTTTTATGCAAACCGCCAATCTCTGCACCTGCCGTTTGCAGCAAACGACCGGTCTGTGTAAGGGGGAGACCTCCAGCGGGGTGCAAATCTTCCACTAATCGGCACTTCGCTGCAAACGACAGGCTCTCGGCCTTACAGGAATCGGCACTTCGCTGCAAACGGCAGGCTTGCGGCCTTACAGGAATCGGTAGTTTGCAGCAAACGACACACCTCACGGTTACATAATTCGGTAGTTTGCAGCAAACGGCATCGACCGTCCTCCGCAGAGAGCAACCACCCGCGCCAAACGCAAAAGGGCGAGAGGCACGTGGCCCCTCGCCCTCGCTGCGCGCCATAATCGCCGCGCTACTCCTTCTCCTCGCCGGAAATGAGGCGCTGGTACATGGCATCGTTTGCCGCCATCTCAGCCTCGTCGTCGAGGGGCGCGAGCTCGCTCGAGCCATACCTGCGCTCGAGTGCCTGGCCAATCAGGTAGTCGGCCACGCCGGGGTTCTTGGGCAGCAGCGGCCCGTGGATGTAGGTGCCCACCACGTTCTTGTAGAGGCATCCCTCGTACCCACTCTCGCCGTCGTTGCCATGGCCATGCACCACGCGGCCCAGCGGCTCCACGCCACTGCCCAGGTGCGTGCGGCCGCCATGGTTCTCGTAGCCCACGATGGGACGGGCCGAAATGCGGCTCTCGATCGCAATGTTGCCAATGAGGCGAGGCGTACCACGGTCGGTATAGAGATCGACCAGCGACAGGCCCTCGACCTTCTCGTCTCCCATGAGGTACGAATGGCCCAGCAGCTGGTAGCCGCCGCACACGGCCCCCAGCACGCCGCCATCCTCCACGTAGGCGGTGAGCTCGGCCCGCTCGGCCAGCAGGTGCTCGCACACGATGCGCTGCTCGCGGTCGGACCCTCCGCCAATGAACACGATGTCAACGTCGCCAAAGCTCGGGCGGTCGTCCACGTGCACCTCGCGCACCTCGCACTCGATGCCGCGCCACTCGAGGCGCTTCCGCAGCACCAGGATGTTGCCGCCGTCCCCGTAGAGGTTCAGCAGCTCGGGATAGAGGTGCGCGATGGTCAGCTTCTTCTCGCTCACAGTCTCTCCCCCATCCCCTCGAGCTCGGCCTTTGCCGGCCACAGCGCCGAGTAGTTCGTGAGCACGTACAGCGGCCTGTCCTTGGGCAGGTCTGCCACGGCGTCGAGCGCCTCACGCACGGTGTGGGCCACCGGCGCCTCGAGGCCCGCGTACTTCATGCGCACGCGCACGTCCTCGGCACGGTGCCCGCCCGCAACAACCGCGAGGTCACCGGCCTCGACCACGCCATCGCGGCAGGGCGCGCCCACGGCCAGGCGCTCGAAGTCCACGTCCCAGATCCAGGAGATGTCCTTGCCGTCGTTGTAGTTGTCGTTGATGACAAAGAACGCCGCCTTCTTGCGGTCGTCCGCAAGCATGAGCGAGATGTTCTGGTTGAACCCCGTGGGGTTCTTGGCGAGGTTGAGCACCACCTCGCGCCCATCCACGCGAAAGTGCTGCAGGCGACCGTTCTCGGGGTGGTAGCCGTCGAGCGCACGCTGGAACGTCGCCGCGTCGACCCCCGCGAGGTGCGCGCCCACAAAGGCCGCGAGCAGGTTGTAGACCATGTACACGCCGCCAAAGCTCGCGGAGAGTCGCACCGGCTCCTCGAGGCCGTCTCCCGCAACCGTGAAGCTCACGCCCGTGCGGCCCACCTCGACGCCCGTGGCCTGCCAGTTGAGGCTGGGACGGCAGAAGTCGCCGTTGGGGCAGCGGAAGGCCCCCAGCTGGGCGTAGGCGCGGTAGTCATAGGCAAGCTCGGCGCCGCACACCTGGCAGAAGCGCGCCTCGGGCACGCGGTCTGCCGGCAAGTGCAGGTCCTCGCCAATGCCAAAGGTAAGCACGCGCGTGCCCGCCTTGCGCGCCCGCGCCGCCACGCCCATCACCAGCGGGTCATCGCCGCAGGCAACGAGCGTGGTCTCGGGCGAGGCCGCCAGCGCGCTCACGATGACGTCCTGCACGCGGTCAATCTCTCCGGCGCGGTCGAGCTGATCGCGGAAGAGGTTGAGCAGCAGCAGATAGCGGGGCCTGAGCTCGGGCAGGATGTTAATGGTGGAGAGCTCGTCGGCCTCCATGACCGCCCAGTCGGCGCTGCCGCCAGGCAGAAGCGCGGCAGCGACGCCCGGCGCCATGTTGGCGCCCATGCGGTTGCACAGCACGCGCGCACCACCTGCCTCGATGGCGCTCGCGAGCACATTGTTCGTGGTGGTCTTGCCGTTGGTGCCGCACACGACGAGCGAGCCGTGCGCCAGCTTGGGCGCCAGGCTCGCGATGGCATGGGGGTCAACGGCCAGCGCAACGCGGCCGGGCAGCTGGGAGGCCGAGCGGCCCGCCAGGTGCAGCCCGGCGGCCGTGAGACGACCCAGCCCCCGTGCCAGTAGGCTCCTTGCTCCCACGGGCGCTACTCCTCCTCCCGCTCGGACTCAGCCTCGTCGCGGGCGCCCTTCATGCGCTCGTACTCGTCGGCCGTGAGCACGTCCTCGATGCGCAGGTTGACGCCGCCCACCTCGAGGCCCGTCATGCCGGCGACCTGCTTGACCACGACCTTCTTGACGTCCTCGAACACCTGCGGGGCGTAGGCGCCGTACTCGATGAGCACGGAGATGTTGACGCGCACCGAGGAGTCGGGCATGACCTCGACCGAGACGCCCTTCGTGGGGTCGGCCGCGCCAAAGGTCTCCTGCACGCGGTTGATGAAGCCGCCCTTCATACCCAGCACGCCGGGGACGTCGCGCACGGAGATGGCGACGATCTTCTCGATGACGCCGTTGGAGAACGTCAGCGAGTCCTCGGAGTCGAGGTCCTCGTCGGCATCGGAGAACGTGAGGTCGCCGGACTCGCTCTCTGCCAGGACGGTGGAGTCTGCGGGCTGCTCGGCCACCTCGGGCTCGAGCGTGGTCTCTTCGACGTTTGCCTTCGTGCTCATGTTGGCTCCTATCCGGGGCGGTGCCCCTCACGCGACGGTGCCGCCGCTAGTGCTTCTTGATCAGCTTCTCGACGATGTGGACGAGCTTGGGGTCGCCATCGGCAAACTGCCCCAGGGCCACGCCGGCCACCACGAGGATGGCGATGACGAGGGTCTTGAAGATGCCGATGGTAAACAGCAGGATGGCCACGGCAAGGCCGCACAGGCCGCCAAGCACCGCGTTTCTGCTGTGCGGGAACGTCTGGTCGAGCCACTGCGAGGCGCGCGCGAACGCGCCGGGCTCGGGGGCGGCTGCGGCGGACTCGGGGGCGGCGCCGGTCGCGTCGGTGGCACTATTGGCGGCCGCGGCCGCGCTGGCGCCCGTCTCGGCCTGGGGC
>OOBJ01002213.1_pt1 | contig 10532 bp, 7 predicted proteins | sample 1671331 | NCBI WGS metagenome assembly OOBJ01 (sample SAMN06348145, study PRJEB24527) | human gut metagenome | biome: human gut; feature: ankylosing spondylitis patient; material: feces | host: Homo sapiens | place: China | collected 2015-10 | reverse complement strand
GTAGAGCGTACGTTCGGGGATTTAAAAGATAATTACAACCTTGATAACATCCGGGTTGCAAAAATGGCAAGGGCAAAAGTCTTTATGGATTTATCTTGTATTGCCCTTATTGCATCAAGACTACCAGATGCAGCCAGCAGGAAAAAACCACAAAAATAGTACAAATTTATCATTACAAAAATTCTGATATAAAAAGAGCAATATTAAACAAAAACCAACTAAATTAAACCTAAAACTATGTCGTATTTTGTCGAAAACTGCTAATCACCTATCAATATTAAAAATTCTAATAGAAATCTTCAAAATATCAGCACGTAACGCGCCTAGAATATTGATATATTATATGGAAAAATTAACCCACCAACAAAAACAAAGAGAAAAATTTCGTAAAAAACGAAAAAAATTTCGAAAGAAAGACAAAAAGAAGTTCTATGAAAAATATAGTTGATGGAGGGGAACAAATATTTGAGAACAATGTACTATGAACAGAAAGGACTTATTAACCTCGATGATATCGTAGATATATTTATTGAGGTGGGAAATATACACAATTACCTGGAAAATGCAGCCTTGCGGATTTTGCTTTTTGGCAATCCTGAGCTGAATTTTTATCAGTGCCGATTATTAGTATTGAAGTATGGAGAATCACTTTCACAGGATGATTTGCACGGGCGGATGGTATTTATGAGAATGATACAGCTGCTGGAAGTTAACACAGTTTAAAATAAGATGAGAATTTCTTTTTTGACCGGGCAACCGGTCTTTCTTTTTTGCACAAATGGTGTTATAATTTTGGAAAAATTATGTTGATTACTCATAGCTTTAAAAAAGAAGCATTGCATTGTGTTTAATTAAGCCAAAGCATGATAATTCAATCAAAGAAAAGAGGACAAAAATGAACATCGTAGTACTTGCCGGAGGGCTCAGCACAGAGAGAGATGTTTCCTTCAAGACAGGAAGCATGGTAGCTAAGGCACTCAAAGAGAACGGCCACAAAGTTATATTATTGGATGTATTTATGGGATATAGTGACAGGGAGGAGGAACTGACAGGTATATTTGACCGCGCGGACGAGATAAGCGTGCAGGTCAGTGATATTCCGACAGAGGCACCTGACCTCGCAAAGGTAAAGGCTTCCAGAAAGGACCAGTCACCTTGTTTCTTCGGACCAAATGTCATCAAAATGTGTCAGATGGCGGACATTGTTTTCATGGCTCTCCACGGAGAAAACGGAGAGAACGGAAAGATACAGGCAGCATTTGACCTCTTCGGTGTCAAATATACAGGCAGCGATTATTTAAGCTCAGCAATCGCCATGAACAAGGAGACATCAAAGCAGTTCTTCCTTGCAAACGGTATCCCTACTCCAAAGGGTATTTCCATGACAAGAGCGACCAGACAGGACGATATCACAAAGCTTGACCTGACACTTCCATGCGTGGTAAAGCCATGCTGCGGCGGTTCAAGCATCGGTGTCACTATCGTTAGGGATGCGGCAGAGTTCAAGGCGGCACTTGACGATGCCTTCAAGTGGGAAAATGAGCTGGTTATCGAGGAATTTGTACAGGGCAGGGAGTTCTCTGTCGGCGTTATCGAGGGCAAGGCTCTTCCTATTATAGAGATTGCACCGAAGGAGGGCTTCTACGATTATAAGAACAAATACAAGGCGGGCAGTACAGTAGAGACATGTCCGGCCGAGCTTCCTGAGCAGGTGACAAAGGATATGCAGCACTATGCCGAGGAGGTTGCGCGCGTTATCGGGCTTGACACATATTCACGCTCAGACTTTTTGCTCAATGACAAAAATGAGATGTTCTGCCTCGAGGCAAACACACTGCCGGGCATGACTCCGACCAGTCTTCTGCCACAGGAGGCAGCGGTTATCGGTATGAGCTTTAATCAGCTCTGTGAGCATCTGATTGACATATCTTTGAAAAAATATGAGGTGTAGCATGTCGGATAAGTACATGAAGAATCTTACATTTGCAAATATCGCAAAGGCCTGCGGGGGCACATACATAGGCGATGAGACACAGCTTGATACGACAATCACCGGCGCAGTCATAGACAGCAGACAGGTGAAAGAGGGCTATCTTTTTATCCCGATAAAGGGAGAAAGGGTGGACGGACACAAATTCATTCCGACTGTGTTTGAGCAGGGGGCGGCAATTGTGCTCTCTGAGCATGAGCTGACGGATCCGGCAGGCCCATATGTGCTTGTTGAATCAACCACCGATGCCATGAAAAAGCTAGCGGCATTTTACAGAAAAAGCCTTGATATCAAGGTGGTGGGCATCACCGGAAGTGTCGGCAAGACCAGCACCAAGGAGATGATATCATCAGTTCTTGAGCAGAAATACAGCGTCCACAAGACCGCAGGCAATTTCAACAACGAGATAGGCCTGCCACTCACCATTTTCGGAATCAGGGAAAGCCATCAGGTAGCGGTGCTTGAGATGGGCATATCTGATTTTGGCGAGATGCACAGACTTTCTACTATGTCTTGCCCGGATGTCATGGTCATCACCAATATCGGCTACTGCCATCTGGAGTTTTTGGGCGACAGGGATGGTGTGCTTAAAGCAAAGACAGAGTGCTTTGAGCATATGATGCCGGATGCGGTCGCAGTGCTGAATGCAGATGACGACAAGCTGGCCACAGTGCAGACTGTAAATGGAAAGCCTGCCATATACTATGGCAAGGAATCGGCTTCAGGCGTTCATAAATCAGTATATACCACAAATATTGAAAACCTGGGATTTGACGGCATGAAGGCTCATTTTGTCACCCCGGAGGGTGAGTTTGATGCACAAATCCATATCCCGGGTGAGCACAATGTATACAATGCCATGGCGGCAGCGGCTGTCGGGTTGCAGCTTGGTCTCACAATAGCTGAGATAAAGTCAGGAATCGAGAAAGCACAGACAATCGCAGGCCGTACCAATTTTATCAAAACACACGGTATGACGGTGATAGATGACTGCTACAATGCAAACCCTGTATCCATGAAATCCTCTATCGAGGTGCTTTCACATGCAAAGGGCAGGACAATAGCAGTGCTTGGCGACATGGGCGAGCTTGGAAGCGATGAGAAAAAGCTGCACCATGAGGTAGGCGAAGCAGTTGGAGAGAATCATATCCATACACTTTTTGCCGCAGGAGAGCTGGCAAAGGAATATGCAGCCGGAGCCGCAGAAAAATCATCCGATGTAGACATCCACTATTTCGAGGATAGGGAAACCATGACACAGGAGCTTCTTTCATATGTGAAGGAGGGCGACACCATACTGGTGAAGGCATCGCACTTCATGGAGTTTCCGAAGGTGGTAGAGGCTCTGAGTAAGTAAAATCAGGTAAAATTAATCGGGTAGAAATTAATTCAATATTTAATTATTGCGAGGAATGGATATTCTCCAGGCTTCATAATATTATAAAAGAAAGAGAGAAAAATAATGGCACAGAATCCAATCGTAACAATCACAATGGAAAACGGCGATGTAATCAAGGCGGAGCTTTATCCGGAAATCGCACCAAACACAGTAAACAACTTTATCAGCTTAATCAATCACAACTTCTATGACGGAGTATGCTTCCACCGTGTAATCAAGGGCTTTATGCTTCAGGGCGGAGATCCGGACGGAAACGGCACAGGCGGCCCTGGTTATGAAATCAAGGGCGAGTTCACACACAACGGCTTCAAAAATGACTTAAAGCACACAGCCGGTGTACTTTCAATGGCACGTACCATGATACCTGACTCGGCAGGAAGCCAGTTCTTCATCATGCATCAGGATGCACCACATCTCGACGGCGAGTATGCGGCATTCGGCAAGGTAATCGATGGCATGGATGTGGTAAACAAGATCGCAGAGGTGCGCACAGACTACATGGACAAACCACTTGAGGCTCAGGTCATGAAGACAGTTACAGTTGAGACCTTCGGAGTGGACTATCCGGAGCCGGAGACAGTTTAATGATAATAATTATCGATGAGGCAAGCGCAAAACTTGCCTCTTTTTACTATCATGACGATAGCTTCAAGCCACAGTGGAAGCGTGCAGTAGAGATGACATCTGCATCACAGGAGCTTTATGATGAACTTCAGGAAAAACTACCTGATGAGCAGCAATATGAATTACAGGAAAAATTACAAGAAAAACTACCTGATGAGCTGTGGGGAAAACTGTATGTTGCGCTACCGGCTGATGAATTAATTAATGACTTCAAAAAAACAACGATACAAGAACATGCAGATAACACTGCGAAAGCTAATACGGGAAATCTAAGAATACCGAAGGCTCCCGCCGACTGCATCTGGATAGTATCAAACAGGCAGCAGAAGCAAATAGCTGACTCACTCAGCATAGCATCAGTAGGAGAACCGCAGTGCGGCACGCGCTATGCAGTGGAAAGCCTTGCAGAGCTTGATATTGAGTATCTGGAGCGGGTGCGCAGGCGGTATAATCACATCCCGTGGGACATCGGCGAGACAGACAGGTGTCTGATACGTGAGCTGTCCCTGTCAGACCTTCCTGCACTCTATGAGCTTTATGACAAGCCCGGCATGACAGACTTTGTGGAGCCGCTTTACGACTACGAGACAGAGCTAGAATACCAGAAGGCATATATAGAGAACATGTATGGCTTTTACGAGTATGGCATGTGGCTTGTATTTTCCAGGGAAACAGGGAAGCTGATAGGACGGGCAGGGCTTGAGCATGATGAACTGGGCTATATGATAGCGCCGGAATTATGGAACCAAGGCTATGCCACGGAGGTGTGCCGCTTCATCATAGACTACGCGCGCGAAAACACAGACTTTGAAGAGCTTTACTGCCGGATAGATGAGAAAAATACGGCATCGGTGCGCCTTGCCAAAAAGCTTGGATTTACAAATAGCGGGCATGTGGATGAGGATATACATGCTTCTATATATAGAAAAAACATAAAAAACAATGAAAAACATTGAAAAATATGCAATTAGGCAATAAAATATAAACATAGTTTAACGATTTGGAGGACGAAAAAATGAAACAATACGCATATGGAGTAGATATAGGTGGAACAACTGTAAAGATAGGCTTTTTCGAGACCACAGGAAAGCTTGTCGATACATGGGAGATTCCTACACGCACAGAGAATTCCGGAGAGCTCATTCTGCCTGATATCGCAGCATCCATCAAGGAGAATAACGAGAAGCACGGCATCGAGATGGGTGACATCGAGGGTATAGGCATGGGAGTGCCGGGACCTATAAAGGATGACGGAACAGTATTAAGATGTGTCAACCTCGGCTGGGGCGAGTTCAACGTGGCACAGTCACTCTCAGTACTGTGCGGTGGTATCAAGGTAAAGGCCGGAAACGATGCCAACGTAGCTGCACTCGGTGAGATGTGGCAGGGTGGCGGAAAGGGTCATCAGGATGTAGTCATGATCACACTCGGCACAGGCGTAGGCGGAGGAATCATCCGCGAGGGCAAAATCGTAGCCGGAGTAAACGGAGCAGGCGGAGAGATAGGACATATGCCTATGGTAGATGATGAGTCAGAGTGCTGTGGCTGCGGCAAGAAGGGCTGCTTAGAGCAGTATGCATCAGCAAACGGTCTCGTAAGAGTGGCAGAGAGATACATTGCAGCACACAGGGATGTGGCAACAAAGCTTGATTTAAATGCAGGCTTCACAGCCAAGGATGTATGCGATGCGGCAAAGGCAGGAGATGCAGCGGGCATTGCAGCAGTAGAGCAGTCTATGAAGCTTCTCGGCAAGGCAATGGCAGCAGTAGCATGCGTTATGGACCCTGAGGTATTTGTTGTCGGCGGAGGTCTTTCAAAGGCAGGCAGCATCATCATCGATACAGCAGCAAAGTACTATAAAGAGTATGCCTTCCATGCAAGCCGTGAGACAGAGATCAAGCTTGCCACACTCGGCAACTCAGCCGGCATGTATGGCGGAGTAAAGATGGTTATCGGCTAACAACATAAGATTGCAATTTTTAAAGAAATAAAATATAATGGCTACTAAAGATACACTACAATCGAGGTGAGACTATTGGCAGATTACTCAACAGAAGAATTAGAAAAAATAGCGGACAAATTTCGCTCAGATACCAGCGGTATAAGGGGAACAAAGGATTTTACGAGCCCAGAGGAGCTTTATGATGAGCTGAAAAAGGAAATCAAAAAGTATCATCCGTCGGATGACACGAGCCTTGTGGACAAAGCCTACAGGGTAGCTTATGATGCCCATAAGGGTCAGGCACGTAAGTCAGGAGAGCCTTATATCATACATCCGCTGTGTGTTGCCATAGTACTCGCCGAGCTCGAGCTGGATAAGGAAACAATTGCAGCAGGACTGCTCCATGATGTGCTGGAGGATACCATCATGACCATGGATGAGATGCGTGCGGAGTTTGGAGACGATGTCGCACATCTGGTGGATGGTGTCACGAAGTTAAAGCACCTGCATCTGACAGACAGCACCAAGGATCCGAAGGATAAGAATGCGGACAGGCTTGAGATGCAGGCTGAGAATCTGCGCAAGATGTTTCTCGCCATGGCGAAGGATATCAGGGTCATTCTCATAAAGCTGGCAGACAGACTGCACAATATGCGTACACTCAAGTACCAGTCCAAGGAGGCACAGCAGCGTATCGCCAGAGAGACACAGGATATCTACTGTCCTATCGCGCAGCGACTTGGTATCAGCAAGATAAAGATAGAGCTCGAGGACCTTTGTATGAAGTACCTCTATCCGGATGCCTACTACGATCTGGTAGAGAAGGTAGCCCTCAGAAAGACAGAGCGCGACACTTATATTCAGGGCTTGGTAAACGATGTCAAGAAGTATGTTTCGGATGCCGGTATCAAGGCAGAGATATACGGCAGGGCAAAGCATTTCTTCAGTATATATAAGAAGATGGTCAATCAGGACAAGACTATAGACCAGATATATGACCTCTTTGCCATCAGGATTCTGGTGGATACCATACCGGACTGCTACGCAGTGCTTGGTATCATACATGAGAAGTATAAGCCTATACCGGGCCGTTTCAAGGACTATATTGCCATGCCGAAGCAGAACATGTACCAGTCGCTTCACACGACACTCATAGGCCCGAGCGGACAGCCGTTTGAGATACAGATACGTACCTATGAGATGCATCGTACAGCTGAGTACGGTATCGCAGCGCACTGGAAGTACAAGGAAACAAACAACGGCAATGCCACTACCACCACTGTCACAGAGGAGGAGAAGCTCAGCTGGTTGCGCCAGATACTCGAGTGGCAGCAGGACATGTCGGATAATAAGGAGTTTATGACCTTATTAAAGAGTGATTTAAATTTATTCTCCGACAATGTATTTGCATTCACACCGTCCGGCGATGTAAAGAATCTGCCAAAGGGCTCCACACCTATAGACTTTGCCTACAGCATACACTCTGCGGTCGGCAACAAGATGGTCGGTGCCAAGGTAAACGGCAAGCTGGTGCCGATAGACTATGTCATCAAAAACGGTGACCAGATAGAGATAATCACCTCACAGAACTCCAAGGGGCCAAGCCGTGACTGGCTCAAGGTCGTAAAGAGCACACAGGCCAAGAACAAGATCAACCAGTGGTTCAGAAGTGAGCTCAAGGAGGAGAATATACAGCACGGCAAGGATCTGATAGCAGCCTATGCCAAGGCAAAGGGCATCAATTTTGCTGAGATAAACAAGCCTGAGTATCAGGAAAAAATACGCCGCAAGTACGGCTTCCACGACTGGAACTCGTGCCTTGCAACCGTCGGCCACGGCGGACTCAAGGAGAGCCAGATAGTCAACAGGATGTACGACGAGTACAAGAAGGATCATGTGGTGCCGGTGACAGATGCAGATGTGCTTGGCAGCATCGCAGAAAAGCAGCAGGCAGCAGCAGGCACACAGCCCGAGCACAAGTCAAAGAGCGGTATTGTGGTACACGGACTCTATGACGTGGCAGTGCACTTCTCGAAGTGCTGCAATCCTGTTCCGGGAGATGAAATCGTGGGCTTTGTCACAAGAGGCCGAGGCATCTCCATCCACAGGACAGACTGTGTGAATATCATCAATCTGTCCAAGATAGAAAAGGACAGGCTCATAGAAGCAGAGTGGCAGGATACAGCCCTCATGGACAACGGTGCCGAGTATCAGGCAGACCTTAAGATATTCTGTCATGACAGGCCGGGACTGCTCGTAGATATCACAAAGATATTTACCGAGAAGGAAATCAATATCAGTGGTATCCAGTCCAAGACCAGCAAGCAGGGCATCGCTACAATCGAGGTATTTTTCAATATCAAAGGCAGGGACCAGATAAAGGTTCTAGTGGAGAAGCTCAGACAGATAGAAAGTGTAATAGACGTAGAGAGGACCACCGGCTAAATCCCGGTGGTTCTTGCGTGAAGCATAACATATAACAGACAAGGAGTACACTCATATGGTAAATATGAAGATAGACCACTTCGTAGTGGGACCGGTGCAGACCAACTGCTACTTTGTCACCAATATAAAGACAAAGGAAATGATAATAATAGACCCGGGCGCGTGTGCGAATCAGCTCGCCAAAAAAGTGGACGAATCAGGCGCAAAGCCTGTAGCAATACTGCTTACACATGGACACTTTGACCATGCCACGGATGCAAAGCCGCTCGCAGACCGCTACGGCGTCAAGATATATATCCATGAGGCAGACAAAGCCACACTCGATGACCCGCAGCTTAATGTCAGCTACATGATGGGCCAGTCAAAGACCTTTTATGCAGATGTATTTTTGAAGGATAAGCAGGAAATTGACATCGCAGGCTTTCATATAGTAGTGCTTCACACACCGGGGCATACACCGGGTGGCTGCTGCTATTATTTTCCGTATGAGGACGTGATCTTTACAGGAGACTCGCTGTTTTGCGGCTCAATCGGACGTACGGATTTCAAGGGTGGCAGCATGTCAGACCTCGTGCGCACAGTGAAGGAAAAAATCATGACACTGCCTGAGCATACAGAGGTGTACCCGGGCCACAACGACACAACAACCATAGAAAACGAGAGGATGTATAACCCTTACTTATGATAGTAGTAGTATTTAATAAACCGGATTTTGAATATGATGTGCACTCACTGCTCAAGGAGTTCTTCCCACAGGAGGATGTGCAGATGTACTATAGCTGCTCACCTGATGAGGTGGAGGGAAAAAACTTAGCCTGCACACACCACGAGATGACAGATGATGGCGTAAAGGAATTTGCGGATGCCTCACAGGTATTTAAGATAGACTATGTGGGCGATGAAATTGCAGTGGAGTGGACGTTGAATAGAGCCGGTGGAAATAATTCCATGACAGATGAGATGCAGCAAGCCGACGAAAGTGACATTAAAACAGCCGGAGAAAGTATCTGCACAAAAATATCCGTGGACGGCACAGACCGCAAGGAAACCAAAAACCGCCTCAAGCTCGCTCTTTATTCCATGATAGAAAAGGGCACAGGAAAAAGCCTTCCGTGGGGCACACTCTCAGGCATCAGACCGACCAAGATAGCCATGAAATGCATAGAGGACGGCATGAGCGATAAGGAAACCTACGATTATCTGAAGAAAACCTACCTCGCAAGCGATGAGAAAATCGACCTCTCAATAGGCATAGCAAAGCGTGAGAAGGCACTGCTCGATAGGGTGGACTATGACAACGGCTACAGCCTGTACATAGGCATACCCTTCTGCCCGAGCACCTGTGCATACTGCTCGTTTACCTCATACCCGCTTGGTGTGTGGAAAAACCGCGTAGACGATTACCTCGATGCACTCGAGAAGGAGATAGACTACACGGCACAGAAATTCTACCACAAAAAGCTAAACTCCATCTACATAGGAGGCGGCACACCGACCACACTAAGCCCTGCCCAGCTTGACAGGCTTATCAGAAAAATCAAATGCAGCTTTGATTTAAAGGACTGTCTGGAATTTACCGTGGAGGCAGGCAGACCGGACTCCATCACGAGAGAAAAGCTTATGGCACTAAAGAAAAACGGCATCAGCCGTATATCAGTAAATCCACAGACCATGAAGCAGCAGACACTTGATATAATAGGAAGACACCACACGGTAGACGATACGATAAATAGCTTCAAGCTCGCGCGTGAGCTGGGCTTTGACAACATAAACATGGATCTCATCATGGGACTTCCCGAGGAGACACTCGATGATGTAAGGCACACAATGGAGCTGGTGAAGGAGCTGGCGCCTGACAATGTCACCATCCACTCACTCGCAGTAAAGCGAGCTGCAAGACTCACCATCTTCAAGGACCGCTACAGTGATATGCAGATGGTCAACACTCAGGAGCATATGGATCTCTGCGCAGCCTACTGTAAGCAGATGGGGCTTGAGCCATACTATCTCTACAGACAGAAGGGCATGGCAGGCAACATGGAGAATGTGGGCTATGCGGCAAAGGGTAAGGCCGGAGTATACAACATACTAATCATGGAGGAAAAGCAGACGATTGTGGCCTGCGGAGCAGG
>OOBJ01002212.1_pt1 | contig 10536 bp, 7 predicted proteins | sample 1671331 | NCBI WGS metagenome assembly OOBJ01 (sample SAMN06348145, study PRJEB24527) | human gut metagenome | biome: human gut; feature: ankylosing spondylitis patient; material: feces | host: Homo sapiens | place: China | collected 2015-10 | reverse complement strand
TCCTGCTCGCACGGAGAGCACATTAAGTGCTCTCCGGCTCGTGCGGAACTCGCGATGAACCTTACATTCCGCGTCGCCGGGCAGACGCCTCGGTGTTGAAGCGCGGCTTGTCATGAGAGCATCCGCAACATATGTAAGTTGTAGGCCACATTAAGTGGCCTTCTTTGTATTCGGAAAGCCCGTCCCACTCTGAACGCATCGGGGCATGGAACTATCAGCTTATTAGGCCTTCCATCAATAAAGGGGCGCCCTCCCGGGCGTTGCGTTTAGAAGATGGACCTAGCGCTTATCCCTCCGGGACAAAAGCAGCGCGGCCATAAAAGCGATGATTGCAAGCGTCAGCAGCATCAAAAGCCATGCGAGCGTGCTGTCGCCGGTTGCCGCCAGGCCAAACAGACCGGGGCTCTTACTGTCAGCAGGTTGTACGGGAATCTTCTCGCCATCGTCCTCGGCGGTGATTTCCCAGTGGATGGTCTTGCTTGCGTCGGCAAGCTCGTTGCCCACCGACGTCGGGACACTTAGTTGCAAATTGAGCACCGTGCTGCCATCGCTCGTGAACGTGGCGACCTGCGTGGGATAGGCGAACACGCTGCCCGGCGTTCCCGTCTGGAGCCAACCGTCAGACGCATCGCCAGCCGACGCCGTTAAGGTAATGGGCGACAGCAGGTGTGCCGTCTCGTGATTGACAACGGCCCGCACAAACACGCGTACCTGGGACTTTACGCCCGTGGCACGAACCTCGATCTGCTGCTCGCGCGCATCGCCGGGCATTAGATCTTTAAAGGCGGGAAACAGATCGGGCTCCCCCGAGGAGCCCGTCGCCCCCGTTACCGTCAGCTGGCGCGCATTTCCGTCATAGGCAATCGCGGGAGCATCGGCAAACGCGCGGGCGGGAACGGCGAGCGCGACCACGCAGAGAATGGCCGCGACCATGCAACGCAAGGAGCGCGCAACGCCTCTGCGAATCGGGAACGCCATACTTACGCACCTCCGTGCGGCGGCACCAGCACGCCATCTTTGACCGTACAGTTCCATGCCTCGGTGACCGCATCGTCGGGCGTGGACTGAATCGCCTGGGTCGAAATGTCGACGACTAGGTTTTTACCATCTGCCTTCTTTTCGGACACGCTCTTGATGAGCACGCCCGTCTTGTCGAGCGGCTTAACAGAAGACGTCCAGTAGTAGAACCCGTCGCTCGCAAGAACCCAAGACGAAGGTCTGTTAGTGGCGGAGGCATCGCCTTTATCGCCCCACTCAATGGTGTAGTCGGTGCCGGCAACCGGCTCATCCCACAGGCGCGCGCCATCCTTATCCTGCCAGTAGATATCCACCGCGACACGCAGGTATGCCGGAGCCGAGCCCGTGTTTTTTACCGAGACATCCCTTTTCATCACGTTGTCCTTGAGCGTCTCGTCCACCGAAGGCGCCACCGAGCCAAAGCCAAACTCGTTGACCAGCACGCCCGTAACCGAAAGCCACGCAAAGGTGCCGACGACGCCGGCCAAAAGGAGGACGCCGACAAGGAGGGCAACGATCCGCTTGCGCTTAGTCATCCTTGTCCTCCCTCCTCAGCGTGCCGTTTTCCCAAACATTCTTGGCACGCGAGCCGCCATCGACCCATTTGTCCTTCGCGCGCGTGTTGACGCACGTCACCACCGCATCGCCCGCGCTCGAAGCAGACGAAATCGTCAGCTCGGCAGATTTACCGGGCGCCTTGCCCGGCGTGCTCAGCTCGCCCTCGTAGCGCCATGCCCAATTCGTGTCTTCCTCGACGGTATAGATGCCCGTCGGCGCGGCAAATTGCACGCTGCCGACATACCAGGTCTCGCCGTCTTCGTCGCGCCTCTCGCTAACTTTCACCTCGACCATGCGCGTCTCGGCAGGAGAATCCTCCGACGCCTTGCGTGTCACCTTAAAGCGGAACGTCTGTCCCATGGCGCTGGCGTCGGTGGTCTTTTTGACGATCGTCAGCGCATGAGTCTGGGCAAAGTTGAACACGGCATTACCGGGATCTTGCTCGCCTTCGCCTGTCTTCTTGGACTCCAGACGGTTGGCCAAGTCGAACGAACCGTTACCCGAGCCCAAGCTGTAGAGCGAGACATACTGGTCGTTAACGGGTTCCTCCGCCATGGACGCACCAGGACCGTAGCTCGCCCGCTTAACGGTAACAGTCAGCTGCGTCCCCATAAACGGCTCGGCGAAGCAGACCTTAAACGGCGCCTTGTCGGCACCGTCATCGACGGTGTTGGCGGCGGCGGGATCGAGCAGCCATTTAAGCTGCGCGGTCATAGTTACGGGGCTCGCGGGATCAGACGTATCGTTGGCAACCACGCGATACGTCACGGGATACAGGTCCATGTCTCCCGTGACCGGCTCGCCCTTAAACTCATTCCAAGACTTCGGAGCGCCAACGGCAGGCACATATCGCCACTCCAGGAAGAGCTCGCGTACGTCACCGCTGGCCGCCTGTTCATCGAGCAGCGCGACGATCTTGGAGTGGGCGTCCGGGTCGTATGCCACGGACTTTTTCTCCATCTCGGGATTGCCGTTTTTGTCATAGACCGGGTTGCCGCTCTCATCCACCTTGGGAACATCGACGTTATGGACAAAGCCGGCGCCCGTCGCTCGCTCGCCGTCCGAGTCGACCGTCGCTGTAAAGATGACCGCCCCGTCGACGCCGTGATAGCGCACCTTATACGGCGTGACCTTGTACACCGCGGTATACGTCGCGCTCTCAAAGGGCTCGCTGCCCTCGAGGGGATACTTCTCGTCATCGGTCAACAGGGTGTATTTGCCATCGGGTTCATAGTCACGCGACCAGCCGACAAAGTCGTACTTGGTGCCATCCTTGCCGACAACCTCAGCTGTAGCTCTTACTTCCAGCGAAATTTGATCGACAGAGTCGGTGCGCGAAAGAGAACGCACGGAATCGGGGTTATCCAGCTTGGCATCGATATTCGATTGGACTTTTACCGCGCTGGGACGGTAAACCGGGTACAGCTCCATGGGGGCCTTGACCACAGTGTTTTTATCCACCATGGAAACGCCGTCCGACCAAACGACATAACCCTTGCCAGGTACCGGCTTAGTTTCCGTCCAGCCTACGAAGGCATTGTATGCACCCGTCGCAGCATCGATGTCTCCAACGTTATACGTTGGCAGCGGCATGCCATCCTTAAGGCTGCCGAGCGTATTGCCCTCCTGCGCGAGCTTGCCATCGATATCGGTGTCGTTCAGGTGATACACCACCGCAATGGGCGTGTAGTAGGCCACAAACATGTAAGGCTTGCCCGGCTCCACCGGATAGGTATACGAGTTATTGCCGTCAGATTCGAGCTCCTTAACCTCACCGTTCGGGAGTTCGATTTCGACCTTATTCAGCTTGTATCGCTCGCCGCCTGACTTGTATACCGTCGTTTCGATATCAGGAGTCACCGTTGCCGTGGCGGGATCGGTGTCCGCATTGAGATTAGGGGTGATGTCATACCTAGGAACATTCACCTCGGAAGTGCCATTAAAACCGGCGCGGTGCAGGTTGGTGGTGTAGTTGACGTCGAACTTTGCGTAGACGGGATAGGCATCCTGACACTGGGTGACCTTGGAGTCATCCGTCGCCAAGTATGGCGCCGCCTTTTCCGGATCGCTCGTCACATAGGAGTCGTCGGCAACATCATAGATATAGTTCCAGACGGCAGAATCCTTCTTGACCTCGGCGGTCGAAATCCAGCCCAGGAACTTATAGCCCGGCACGGCCATGTCGGCATCGGTCGGGGAAGCTTCGAGGGTCAGGGGGCTCTCATACGATCCCTTCTCACCATCTTCTGGTTTTTCGGCCACTTTAACCGACTTATTAACATGCGGGTAGTAATACGTGAACGTCGGATCCGCCCCGTTCACCTTGGTCTGCAGCAAGTTACTCTCATAGCGCCGCGTGGCAGTCCTCACGACATTATCGCCCTTGTTGTAGAAATTAACATCCGTGGTAATCATCGCGCGAACGTAGTACTTCTTATCTGTACGCACTATGCTCTCGATGGGATTTTTCACATATGTCCAATATTCACCATCGCGCTCAAGCGTCCAGAAATTCAGGCGATAGCGATCATTCACCAGTTTGGCCTTTACGTTCAGCGAAGCCGAAGTCCAAGTATCGCTTAGCGTTGCAGCGCCTGGAAAATCAGTATCGGCATAGAGGTTTTTTAGAGTATCGGCTCCCGTATCGTTTTTAACGTTGTGCGAGTACGCGTTAAGGGGACTCACGACAAGGGTTTCCTTCGTGAAGCGCGTGCCACACGTTTCGTCATACCTATCCTTTATACCGTGGTCAACATGCTCCGGACCCCAGTGGACGACGTTTTCACGCACGAAGGTACTACCGACGTTTTCCTCAAAGGGCGTTTGATAGCGATTCCAAACGGAACAAAGTAGCTTGCTGTCCGTAAACTCATGGTTGGTATAAGCCCGAACGTAATAATCCACTCGGTACTCAAAGCGGGCGATGTAGGTATGCGGCGCGGTTAAATCGACATCTGCGGGGAGCGTATAGCTGGGATCGCGGCTTACGCGCACCTCGAGCGGAGCATCCTCGGTTCCCTTGTTTTCGTACCAACCCAAGAAGCGATAGCCATCGGGCAGTTTGCCGCCATTGGACAGGGGCGTACCTTCCGTGTTGCACACCTGTACCGTGTAGACGCTGGTGCCGTCCTCGGTAGTCTGGACGTCGACATTGGTTTTGCCCACGCCGTCGCGCAGAGTCTTATCGTCGGTTGTGTCCCGCTCATTGCCCTCGAACACCGTCATGATGTTCGACACGTAGTCGCTGTACACCGGGTAGAAGTCGGTAGGACGGACAACCGTAATCTCGCTACCCGCAGGATAAAAAGCTCCCTGATTTTTAAGCTCGGCTAACTGAGTCGAGGTGATGGCGGCATAGCCACCATTCATCCCCGCCTCGCTGCTAGGCTGCGTGGTCCAGCCGATAAATGTCGCGGTAGGCTTCAAGTTGCCGCGATCCGCGGGGGCAGCGGGCGTCAAACCCACGCCATAGCGGTACCAATCAGTTGACTTGCCGTGCGCAGCACCGGTTTTCCAATCAAGCGTCTCGCCCTTAACGTTATAGAACAGCACCTGTGCCTCGTACGAAGCGATAAACAGGTCATTGCCCTCAAAAGCCTTGGCCACTTTCGCGTTATCGGCAGTATAGGTTGACGTTTCGTCGTGCAACTCGCTCTTCTGGACCTGCTTGCCAGCAGCCACAGCATCGGCATCGGTCTTGCCGTCAAACCAGCTGTTGTCTTGTCCAATTCGGTTCACACGCACATCGGGCTCGCGGAACCAGCCCATAAAGCGGTAGCCGCCGTTCTCCTCGCTCAGCCCCTCAGGCTTTGCGGAGGTATCCTGCTTAAACGTTACCAACGTATCGCCCTTGGCCAAGCCCTGGGCCGTTCCCGCCAGCACGGCGCTCACGGCAAAGGTGTACGGATCGCTGGTAGATTGATCTTTTCCCAACATGGTTGCCAGAACGGTTGCCGTACCCGCGCCGGGGAAGTCGGTCGTCGTCTTCACGCTTTCGCCGTGTACGGGGATATTCAGTTTGTAGTCCATCGCCCACTCATTGGGGTGTGAGTCATTCGGATACGCATCGTTAGCAGTCGAGCGCATGGTGCCGGCACAGAAGTCGTAATCATGCTGCTCCCACAGCTCACGTGTGACGTAGCGTTCGTCGTCCCAGGGACCGAATCCGGCACCGGATACCGTGCCATCACCCGCAAGGGCGTAAATCTTCTTCTTGGCTGCCGTACCCTGACTAAACCCGGATAGGCTGACACTGGGCTTGAAGTAGCAATCAGTGATAGTCGCATCACCCGCATTAGCGCGTGCAGCAATACCGCCCAGGTTCACGTCGTTTTGAATAATGGGGATCACGGCGATGGGGTTGTACTGGCGCGAGCTCAAATCGCCGGCGAAATGGCTGCGAGTGATCTCGTTACCGCTCTTAGACAAGATGCGGCCTGCAAGACCGCCCGTCCAAGCGCGCGTTACGGAGACAACGCCCACGTAAGAAGCAGCATAGCTATAGCATTTCGCCGTTGAAAAGCAGTCAATGACTTTAGCGCCTTCTGCCATGCAGCCCACAAAACCCGAGGCGTACACGTTGTTGCCGCCCAGGGCGCCAATGGCCACATCGTATTTATTGGTAACGTCGGTCATGCCCTTCTCGGCAATCGAGCCATCCTCGTTGCGCGTAGGCGTCACGCGGCAATACTCGATGGTCGAGTTCTTAACGTAGCCGGCAAACGCCGCCATATACAGGCCCTCGCCACCGATTGCCTGCACGCCCGAAGTCGTGTTGTTAACGGCGCGGCCACCACGGACCTCGCAGTTGTAGAGGGTGCAACCATCGAGCTCGCCGGCAATCAGGCCCCCCTCAAAACCCGCATTGGTAATCACATTGAGCATGTTGTTGGCACACGTAACGTGCAGGGTGCTCTCCATGACCATAACGTTTTCGAAGTGGGTCTTGATCGCCCTGCCCACGATAATGCCGCCGCGGAAGTCAGCCCAGATGTTGGCATCCTTGACCAGGAAGTTCTTGATGGTGGCGCCATCGGTCTCGGCAAAAAAGCCCGTATCGCGCTCGGGATCCAAGACCTTATTCTCGTAGTTCAGGCCCTTCACGGTATGGTTTTTACCGTCAAAGACGCCCTTAAAGGGATGTTCTTTGTTGCCAAAGGAGAGGTGCTTGACCGTATCCTCAACAATGGCGTTCATATCATCATCGTTAAGAACGATATCGTTATCGAGATAGACGAGCCACTGCGACGTGTCGCGCTGTCGCGACAGCGCGACACACGCCAGGAAGTCGTTCCTGTTTGTGATATGGAATTCGGTCTGATCCTCGGCATGCGCTGCCGCCGGCAGCGCTACAACGCAGCAAAGGGCGATTGCCACCACAGCGATCAGCCTGCCGAGCACGCCTCGGTTTCTGTTCTTAATCTCCATGGGCTAGTTCGCCTCCGGCCAGCCCACGACGTCGAGCACGTCGAGGACGGTATCGTTTGCCTGCCGGTTTTTGGCCTGCACGGCCTGGACGTCGATATCGAGCCTGTATGAGCCGCCGCGCGCGGCATCGTGGTAGTCGCCCACAAATCGCAGCGAGTCCATGAGGCTCTCCGTCATGGCACCGGAATCGAGCACGCCCCCGCATCCGGCCAATCCGCGGTAGTAGTACCACCCATCGCCGCCATCGATCCACGGGGACCCCTCGCCCGCGTTCACGTGAAAGGCGACGTTGCCCGAGGCGTCCGCACTCGAACCGTCGGGCGCCACCGACGTCATGCGCAGACGAGCGCGAACGTACTCAGGCTGCGCGCCGGCGTTCTCCACGCGCACAATGCGGCTGATGTCAGAGCCCCCGGCCTCGGTGTCGGGATAGTCGCCGCGCTCGTCGGCCTCAAACGGAATCTCCTCGCCCTGCTCGTTTAGGGTGTATTCGCAGACTCGTACCTTCACGCTGCCAAACGATAGGACGTTGTTCGCCGGAACCATATCAACGGTAAAAGCCAGCGTGCCACACAGGCACGCCAGGGCCAACAGCGCCATCGCGGCAAGCGCCAAGGTGCGTTTCTGATTGTCGGAAAGATTGTTGAGCATTACGTTCGCCAATCGTCGATCAAAGGGGGACCGAGATCCCGACCCGAAAATGGGGATGGGGAGCGGACCGGGATCTCAGTGGGGGGAGCGGGATTACTTCTGGGTGGCAGCCCAAGTCTTGGCCTGAGCAACGGCGTTGGCGGCAGCGTCAGTCTCGTTGCCCTTCTGGTCGGCACCGAAGATGTAGCAGGAGACCGTCATAGCGGGACCTTGAACAACATCCGTGCTGTTCAAGGCAGCCGGGATATGCACGGTGCTGAACAGCTCACCGGTGTAAGCAGCCTTGTTATCAGCGGGAGTAAGCTTTGCAGGAGTGCTGTTGCCATCAGCGACATACATGAACAGACCGCTCACGTACTGGTCATTGTTACCGTTGGTCTTCACCTGGTCAGTAGCAACCGGCTTCCAGTTGGGATTAAGGGTGAAGTACGGGGTCTTGGCAAGGGCGTTTTCGGCGCCTGTCTCCACAATTGCGTTCTTCACATAGATGAACACATAGGAGCTATCGGAATCCTTGCCGATGCCGACGTTGGGGTTCTTATTGACGGCGGTGCCGGGAATCATCTTGGAGCCATCGGTCCATTTGGTCTCGAACAGATAACCATCCACTGAGGGGTTTGTGGGATCAGTGCCGGGCTTGTCCGGATGATCAGGGTCGGGCTTCACTTCGGGCTTGCCGATATTACCGACCGTGAACTCATTGGTCTCCGTATCGGTAGCTGTCAGCCAGGCGTAGGTGCCCACACCGGCAGCCAGCACCAGCAGCAGCAGGGCGGCAACGATGCCGTAGCGCTTTTTCTTCTTGTTTTCCATCGTCCTCTTCCTTTCGAAAATCGACTCCCCCGGCAACGGCCCTTGCCGTTGCCGACACCTCTCCCCTGCCGCTATGAACGCCGCTCCCTCGCATGCGCGCGGGCATGCTTGCCAGCAGGCCCATCGGGAACCATCCGATCGAGCACTATCGACGCCGCGACCAGCAGCGCCAGAACGGCCACCACAACAAGCAAACCGGGCATCGTCGTGCAATATGCGTTAACGAAGCCCAGGTAAGGGACACAAAAAGAAACGACGCCGATCACACGTGAAAAAGGCGTCTGCTCGGCGTCGTGCATGATGGTTCCATCTGCATTTTTGTTTGCGATTCCCTGTGTACTGATCGTCTGCGCCACAGGGTCGACCTCGTACACCTGGTGGGTCACTACGGCGCCGTCCGATCGGTAAAAAGTTGCATTGTCACCCATGGCAATATCCGTTGGATCAACCTGGTGAACAAACACCATGGAGCCGACGGGAAGCTCGGGTTCCATAGAGCCCGAAAGCACTGCATAGGGCGTGTATCCAAATGCACGAGGGACAAAAGAAACGACGGCAAGAGCCATGACGAGCGCAATCGCCAAACTGCTTAGAAGTGCAATAAATCGTTTGAGTCCGCGCGCCGCCATAATGATTAATTCATCCCCATCGAGGCTTTATTCGACCCATCCAAAGGTCAGCAAGTTTCAACAGGAACCGCAAGGCGATTGAAAAGTGAGTCCGAAATAAGCCAATTTGGAATCTTTTCGTAATAAAAACATAGCGATGTGCTACACATTTTTCAATGTTTTGTCGCTAAATGCTACTTATTTTGACGTAAGTGGTCATTAATTCCCAAATTAGTCTGTTTTATCCAATATCTGTGACTAACCCCCTACGCAATCCCTCCATAGAGGGTTAAATATTTTGAAAAACTCAGATATCGTACCCCCCCCCCACATTAAAAATACTGCTGGAAGTACCGTCTATTTTTAACCCTCTTTTTGTAGCTTTATGACAGCCCCATGTAGTTCGCGGCCCACAGCCCTCTGGAAGCCATGTCCCAGAATTCGCGTCCGGAGTGGGATGCGGTTTCCGCTTGTGGCCCCGTTGGGAAGCCACATCCCGCTTCAATCACGAATTCCGGGTTGCACTTTCCATCAAGGCCCTCAACCGGAAACGGCATCCCGTTTCTCGGCCAAATACTGGGATGTAGTTTCCACAGAGCCTTCAACTGGAAACCGCATCCCATTCCAAAGGCAAATTCCGGGACGCAGCTTCCGCAACCCCACCCATCCGGAAAGCCCATCCCACTCTGGATACATTTGGGTATGGAATTATCAGCCACCTGCTAGGCCTAGGTTCTGCAACGTGGCGCCCGCCCGGCGGCGTCTTGCTGTATGAATCCCATCGAGTGATGCGTAAAGAAGCCCGGATACGTCTGGTAACCGTACTCCATCTGGCGATACATCCAGCGAATGCACGAGACTGTATCATTCAAAACCGACTCATCATCCGGATGATGGAAAACGTCGCCCCAGACGCTCGCCACGGCGCACCCCCGTGTTAAGAAAAAAGCCTCGAGAATTTCGAGGCTTTCACGTTTGTATTATTTCGAGCGCGCGACGGCGATTATCTACTCGCCCAGCACGGCCTTCTTGGCGGCTGCGGTCATGTTGTCCAGATCCTCCTTGGTGGGATGATCCTTTGCGGCAACCCAGTTGTCGAGCAGCATCTTAAAGCGAGTATTGTCAGGATCTTGCTCGAGCATTGCCTCGTAGCGCTGCTTGACCGCAGGGCCCATCTTGCCCTGGCACATCGCCCAGCCCGCAAGCTCGGCATCCCCAGCCAAATTGGACGAAACGCGGTCGATAATCTGCTTAAAGTAGTCCTTGCTCGCGCCGAAGCCGCAGGTGCCAAACAAAAAGACGCGCTTGCCGTGCAGGGCGGAAAGCAGTGCCGCCACCGAGGGCGTGCAGGCACCCTTGTCGCACCAAAAACCAACGAGCACCGTATCGGCGGCACAGGCGCCCTCAGCCTCGTGCGCGACCTGCTCCGGATCTGCATCATCGCTCAGCGCGGCGGCATGGA
>OOBJ01002210.1_pt1 | contig 10537 bp, 12 predicted proteins | sample 1671331 | NCBI WGS metagenome assembly OOBJ01 (sample SAMN06348145, study PRJEB24527) | human gut metagenome | biome: human gut; feature: ankylosing spondylitis patient; material: feces | host: Homo sapiens | place: China | collected 2015-10 | reverse complement strand
GGATTCGAACCCTTGACCTCTCGGATGCGAACCGAACGCTCTCCCAGCTGAGCTACGCCCCCACAAGGCTTGTTTATTATAGCACATTTTTCGCATTTGTAAAGCCCATTTTTTCCGTTCCCGCGATTTTTTTATGCAAAAAGTCCCGCGCAAGAAAATTGCATCCCCCACTTGCGCAATCGCCGCTTTTGTAGTAGAATACGTTTACGTGGCCATTGACAAGGCTGCACTAGTCGGGGAGCCAGCGGTGTCCTGTACCTGCAATCCGCTATAGCAGGGATGAATTCCCGCCCCCGGATAGGCCGATGTGTCGTCTGCCCGCAGTAAGCGGCGTTGAAGGTTCGGTCCCGCGCAACGGAGCCCTGTGAACCATGTCAGGCGGGGAACCGAGCAGCATTAAGCAGGTCACTCCGTGTGCCGTGGGGACGCCGGGCCCGAGCTGGCTGCTGTGGTAACGGGCATGTCGTCTATTCAAAGGTGGGTGTGCAGTCTTGTCAATGGTCACGTTTTTTCATGTTTTCCGCTGCCGGAGGTGAAGCGCGCAATATGTATCAGGCTCTCTACCGCAAATACCGGCCAAAGACGTTTGACGACGTCGTCGGTCAGGAACATATTACCGAGACGCTGAAAAAGCAGGTCGAGACCGGACGGCTGTCCCATGCCTACCTGTTCATCGGCACGCGCGGCACCGGCAAGACTACCTGCGCCAAGATCCTGGCCAAGGCAGTCAACTGCGAGCATCCGGTCAACGGCAATCCGTGCAATCAGTGCGCCGCCTGCCGCGGCATCGACGACGGGTCGATCCTCGACGTAGTCGAGCTCGACGCCGCGTCCAACAACGGCGTGGACAATGTGCGCGCCCTGCGCGACGAGGCGGTGTTCTCCCCCGCCAACGTGCGCAAGCGCGTGTATATCATCGACGAGGTGCACATGCTCAGCCCCTCGGCGTTCAATGCTCTGCTGAAGATCCTTGAGGAGCCGCCGGCGCACCTCATGTTCATCCTCGCGACGACGGAGCTGCACAAGGTCCCGGCAACGATCCTCTCCCGCTGCCAGCGGCACAGCTTCAAGCGCATCCCGGTCGATACGATCGCCGCGCGCCTGAACTATGTTGCCGAGCAGGAGCACCTGAACCTGCAGCCGGACGCCGCTGCACTGCTCGCCCGCATGGCGGACGGCGGCATGCGCGACGCGCTGACGCTGCTCGATCAGTGCTCCGGCAGCGACGTCATCACCACCGAAACGGTCATCTCCGCCATGGGCCTTGCCGGCAACCTGCGCACGGCGCAGCTGCTGCAGAGCATCGCCGGCGGCGACACTGCAAAAACACTCGAACAATTCCGCAGCCTCTGGCAGGACGGGAAAGACCCCGCTGCCCTGCTCGACGAGCTGAGCATGCTCCAGCGCGACCTGCTCATGCAGGCCGTGGCGCCGCGCGGCGGCCGCGAGCTGCTCTCCGGCGGATACGACAGCGAAACGCTGCGGACGCTCTCCGGCGCCTTCACACCGGCGCAGCTGATAGCAAACCTGCAGAGTATTCAGGACGCGCTCACCGCCATGGCGGCGCAGCCAAACCCGCGCATTGCGGCAGAACTCTGCCTGATCCGGCTCTGCCGGCCGGAACTGTGCGACGACGTGCCGACGCTGTGCGCGCGCGTGGACAAGCTGGAACAGGCCGTGCGCAGCGGGGACATCCCGGCACCGACAGCGGTCGCTCCGGCAAATTCGGCCCCCGTCCAGCGACAGGAGCCCGTGCCGACACCGAACCCGGTGCAAAAAGCCCAGCCCAAGCCGGAACCCAAACCGGTGTTTGACGACGTGCCCCCGTGGGAGCCGCCCGCACCGCCGGTCTCCGTGCCGAAGGCAAAACCGGAACCGAAACCGGTGTATGACGACGTGCCCCCGTGGGAGCCGCCCCCGGAGCCAGTGGCTCCACCGGAGGAGCGGCCGCCCTGGGAAATGCCGCCGGCACCGAAACCGGAACCGCGCCCGACGCCCAAAGCAGCGCCGGCACCGGAGCCGACCGCGCCCCCCATCCCGGAACCGGAACCGGAGCCGGTCCCCGAACCCGCTCCAGAGCCGGAGCCTGCCCCCGCGCCCACCGGCGCGTTCGACTGGCAGGCGCTGTGCGCGTATATGGAGCATGAGCTGCCGATTGGCCTTTACAACCTGCTGCTCGACCCGCTGCAGGCAGCCGGCGAACTGGCAGATGGCACGCTGACGCTGCACCTGAACAAAGCGCCGGCCTACCCGCTGTTCAACAAGCCGGACATTGCGGAAAAATTCCGCCTGGCCGTGCAGAAACTGACCGGGCAGAACGTCCGCGTGGTCATGCAGCCGATGGACACGGCGTCACAGATCAATCAGCGGAAGATCGAGGAACTGGCACACTTCCCGAACGTAACGATCCGATAAAAAATTTTTTGATGCACAGGAGGATACAAATATGGCAAGAGGCGGTTTTCGCGGCGGTTATGGCGGCATGAATCAGGCCAACATGATGAAGCAGGCGCAGAAGATGCAGCAGGACTTCCTGCGGATGCAGAAAGAACTGGAAGAGAAAGAGTTCACAGCCAAGTCCGGCGGCGGCATGGTCTCGGCGACAGTCAACGGCAACCGTGAGGTCACCAAGATCGAGATCAAGCCCGAAGCGGTCGATCCCGACGATGTCGAGATGCTGGAAGATCTGGTGCTGGCAGCCGTCAACGAGGCGCTGCGTCAGTACGAGGCGGCTTCCGACGCCACGGTCAACAAGATCACCGGCGGTATGAAGCTCGGCTTCTGAACCCATAAACATCAGCACGCACGGTCCATTGGGACGGTGCGTGCTTTTCATTTGCGCAAAAACGCGTGCTCCTCGCGCTGGACCAGGCCGAGCGCGGGGTCAAAGCAGGCGCGGCCGCGCAGGACGCAGTTCTTGCCATAGCGTGCGCGGAGGTTATCGAGCGTGATGTCGAGCTGCCGCTGCCGCGCACGATGCTCCGCATCCTCAAACAGGTCGAGCTGGTGCGGCGCGCACGCGGGCACAAGTTCCAGCGCGCGGATGCCGATGCTGCGCAGCGGATCGGGCCACAGGTGCGCCTGCTCGCACAGGGCCAGCGCCGCATCGAGCAGCTCGCTCGTCAGATCGGACGGGTGCCGCAGCGCCATGCGGTGGCTGCACCAGTGCAGGTCGGCCGTGCGCACGCTCAGCTCCACCGTGCGGCACTGATACCCCTCCAGCCGCAGACGCGCGCCCACGCTTTCCGCCAGCGACAGGAGCGCCGCGCGCGCATCCGCCTCGCAGATGAGGTCGCGCGGCGCGGTGGCGCTGTTGCCGATGGATTTCGGTGGCGGCAGATCCTCGATGCGGTGCACCGGCGTGGGGTCATACCCGTTGGCATAGGCGTGCAGCAGCCGCCCGCCCTTGCCAAGGCGCTGCTCGAGCACGTCGGCGTCCGCCGCCGCGAGCGCGCCGACCGTGCGGATGCCCATCCGCTCGAGCTGCCGCACCGAGCTGCGCCCGGCGAAGAGCAGACTGCTGACCGGCAGCGGCCAGACCATGTCCGCAAAGCGCGCGCGGTCAATGACCGTCACGGCGTTCGGCTTGCGGTAGTCCGAGCCGAGCTTCGCGATCGCCTTGCACCACGACACGCCGACGCTCACCGTCAGGCCCGTGGCGTCGAGCACGCGCTGGCGCACCTCCTGCGCCGTCTGCAGCGCGTCCTCGCGGCCGACGCAGCCGGTCATGTCCAGCCAGCACTCATCCATGCCGAACGGCTCACACCGGTCGGTGAAGCCGACATAGATCTCGCGCACGCGGCGCGAGTAGTCGTAGTAGAGGTCGAAGTCCGGCGGCAGGATCGTCAGCTCCGGGCACTGCTGCCGCGCCGCCCAGAGCGTCATGCCCGTGCGCACCCCGGCGGCGCGCGCCATCTGGTCCTTGGCCAGGATGATGCCGTGGCGCAGCTCCCGCTCCCCGCCGACCGCCACCGGCCGACCGCGCAGCTCCGGATGGCGCAGCAGCTCGATGCTCGCATAGCAGGCGTTGATATCCGAATGTAAGATCATACGGTCCATTGCGCTTTCTCCCGAAAAGAGATTATCCCTATTATAAGTCTCTTTTCAGGATATTTAAAGCATTTTCTTATCTGATTCAGATATTTTTCTTGCGTTTTTTCGTTCGATACGATATATTGTATACGAGGTGCTGCATATGTACAAAACCTTTGGTGAAACGATCGCTTCCCTGCGCCGCGCGCACGGCATGCGCCAGCAGACGCTGGCGGACGCGCTGGCCGAGGCCGGTGTGCCCGTGTCGAATCAGGCGGTGTCGAAGTGGGAAAATGACGCCACGCTCCCGAACGCACAGCAGTTTCTGACGCTGTGCCGCGTGCTGGACGTGGACGATATTGCGGGTACGTTCTCCGGCGGGGACGCCGGCGGCCTGCTCGCCGGGCTGAACGCGGAGGGCCGCCGCCGCGCGCTGGAATACATCGCGCTCCTGCGCGAAAGCAAGCGCTTTGCCGCCGCGCCGGAGCCGGCCGTGCTGCGCAGCCTGCCGCTGTACTCGCTGGCGGTCTCGGCCGGTACGGGCCAGTTTCTCGACGGCGAGAGCTATGAGATGCAGCCGGTCGGCCCCGAGGTGCCGGAGGAGGCAAACTTCGGCGTGCGCGTGGCGGGCGACAGTATGGAGCCGCGCTTTCACAGCGGGCAAACCGTCTGGGTGCACCAGCAGCCGACGCTCGCCCCCGGTGAGATCGGCGTGTTCCTCTACGACGGCAGCGCCTATCTCAAGCAGCTCCGGCGTGACGGCGGGCGCGTATATCTGCACTCGCTCAACCCGGCCTATGCCGATCTGGAGATCTCGGACGCGCTGCCGCTGCGCGTGCTCGGAAAAGCGGTGCCCTGATAACGAACAAAAAACTCCCTGCGGAACGCATGGTTTCCGCAGGGAGTTTTCCGTTTATGCCTCATTCCAGTGCAGCAGGCGCTCGGACAGCTCCGCGACCGTCTGCACCGTGGCCACCGCGCCGGCGGCCTCCAGCTCGCCCGGCTCGGCATACCCATAATACACGCCGAGACACGGCACGCCGCAGGCGGCGGCGCCGGTGACGTCATACTTCCGGTCGCCGACCATGAGCGCGGCCTCCGGGGCCGTGTGAGTCTCGGCAAGCACTGCCGCGACGACCTCCGCCTTCGTACTGCGCGAACCGTCATATTCGCACCCGATCACGCAGTCAAACAGCCGCTCCATATCAAAGCGCTGCAGGATCGTGCGCGCCAGCGGCGTGGGCTTCCCGGTCGCGACCGCGACGCAAAATCCGGCCGCGCGCAGCTGCCCGAGCAGCTCCGGAATGCCGGGATAGATCTCGCACTCGTACACGCCGATGGGCTGGTACCGCTCCCGATAACGCTCCGTCGCGGCCTGCGCCTGAGCCGGCTGCATGCCGTACAGCTCCGTGAACGAATCGAACAGCGGCGGGCCGACAAACTTGCGCAGGCGCGCCGTGTCCGTCTCGCGGATGCCGAAGCCCTCGAGCGCATACTGCACGCTGCGCAGGATGCCCTCGCCGGTGTCAAACAGCGTGCCGTCAAAATCAAATAAAACAGTCTGGATCATGACAAATCTCCGTAATCAAGATGGGAAAAGGATAGCATCGGGGCGCGAAATTGTCAACAGCCGTGCCGGATGCATACGCTGTAGCAACCTGAAAAATGTGAGGTTTCGCCATGAACAACGGACTGGAAACACGCTACTTTCTCAGCGCCCTGACCGGCGCGGGCTACTACGCACTGCACAGGCAATTCCTGCGGCCGCCGGAGCGCTATTTCTGCATCCTCAAGGGCGGACCGGGCTGCGGAAAATCCACGTTTCTCAAGCGCGTCGGCGATGCCGGGCACGCAGCCGGGCTGGCCGTCGTCTGGCTGCATTGCGCGGGCGACCCTGCCTCGCTCGATGGGGTCTATTTCCCGGAAAAACGCTCCGGCTTCTTCGACGGCACGGCGCCGCACACCGTCGAGCCCGCGCTCTTCGGCGCGAGCGGCGAATATCTGGATCTCGGCACGTTCTGCCGCACGGAGGCGCTCGACACGGCGCGCATCCGCGCCCTGAACGCCGACTGCGCCATGTTCCGCCTGCGCGCGCAGCAGTATCTGGCGGCTGCCGCCGCGCTCGACGCACGCGCCACGCCGGGGCTGGTCTATCCCGAGGACCGCGAGGCTGCGCGCCGCCGGGCAAGGAGCGTCTGCGCGCGGGAATTCGGCGCGCCGGGCAAGGGCACGGAGCCCGGCCGGTGCGAGCGATTGTTTTTGAGTGCCATCACGTGTGAGGGCAAAATTTTCTTCCCTGAGACGATCGCCGCGCAGTGTGCGCGCGTGTACCTGCTCGACGACGGCTGCGGCCTGGCGGAAGAATTTCTGCGCATTGTGCGCGCACACGCCGTCCGGTGCGGGCTGGACGTTCTCTCCTGCCCCGACCCGCTCATACCGTCGCGCACGCAGGCCGTGCTCGTACCATCGCGCGGCGTAGGCTTCCTTGCCGGAACGGCGGACGACGTGCCGGAGAGCCTGACGCAGCGGCACATCCGGCTCGATGTTCTGCCGGACCCCGTGCGCCAGCGGGCACTGCGCCGCACCATGCGCAGCGACACCCGGCAGCAGCAGCTCGCCCTTGCAAGCGCGGTGGAGCAGCTGCGCATGGCCAATCTCCTGCACAACGAACTGGAGGCCGTCTACCGGCCGTGCATGGACTTCGCCGCGCTGACCACATTCACCGACCGGTACCTGCGCACCTTCCCCGGCGCATGAGCGCAAAACACCCCGGCGGGACGCGCAGTCCCGCCGGGGTGTTCGTTTGCAGTTGTCTCAGCAGCAGGGGGAAAAGCACGGATTGCAGCACAGGTTCAGCAGGCACATATCCGCGCACCAGCTGCCGGTGCCGAAGCCGCTGTTCGGATAGCCGGCGCTGTAGGTCGCATACGCATCGCCGCCGCTCTCGAGCTGGTGCAGCAGGCGCTGAAAGTCCGGATTCGTCGGGTCCAGCTCGACCGCGCGTCTGGCATCCGCCAGCGCCTGCACACGGTTGCCCACGCCGGAGTTCGCCATGGCGCTCAAAGCGTACCAGGTCGCATCGCGTTCGGCTATCGACACGCCGGACAGTGCCTGCAGCGCCTCGGCAAAATGCCGCGTCTGGATAAAGTTCATCGCAGCCTGATATTCCGGCCGGATGCCGGGATCGCGCTGCGCGCCCCACCCGCCATAGGCGCCATAGCCACCGTAACCGCCATAGCCGCCCGTCTGGCCGTAACCGCCGGACGCGCCGTAGCTGTTGGCCTTGCCGTTTTTGATCGCGTCATAGGCCGCGTTGACCTCGTTCATCTTTTCCGTCGCGTGCGGGTCGTCCGGATTCAGGTCCGGATGATATTTTTTGGCCAAGCGGCGATAGGCCGCCTTGATCTCCTCTTCGCTCGCGTCTCTTGAAACACCGAGGACTTCATACGGGTCTCTCATTCGGCGCTCCTCCCGATCTTTCGTTTTTTCATGGCCGCCTCGTAGCGCAGCCACACGCCGGAGTATAAAATATTGCGCAGCAGCTCCACATCTTGCAGCACCGGCAGCGCCTCAAACGCCGCCGAACACTCGCCGAGCAGCATCGTCAGCAGCGCGTGCAGGTCCGCGTCCTGCGGCAGCGTGCGCAGCGGGTTATACCGCCCGCGCCACCGCGTCAAGCAGATAGATAAACCGGCCCAGCGCCTCGCCAAACGGGCGCAGGCGGTCGTCCCAGAGGTCGCCCGTCACAAACAGTTCGCCCATCAGGCGGCCGAAACAGTTTGCCGCGGCGTCCGGGTCGCCGGTGTCGGCCTGTTCGATCTCGGAAAGCTCCGCCATGCACTGCTCGATCGCGGCGCATTGCTGCGGCCAGCGCGCGCGCACGGCCGCACACTGGCGGCTGAGCGCCTCCGCCTCCCAATATTTCAGCGCACTGCCGTCATCCTGCCAGTCGTCGCGGCAGTTGTTGTACGCCAGCACGACGTTCATGTCGGCGGCGTACTCGGTGTAGCGCGTCTGCCAGTAAAAATGCTTGCGCAGCGGGTGCGCAGGGCAAATCTCCATGCCGCGCTCCTCGTCCGCTTCATACAGCGCCGAGAGCAGCAGCACCAGAAACGTCATGTCATACGTCAGCGTCAGGCGGCCGGAAAAGCCGTGCCGCTGCTTGAGCACCCGGCACAGGCCGCAGTAGCAGCCCTTATAGCGATCCTTCTGCGCCTGCGTCAGGCCCTCAAGATTGGCGATCACATATCCAAACATACGGCCGCGCCTCAGGTTTTCCGTTGGAAGGACGTGCCGCACTTGCGGCAGACGATATTGATCTTGCCCTTGCCGCGCGGCACACGCAGACGCGTCCGGCAGGACGGACACTTGAAAAAGCGGTAGTCATGCCGCTGATGCCAGCGGTCCACGGCCCCACGCCACGCGCTCGTCACTTTATATCTTTGACGCAGATACGCGCCGTTTTCCTGCTGACGGCGGTAAACATTGCGCGAGAGCATGCGAAAATAGATCACGATCAGGCCAAGGACCGCCAGCGACCACAGGATGCGCGCCGCATAACCGTGCACGAACATGCTGACGATCAACACGATCAGCGTCAGCACGGACAGAAGGCGGTTGAGTGCGTCCATCCCGTTTCTGCCCATCATCCATTTTGCAAGCCGTTGTCTCATGACCGATCACCTTTCCAGGCTATTGAATTTGATTCTTGTATTTTATCACACGTCTATGAGAAATATATCAAAGAACTGTAAACACCGCACCTTTCCGCGAAAAAATAGCGTTTTTCCGCCAGCGCGTGGTATACTGCTGAAAAAACGAGGAGGTATTCCCATGAACACTCCGGATGCAGCCCCCGTCGCGCTCGATACCTGGCCGCGGCGCGAAGCATACACGTTCTTCTCTGGTCTGTCGGATCCGTTTTACAGTGTGACCGTCACCGTGGACGTCACGGCGCTGCATACTTACACGAAAAAGCGCGGCCTGTCCTTTTATTACGCGCTGGTCTGGCTGTGCACACAGTCGATCAACCACACGGCCGCATTCCGATATGCCATCCGAAACGGCCAGCCGGTCCTGCTCGCACGCCGTGAACCGAGCTTCACGGACCTGCACCCGGACGCAGAACAGTTCCACATTGTGACGATGCCGGCCGGTAACGCGCTGGATGATTTCTGCCGCGCCGCACGCGCCAAGAGCCGCGCGCAGACGGAGTTTCTCTCCGCTGCGGCCGAGAGCGACGCGCTGATCTATTTCAGCTGCCTGCCGTGGGTCTCGCTCACGGCGCTAACCAACGAGCGGGATTTTGATGCCGACGATGCCATCCCGCGCATTGTCTGGGGCAAATATCGCCGCGAAGGCGAGCGGGACGTGCTCGGCCTCGCGCTTGAGGTAAACCATCGACTCATCGACGGGCTGCACATCGGGCGGTTCGTTCAGGATCTGCAGCAGCGCATCGACGCGCTGGCCGAGACGGAATAACAGTATGTATCAAGCTGATGTGATCTTCAGACCGATGATGCCAATGAGCAGCAGCGCGGCAAAGATCAGACGTCCCGCCGTCACCGGCTCCTTGAACAAAAGAATGCCAACAATCACAGAACCCAGCGCGCCGATACCAGTCCAGACCGCATACGCCGTACCAAGCGGCAGTGTTTTGGTCGCGCGTGCCAGCAGGAAAAAGCTCACCGCCATGCCGGCGAACGTGAGCAGCGACCAGCTGAGCTTTGTAAATCCCTCCGAATACTTCATGCAGGTCGCCCAAACGACCTCAAAAATTCCGGCAATGCCGAGCATGACCCATGCCATAGTGTTTCCCTCCAAATAAAAAATGCGCCTGCCCGCGTCTTCTAAGGCCTACGACGCAGAGCAAACGCTCCCGTTCCCGCCCGGCGGCAGGAACACGGACAGGATGCCAAAAGCAACATCTTTTGTCAAGCGGCGGAGCTTCAGCAAACGGTATTTCAATACCAAGGGTACAAAATCGAAGCACTTTGCCCTTTACAAATGTTTTTACGCGCTCTTCAATGGTTAAAGCAAGCAATTACGCAGGAGCTGGAAATGTAAAAAAACAATACACAAAGCAAATACCATTCGTAGCAGCATTGCTGGCGACGCTTACGCTTATCGGCGGCTGCGGCAACCAGGCACGGGAGCAGCGTCAGCAGCGGAGACGCCAGTTGTACTAACTGAGACACAGGAAATTGAAAAAATTCTGACTGACCGAATCACCGAGCAATATACCATGACACAGATAGATAGAATCACAATTAACGATGATTTGGGAACAGAAGCAGATGGCGATGACATTGCACTCGTCTATCTGACTTGGAACCAAAAGAACACAGGAAAAACATCCAAGAAAATGCTCGAGATGTATTCGTCTGATCTCGCAGCCACACTAGGCGAGCAGAACAGTTCCGTTAATGAAATCGCAATTTTCTGGACCGTACCGTATTTAAATGATACAGCCAAGTGCAGCTATCAGCGAAATGGGGATGGCTTC
>OOBJ01002207.1_pt1 | contig 10547 bp, 5 predicted proteins | sample 1671331 | NCBI WGS metagenome assembly OOBJ01 (sample SAMN06348145, study PRJEB24527) | human gut metagenome | biome: human gut; feature: ankylosing spondylitis patient; material: feces | host: Homo sapiens | place: China | collected 2015-10 | reverse complement strand
CCGCAGGCCGCACTTTCAGCAGCCAGACGTAGGCAGAATAGGCAAGCAGGGAACCGAAGAATATCAGATAAGCCAGTGACAGCCAGCTTGCAGATGAAACATTCAACAAGTCGGTCCTTTGCATATCTCCGTTCACAGCATTGCAAATCCAGAACATACCACTGGCGAAAAGCATCTGCCAGCCTGAACCGGCAAACGCATTTACTTCTTCTTCGCGGGAAGAACGGTATTTGGCATACAAGGTGCCCAGTGCCCAGGATATGCATCCGAAAATAAGAAGTAAGATTCCGCATTGAGTTGTTCCAAATAAAGCAAAATGACGCCCCCGAAACCGATGATTCCACCTGCGATTGTAAGAGGATTGCGGAGATTAGTTTTCCACATTGGGGCATCCAACAGCAGAATCCAGAGTGCGGTGGAAGAAGCGATGATAGCTACCAGGCTACTGGTTAAGTAGCGTTGTGCCAGCATCACTACGGCCATATCTATGAACAGCAATACAATTCCGCTGACGGCAGAGCGCTTTATCAGGCTTCTCCTGAATATTTTCTCTCCCCGTAAATGGCATATGCTGAGAAGTATAAGTGCGGCGGCCGTAAACCGTAAAGCTCCGAGCAGAAAAGGAGGCAGGTCCTTTAATGCTATTTTACGATGGGTTGAATCTGTTTGTATGTATTCGGTGAAATCTTTGAGGATGGGTAACGGGGTTACCGGTGACATTTTCATGTCGGAAGCCGGTTCATCCAAGTTTATAAAAGAACCTGATTGAATCGCTTTCATCGTCTCTGGATTCAGTTCCAGCTTTTCTTTACCGGACAAGACGTTCTGGAGCCAGACTGAATCCTTTTTTGTCCACTGCTGTGCAGATATATAATCGGCACCTTTCAGACAAATCAACATCACTATAAGCAGTTGTTTGTGCATGTTATATTATTGCATCATCTCTTTTACTTTTGCTTTCAACGCATCGCCTCTCAGGTCGCGAGCTACGATTGTCCCGTCAGGGCCAAACAAGATGATATGCGGAATTCCGTTGAAGCCGTACAGTTCAGAAGGCGTGTTCTGGGCATTGAGAATCTGTGGCCAAGTAATCTTCAAATCTTCGATGGCTTTCTTTGTATCTTTCGGCTGGTCCCATGTGGCTACACCAAGTACTTGGAATCCTTTATCCTTGTATTGGTTATACACTTCTGCCAGTATCGGGGTCTCTGCACGACAGGGGCCGCACCAGCTTGCCCAGAAGTCAACCAATACATAATTCCCTTTTCCTACATAGTCGGAGAGGGAAACCTTTTTGCCATCTTCGGTTTCCACTGTAAAGTCGGTGAAAGGTTGTCCGACGGCCGTCTTTTTCAGGTTGGTAATCCGTTGGCTCAGTTTCCGGATGATGTTCCTACTTTGGATAAAGGCGCTGGATTGGGCAATGATAGATTCCATTTCTTCCGGGTTCATAAAGTTCGATAGGTTTTGAAGGGCAAAAGCACCGATGTAATTATCTTGGTTTTTATCGATGAAGTCCTTCAGCATAGCCATATAGGCCGGCTTATACTCATTGTCGTAATAGGTCTTTGTCAATTCTTGGACTTTACTTTTATCTTGTTCCTGCTCCCGGATCTCTTTCATTTTGTTCTGGAAGAGTTCACTGATTCTTTTTTCTTCTTGGATATAGCTGCTGAAGGTCTCATTCAAGGGAGTGCCGGACGCGCTGTTCGGAGTTTCCATGTTCAGTTGGATGGTACCGTTTTCGAGCATGAAGGTGGTATAGTATTTCCTTCCGACTTGGGTTAGGCATAAAACAGCGGTGTCAATCTGACCGGTGAACGTAAACGCTCCGTTTTCAATCACTGCGCTGTCAATGTTTTGCCCCTTATCCCGGTCGAAGATATAGACTGTTTTCCCATTAAAGGTAGAATCGGGGATATTTCCCATTACCGTGTAGGAGGGAATCGGCTGTGAACAGGAGGCAAGGCCTGCTCCTGCCATGAGCAATGCGATTAATGTTTTTGTATTCATAAAATAAATATTAATGTTTTGAGGACAAAAGTAAAACATGTTGGCTTATGATAAGCCCTAATTCATGTAATTTGTCTTATCATCCAAAATATTAATTGTTTTTAGTGCTGTGTTCCCGCGCTTAATGTGGGAACACATCCTCCTTTATTCCGTTTTGATTACCTCTGCCGGGTTCAACCGTGAAATCAGCCAGATACGATAGGCGACGGTTACGAATACGATAGTGGTGGTCAGAAGGAGGATTGCCAGCCACATCAATGGATTGTTTAACCAGCCGGGATCAATCGTTATCTTTTCTTGCGTCAATATTCGCAGGAGCATATAGACGATTGCCAGCGCAGGGATGGCTGAAATGGCAAGTAAACGGATATATAGTTTACCGAACAATAGTGCAATGACCTTAGGGCCGGCTCCGTTGATTTTCCGTATGGCGACTTCTTTTTGCCGGCTGACCGTGTCGAGTGTAATGGCGGAATAGATACCCAGGACTGTAATGACTATGCTGATAACGGACAATAGGCTGAACAGGTCGCTTATCAGCATCTCCCCTCCATTGAGCCGGAATCGCTCCTCTTGTTTGGTGGTCAGCAGGAAAGGAATGGATGCCGGCAACCAGTTATGTACGATTTTGAGTATTTCTTTCCGTACGTTCTGTTCCTGTCCGGCTATGCATTTGATGTAAGCGACCCTATAGTTCGGTTCCTTAGGAACGGAGATGAAGGAGAAACGGTGATATTGAGATTGATTGGCTTTAGCCATTTGATCTTGGGTATATACCGGTTCGAACGGTAGTTGCTCATATATGCCGGTAATCTGGAAAGTCTGGTCTCCCAATTGTACGGATGTCGGATTCTTTTCCCCGTCTTTCTCCAATTCCCAGATAAGCGACCGTGAAACCACTATTTCGTTAGCCGCCTGTGGCATTCTTCCCTCTATCGGCAGTTTCATGAAAGACGGGTAGTTTTTACTGGTGAGGAAATGTATCCCGTGCAGTGTCTCTCCCTGTTTGTTCTTATAATCCAGATATTTGCCGGGAGTCTCTAAAAGCACGTCTTCAACCCCAGCAAGCGTACGGATACGGGAGACGATCTCTTCTTCGTGTCCTTGTACTTGCGGTTCCCAAAGTTCTATCTTCCAGATACGGGTACATTCTTCTTCCGTCAGCGTGTTGTTCCTTTTTTCTTCTGCGAGGTGGTAAATATTTCTTAGTCCGATAGCTCCGGCAATAAAGAGGAAACAGATGAACAGTTGGACTCCTAACATGAAGTTCCTTATACTATGTTTCTGTCGTTTCACGCCTTTTATTCCTTCTGTCAATGTGATATGTTTGATGCGGAAGATGACCAATGACACAATCAAGGCGCAGAGAACAAACAAGAAACAGAGATACTCCATTTCCTGCTGGATCAAGGTAGGCGTATGGATAAACAGATTCTCGTTGATCGTTTCTTTCGAGGCCATATACTGATAATAAACAGGCACTATCCATTCGGTCAGGACGAGACTTGCCAATGCCGACAGGATGAAAAGAACCGCAATCTCGCTGAAGAGTAATCTGAACAATCCTTTTGCGTCTGAACCTAAGCATTTCCGTAAACTGAGTTCTCGTGTCCGGTTATAGAACGACTGAATGCAGAACTTCAGGAAGTTTATCATCGCGGCAATCAATATCAGGAGGCCGATCAACGGGATGAAGAATGTCGCACTGAGATTATCCGGTTTGTACATCTCTTCCTTGAAAGTGCGTGCTGTCAGATAGTGATCGTTGTTTTTTCCAAAAGCCGGTATTTGTTGGCGTAACCTTTGGTTTATTTCTTTGCTTGAAACACCTTTATCCAGCAGGACCACCAGATCTCGGTATTTACGTTTTGGTTGGATGCCGGCTGTTTCCAGGAAATAAAAGTCACTCTTTTCCCGTGTCCCATCCGGAAAATCCCTGATAACGGCGCTGATTGTGGAATAGTGGATGGCAGACGTGTCGCTGTCTGCACGACTGAAATAGAGTGTTTTTCCGATAGAGTTTTCTGCTCCGAATATTTTTTTCGCGGATGATTCGCTGATGAATACTTCTCCCGGTTTGAGTGTCGGTGTCTGGCCTTCCAACGTTTGAATGCTGAATATGGTCGGAAAATCTTTTGTGACATTCTGGATGCTGCACTGGTACGGGATTTCTTTCTGGTTCTCTTTGGATATGGAAATATTGGCTTGGCCGTATCCGTATGAATAAGCGATTTGCCCAATTCCGGTGATCGGATTCCCCATCAGTTCTTGCACCACCTCTCCTGGAATATAAGGGTCCTCATAACCGTATTGGGCCGATTTGACATATATATTCGCCATCCGATCGCTGTTTGCCCAAGCAATAAACTGGTTGTTGAATCTTCTGATATAATAAGAGGTTATACTGAAACAAAGAAGTCCGACTGCGATTCCGATGATGGAAAGCAAATACTGGATCTTGTTTTTAAGAATTTGGCGGATAGCCATTTTCAAGTAGTGTTTGAACATGATGTGATGTTTTTGTCGTTATTATGTTTTTGTTTTTATTATTCCGTTTTGATTACCTCTGCCGGATTGGTGGCGGCTGCCCTTTTGACCTGACGGAATATAGAGAGCAGCACGATCCCACAGGTGATAAGGAAAACCAACAGGAACAATCCTGCCGGCAATGTGGTATGGTTGGCGTATGTCTCGAGCCAACGTTTTATAACCAAGTAGCCGACTGGAAGAGCAAAAACATTGCCTAATGTCACTAATATGAAATACTCTCGGAAGAACAGTTGAAGAATGTGATAAAAGGTAGCTCCGTTTACTTTGCGGATGGCAATCTCTTTCCGTCGCTGTTCGGTGGCGAGGCTCACCAGAGAGTAAATGCCGAATGTGGAGATAAGGATGCAAACCAGCGAAAGGATGCTGAAGATGGTAAAGATCACTTTTTCCGGCCGGTTGAACCGATCTATTAGATCGGACAGCTCCGTAAACATTTTACTCCGGTTGACATTGTCATTCTGAATATGTGATGTTATCTCGTGAAGATGTTCCAGCACTTCTTTTTTATGTCCTTTTGCATAGCGGACATAAATAAGGTAAGGACGCTCGAAGTCTTTTACCATCGGATTTTCGTATGTGGTGAAGAACAGCGGTAATATAGGATATTGCATCGGAGCGTAGAGATAGTCTTTGATGACACCGCAAACTCGGGCTTGGCTTGCTTGCCCTTTTATGTATATAGGCCGTTCAAGCAGATCCGTGTAGCCTAATGTTTGCAGGCAAGTTGCATTTACCATATAGCTATATGGGGTTGCGTCCGTCGGCCAGCTACCTGCTTTCAGTTGCAGTTTGAAGAACGAAAAGAAGTCCTTGTCGGCAACGATTACCGAGTTGTAACTATTGGGTTCGGCTTCATTCGGATCGAAACAGAAATACGAGTAAAAGGAACCGTACCAATCCCCTTGTTCCGTAAAGACTGGAGCGTTCCCGCAGGTGTATGTGACTTCTTCTACATACGGATGGTTGGTCATTTCCGGTTTCAAAACACTTAAATCCGTCTGAAAGGAGGTGTCATATCCTAAATCTACCTGTATGACCCGTTCATAATCGATCCCTTTATCTTTTGAAAGGATAAAATGCAACTGTCGGAACAATCCGATGGAGGTGATAAAGAATAGTGAACCGATAAATATCTGAACGATGATCAGGCCCTGTTTGAAAAGAGCCGGTTTCTGTATTTTATGCTCTAAAAGATTTCGTATCGGATAATAACAGATAAGAAGGAATACTAACATACAGATTCCAGCGAGTGACAGCGTATTGCCTAAAAGTGAAGTTCGTGAAAGGTGGCGACTGACGTTCTCATAGATACCATACCGGTGCCAGGTCGTATAGCTTTCATAGTAAGGATAGATGCTCTCGATCAGACAGAAAGAAATCAGGAAGGCGATGATCAAAGGAAGTGCCAGTTCGATGAAACTTTTTGTAATCATACTTGTGGTTGAGGCTCCTATACAAAGATAAGTCCGGTTTTTTTGTTGTTTCCGTTGCTGTTGACCGATAAAAAGGACAAGTAGGTTGATCAGAGCGCTAAGGAAAGCCATTGTCCCGGCCAAAGCCAGGATATGAATGTTACGGATGCGGTCTGTCAATTCAGGATGGCACCGAAGATGCACTTCGGAGGCTGTCAGCAGGTTTATTTTCCAGTTTTTTACCTGTTCGCGATCCCATTTGTTTTCGGCATGGCTTTTATAGTGCGCCAGTTTGTTCCGTACATTTGCCACGTTCGCATTCTTTTGGAGCCGCACGTAGGTCGTCATGCGTTTGACATGATTGGGGTGAGGGGTTCTGATCAACAGAAAGTCGAACAGCAGATCAGTATTATCCGGATAGTTACGGATAATACCGACTACAGAGGGACGAAGATTATTATCCAATACGACTTCCTTGCCAATACAGTTTGTTGTCCCGAACAATTTGTGGGCTGTCCGTTCCGTTAAAATGACAGAACTGCCGTCGGGAATGACCCCTTGGTGAGTCCCTTCGATAAAATCTGCCCGGAAAAGGTCGAAGAAGGACTGTTCGCTTTCCATTCCATGCAGGTTGATTGCTTCGTTGTCCTGTTTCAATGTAAAACTGAGGTGGTTGAATGAACAAGAGACTTCGATTTCGGGGAGCAGCTTGAATAATTCTTCCCGGTCGTTAATATGTAACTGGTCTAAATCTGATTGTGTTCCGTTGGCACGCTTGACAAGTCCTTCTGTCGTCAGGCAGTAAAGTCGGTCTGCTTCCGGATGGAAATTATCGAAATGTGTCTCCCACCATAGCCAGTAACCTCCTAAAATGAAGGCAGTAAATCCTACGGCCAGACCAATGATGCTGACAATTGATTGAGTTCGGTATTTCAGTAGTTCCCGAAAAGAAACTTTGACATAGTGTGATAACATAATCTGATTGTTTGTTATAAGATATTGTTCAAAGACATTCTTATTCCGACTTGATCACTTCTGCCGGGTTCTGGTTCGCTGCCTTCTGTATGCGCCAACCGGTACAAAGAGTCAGCAGCAGGACCAGTACACCCCAGATGACCGGATAAAGCCACCAACTGATTGCTGCTTGCAACACATAGTTTTCAATCCATGATTTCATGATCAGGTAACTGGCCGGAAATGCTATGACCGAAGCGATGCATAGCAGGCGGAGATTACCGGCAAAAAACATTCTCATGATATCGGAGGCCTCTGCCCCGTTTACTTTACGGACAGCGATTTCTTTCTTCTTCTGTTCGCAGTCCAGAGTTACTTGAGAGAATACGCCGAACAATGAGATCAAAATACAGACTATAGTCACGAAGTCAAGCATCTTGAGTAGCGCCTTTTCCGATTTCAGAAACTTTTCATACTCTTCTTCCATAAAAGTAACATGTATGTCGACGGCGTTCGGTTGCATTTTCTTTGCCAACTGTTCAACCTGTTGTTTGCACAGTTCGCGGCTTCCCGGCTGATGCCGGAATATGGCAGTCGTTGAATAATCATTCTGTATATTCTTTTTTCCCGGACTGAACTCGAGCATAACCGGCTTTACCGGAACGGTAGGAGGTGCGATATAAAAGTCTTTGAAAATGCCGTCGATGATAAATCCTTTCTGATCTTTGCGGCTAAGTGTTTTGCCAATCGGGTTGTCGATCTTCAATTCCTTTACAGCTGCTTCGTTTAGGAGTATGTGCCGTTCGGTATCTCCTTCCGGCAACTTGCCTTTTAGCAATTGCAGACCATAAAATTCAAAGTAGCGATTGTTGCATGGGATTATTTGGATCGTAAGACCTTCCACAGAGGCCGGCTTGCCTTCCCAATCGGTAAAGGACCTGTAGGAACGTGAATGGCTTGGAAATAGTGGATCGTTTTCATCCGGATATACTTCGGCGATGGAGGAGAGTTTGGCAATTTCTTCTTTCAAACCGTCTGTTTGGGGATATATACGGACATCGCCCCGGTCTTTCCGGTTTAGTCCGATATCGGTGGTGTGCAAGTGATGGATTTGCTTGATCAGTACCGACGAACAGAATATGAATCCGATGCTGATTATCAATTGCAAGGTAAGGCTTGCTTTGGGGAAGAGGTTCTTTCCTTTTCCGTCAGACGAACCTTTAAGGGCCTTTTGTAGCGAACGCTTCCTGAAATAGTAGATAGGGAATAAAGAGAACAGGAAAGCCAGTAAGGTGATGAATCCGAAATAGACGAATGTTTCCAGATAGAGACTGAACGAATCCGTTTTTACATTCGATAATTCTTGGAATACAGGCAGTATGATTTCGATCAAGGCTATTCCGGCTAAAAGAGAGATGGAAAGCGTAAGCAGGTATTCGGAAGCGAACAGGACAAACAGATTGCCGTCAGACGAGCCGCACACTTTCCGAAGCCCGATCTCTTTACTGCGTATTCGTATACGGTTTACGAATAGGGTCAGATAGTTGAATAGTGCGCACAGGATTACCAATCCTCCGGCAAGAGCGAATAGCAAGATATGTTCGAACTTGATAGTTGGCTCTTCTTCGGGGTGGTCATACCGCATGGCGGTGATTGACGTCAGAACGAAATGACTCAGCGAGTCTCTGTCTTTCTTTATTTTATGTTCGTAAAGTTTCTTTTTAAAAGCTCTCATATCCGTTTCCGGACGGACCTTTATAAAAGTCTGACAATAGGCTACGTTCCATTCCTCCGTTTGTCGGGACGGCTTCAGTATTCCGAACGGGAAATTCGAGTGCTGGTCCTGACTTTTGACTATGGCACATATTTCCATATCGTCAGACCAAATTTTCAGTTTTTCACCTAATGGGTCCTTTGTGCCGAAGACCTCTTTGGCAAGCTTGTCCGTGATCGCGATCTTGTTACTTTTCGGGATCATAAAATCCCGGCTACCGGAGATCAGTTCTATTTCGAACATATGTTCGGCAGCTGAATCCATGACCATGTCGAAAGATTCGTATTTCTTCTCGTTGTAGAGGAAATCGGTTTTCCAGGCACTCGTGTTGCAACTTTCCTCTATCTCCGGGAATGTCTCTTTCAAATATCGGGCCAGCGGGTAAGGTGTAACGCTTGATAATCCTTGGTCATCGGTTTCCGATTCCATCCGGACGTAATAGATCCGGTCTGCGTCTTTCCTAAACGTATCGTAGGTCAGTTCATATCGTATCCAGAGCGACGATAACGCGAAACTTGTAAATCCGATTGCGAGCCCGACGATACAGATGAATGATTGCAATTTATATTTCAAGAGATTACGGAAAGCTATTTTGATGTAATGGTGTAGCATGGTTCAATGATTTAGTTTGTTATTATTCCGATTTGATCACTTCCGCAGGATTGGTCCGGGCAGCCTGTATCGTCTGATAGAGGACGGTTCCGATGATCAGAGTGATGGTGGCAAATACGATTACGATATACATCCAGGCAGAGATATGGCTCCGATAGGCATATTGCTGCAACCAACTTTGCATGAACAACCACGCGAGTGGCAATGCAAGAAGGTTGGCTATCAATGCAATTGTCAGATATTCCATAAAAAACATTTTGACAATCGTGCCGGCAGAGGCTCCCATCACTTTCCGTATGGCAATTTCTTTCCTTCGTTGTTCCATATTGCTGGATGAAATGGAATAAAGCCCGAAGATGGAGATTAGCGTACAGAACAGAGCCAGCAAAGTAAAGAGCTGCAGGCTGGCATCTTCGGAAGTGCTGAGCCGATCAAGTATCTGGCTTATGGTCTGTACATTGCAGGTAGTGGGATCGCCTGACTTAGAGTGTTTTTTGAATATATTCCGGATTGCTTTGATCGTGGCTTTTTCTTTTCCGGGTTCGGTACGGGCATAATAAAAATAACTGTTCCATTTGCTTTGGTCGATTACGATCACTTGTGGCAGGATCGGGTTGCGCAAACTGGCCGCTTGGAAGTTTTGGATGATCCCGACGATCTCCATTTCGGCACGTCCTCTGCTTCCGTCTTGCATGATCGTATAATTCCAAATACTGATTTTCTTGCCGATCGGGTTATCGATGCCCATGATGCGAGCAGCTTCTTCATTGATGACGGCTTTTGTCCAAGAAGCTCGCCAATCTCCATTGTCTGCCAGATCGCCGTCATTGATGAAACGGCCTTTCAGCATCGGTATGTTAAAAACTTCCGAGAAGTTGCTGCCTACTTGCAGGACTTGGAAGTTTGGATTGAAATCCAGAGGCTTACCTTCCCATTCGACTTCGTTTTGTGTATAAGGTTCATGGGTGATGGTAAATATTCCGGCTTGTGTGAATCCTTTTAGGACTGCTAATGAAGAAATCTCGCGATTGATTCCTTCCCGGTCGTTGAATGTCATTTCCATCTGTATCAGACCCTCTTTCTGGAATCCCAAGTTTTTATGTTTCATGAAAGATATTTGCCTGAACATGATAAATGTGCTCATCAGGAAGAATATGCAGATACATAGTTGGAGTGTCATGCTGATTTTGCGGAAACCGCTTTTCCGGGTAGGAGAGATTCCTCCGGATATT
>OOBJ01002204.1_pt1 | contig 10562 bp, 9 predicted proteins | sample 1671331 | NCBI WGS metagenome assembly OOBJ01 (sample SAMN06348145, study PRJEB24527) | human gut metagenome | biome: human gut; feature: ankylosing spondylitis patient; material: feces | host: Homo sapiens | place: China | collected 2015-10 | reverse complement strand
AACCAGTTTCTCAAGCTCCTGTGCCGCATCCCGCGGCCGTGGGTGCTCGATCCGGACTTCACCATCGTCGAGAGCGCCCGCGCCGAAGCCACGGGGTACTCCTTCCCCAGCGGCCACACGCAGAATGCCGTCGGTACATTCGGCGGCATCGCCCGCGCGACGAAGCGGCACTGCCTGCGGTGGGTCTGCGTCGTGATTTTTGTGCTGGTGAGCTTTTCGCGCATGTACCTCGGCGTCCACACGCCGCTCGACGTTGGCGTTTCGTTCGTGATTGCGGCGGTGCTGGTGTTCGCCATCTATCCGCTCATGCGGCGGGCCGACCGCTACCCGCGCCTGATGGCGGGGCTGCTTGCCTCGATGGTGCTGCTGAGCGCGGCGTATCTGACGTTCACGCTCGTCTACCCTTTCCCGCCGGATATTGACTCGGCGAACCTCGCCAGCGGCGTTGAAAACGGCTGGAAGCTCCTCGGCGCGACGCTCGGCATCGCGCTCGCGTGGTGGCTCGACCGGCAGTATGTCCGCTTTGAGACAAAGGCCATCTGGTGGGTGCAGGCGATCAAGTTTATCGTCGGGCTCGCGCTCGTCGTGGCGCTCAAGGCCGGGCTGAAGGCTCCGCTCATCGCGCTCTTCGGCGGCAGCGCCGGACCCGCCGGAGCCGTGCGGTATTTCCTCGTTGTGCTGGCGGCGGGCGTGCTGTGGCCGATGGCCTTCCGCCCACTCAGCCGTCTCGGACAGCGCGGCGAGGGCTGAAAGGAGACGCTATGTACCGAATTTTAATCGTGGAGGACGACCGCGGTATCGCGCAGGCCGTCGCCGAACAGGCGAAGCTCTGGGATCTCGAGACGTGCTGCGTCGAGGATTTCCGCGACGTGATGGGCGCGTTCGCGGCCTTTGACCCGCACCTCGTGCTGCTCGACATCTCGCTGCCCGCCTTCGACGGCTACCACTGGTGCAGCCGCATCCGCCAGGTCTCAAAGGTTCCGGTCATCTTCATCTCCTCCGCCGCCGACAGCATGAACATCGTCATGGCCATGAACCTCGGCGCGGACGACTTCATCGCCAAGCCCTTCGACCAGAACGTCCTCATGGCGAAGGTCCTCGCCCTGCTGCGGCGAACGTACGACTTCGGACAGGCCGTCCCGGTGCTCGAGCACCGCGGCGCGCTGCTGAGCACCGGGGACGGAACCCTCACCTATCAGGGCCGCCGGATCCCCCTCACGAAAAACGAATACCGCATTCTCCTCGCCCTCCTGCAGAGCAAGGGCAGGGTTGTCAGCCGCGAAAAGCTCATGGAGCGCCTGTGGCAGACGGACAGCTTTGTCGATGAGAACACGCTGAGCGTCAACGTCGGCCGCCTGCGCAAGAAGCTCGAGCAGGCGGGGCTGAACGACTTCATCACGACGAAATTCGGCGTGGGGTATCTGATTGGGTGAAGATATGAAGCTTTTTATGCAATATCTGCGTCAAAAATGGCGCGTACTCGCGGCGTTCACGCTCTTCGCGGCAGTGCTTGCGGTCTGCTTCGCGCTGTACCGGCTGCCGCTGCGGGCGGTGTGGTACCCGCTCGCGCTCTGCGCGGTGCTGGGTCTTTCGCTGCTCACGGCGGACTTTCTGCACCTGCGTCGGCGTCACGAGACGCTGTGCCGTCTGCGAGCCGCGCCCGACCCGGCGCAGCTCCCCTCCCCCGCCGGCATCTGCGAGGAGGACTATCAGGCGCTCGTCCGCGCGCTCGACGAGCGGGCACGCCGCGCGGAGACGGAGACGGACGCGCGCATGCGCGCCATGATCGACTACTACACGCTCTGGGCGCACCAGATCAAAACGCCCATCTCCGCCATGCGCCTGACGCTGCAGAGTGAGGATTCCGACACGGCGCGGCGGCTCTCGTCCGACCTGCGGCGCGTGGAGCAGTATGTCGAGATGGTCATGGTCTACCTGCGGCTCGACTCCGAGAGCACGGACTTCGTCATCCGCACCTATGACCTTGACGGGATTATCCGCGCCGCTGTGCGCCCGTTCGCGGGCGAGTTCATCGGGCGGCGGCTGCAGCTGCACTATGAGCCGCTCGATTACCGCGCCGTGACGGACGAGAAATGGCTGGGCTTTGTGATCGGGCAGGTGCTCTCAAACGCGCTGAAATACACATCGCGCGGCGGGATCACCATCTCCATGCCCGAGCACGGCATCCTCAGCATCCGCGACACGGGCATGGGCATCGCGCCGGAGGATCTGCCGCGTATCTTTGAGCGGGGATATACCGGCTGCAACGGCCGCACCGACCGGCGCTCAAGCGGGATCGGGCTCTATCTCTGCCGCCGCGTGTGCGATGCGCTCGGACACACGATCACCGCGCGCTCCGCGCCGGGTGAGGGAACGGAGATCCGCATCGGCCTGCGCCGCCGCGGCCTGACAATTGAGTGACTTCTTACAGAACTGTAAGACCCTCCGGGGGAAATGTAAGGCGATGCGATAGCCCTGCATTTCCCCTTTTGCTACAATGGGGATGAAAATAAAAGGAGGTACACAGTATGAGCTTACTGCATGTTGAGGGCCTGAAGAAGGTCTATACCACCCGCTTCGGCGGCCAGCAGGTCGAGGCGCTGCGGGATGTGAATTTTGAGGTGGAGGAGGGCGAGTACGTCGCCATCATGGGCGAATCGGGCAGCGGCAAGACGACGCTGCTGAACATCCTCGCCGCGCTCGACCGCCCGACGGCGGGGAGCGTGCTGCTCGACGGAAAGGATCTCGCCGGGGTGCGCGAGAGCGACATGGCGGCCTTCCGCCGCGACCACCTCGGTTTCGTGTTTCAGGAGTTCAACCTCCTTGATACCTTTTCTCTCAAGGACAACATCTGCCTGCCGCTCGTCCTCGCGGGGAAGAGCTGGCGCGAGATGGAGCAGCGCCTTCTGCCGCTGACACAGCGTCTGGGGATCGACCAGCTGCTTGCGAAGTACCCCTATGAGGTCTCCGGCGGGCAGAAGCAGCGCGCCGCCGTGGCGCGCGCCCTGATTACGGAGCCCCGCATCCTGCTGGCCGACGAGCCGACCGGCGCGCTCGACTCCCGCGCGACCGACGAGCTGCTGGACCTCTTCGGCCAGATCAACGCCGCCGGGCAGACCATCCTCATGGTCACGCACTCCGTGCGCGCGGCGAGTCGCGCGGGCCGCGTCCTCTTCATCAAGGACGGCCGCGTGTTCCACCAGATCTACCGCGGGGAGGCCACCTCCGAGCAGCTGTATCAGAAAATCTCCGATACACTGACGATGCTGCAGGGCGGTGAGCGGGCATGAAGCTGTATTTCCACCTCGCATGGGACGGCATCCGCAAAAACCGCCGCCTGTATGTGCCCTATCTGCTGACGGGCGTGGGCGCGGCGACGCTGTTTTACATTCTGCTCGCGCTCGCAAACGGCCCTGCGGCGCAGATGAACGGCGGCGATTCACTCTCCCTCATCCTGCGGCTCGGGAGCTTCGTGCTCGCGATTTTCTCGGCGCTGCTGCTGTTTTACACGAACTCGTTTCTCATCCGCCGCAGGAACCGCGAATTCGCGCTCTACAACGTCCTCGGCATGGGCAAGGGCAACATCGCGCGCATTCTCGTGTGGGAGACGCTGCTCTCGGCGGGCATCGCGCTGCTGGGCGGGCTCACCCTCGGCGCAGCGCTGAGCAAACTCGCGGAGCTGGCGCTCACGCACCTGATGGGCGGCGAGATCAGCTACAGCTATCCCCTCAGCGGACAGGGCGCGCTCCTGACGGCGCTGTTTTTCGCCGCGATCTATGTTCTGATCCTACTCGTGAACATCGTCCGCATCCGCGCCGCGAACCCCGTGCAGCTGCTGCGCGCCGGCAGCGAGGGCGAGCGCGAGCCGCGCAGCAAGTGGATCCTTGCACTGCTCGGCGCGGTGTGCCTTGCCGCGGGCTATCTCATTTCCCTGCGCACAAACGTGGCCTTGTACGCCATCCAGAATTTCTTCCCGGCGGTCATCCTTGTCATCATCGGCACGTATCTCACGTTCATCGCGCTGAGCATCGTCGTGCTCAAGGCGCTGCGAAAAAACCGGCGCTACTACTATAAAACCAGCCATTTTGCCACCGTCTCCGGTCTCATTTACCGCATGAGCCGCAATGCAGCCGGCCTTGCGAGCATCTGCATCCTCTCGACGATGGTGCTCGTGACGGTCTCGACCACGGTGAGCCTGTACAAGGGGCTGGATGCCTACGCCGACGTGCGCTGGCCGCAGGATATGACGCTCACGCTCATGACCGACCCCCGGACGAACACAGTGCCGGACGTCGCGCCGGTTTTGCGGGTGGTGGACGACACCATGACGCGCGCGGGGCTCACGCAGAGCAATGTGCACGGCTATCGCACCGTCAGGTTTTCCGCGCAGCGCAGCGGCGATGCGCTTGATCTCACGAGCGAACAGCTCACCGGTTCGAGCGCCGATGAATACGCCGTCATGGTTCTGGACACGGAGGGCTATGCCGACCTGACCGGCGAGCAGGTGACGCTCTCGCCCGGCGAGGCGCTCGCATGGACGGACGGCGCAGCCTTTGGCGACACGCTCACGCTCGGCGGCGATACGCTGCGGCTGCGGCCGCTCGACAGCTTCTCGCTCGTCAGCGGCAGCTCCATCATGGGTCTGCACACACTGTATCTGGTCGTGCCGGATCTCGACAGCGTGCTCGAGCTGCGCGCGCAGCAAAACGCCTACGCCAACGAGCACGGCGGCACCCGCAGCATGCTCAACTACACGTATCAGTTCGACCTCTCCGGCACGGACGACGAGCAGCTCGACGCGCTGCACACGCTTCTCAGCGACCCCGCGTTTGAGTCCTCTGCCGAGGCGGCGAACGTGAATTACACGACCGATATGCGCGCCGACGGCTATCCCACGCTGCGCAGCACGTACGGCGGCTTTTTGTTCCTCGGCTTTTTCCTCGGGTTCGTGTTCCTGTTTGCGACGGTGCTCATCATCTACTACAAGCAGGTCTCCGAGGGCTATGACGACCGCGGGCGCTTCCGCATCATGCAGCAGGTCGGCATGACGCCGAAGGAGGTCAAGGCGACCATCCGCACGCAGGTGCTGCTCATGTTCTTCCTGCCGCTTGTGACGGCGGCGATCCACATCGCGTTCGCATTTCCGCTCATCAAGCAGATCGTGTTCGCCTTCGGGCTGCAGAACGTGCATCTGTTTTTGCTGTGCACGCTCGGAACGTTCGGCGTCTTTGCGCTGCTGTACACCTTTGTGTACCTGCTCACGGCGCGCACGTATTACCGCATCGTGCGCATGACGGATTGAATCAAAAAAAGTCCGCACAGGCACTGCCTGTGCGGACTTTTTTTGTATATGCGGCCTCAGCCCCAGAGGGCGGTCAGCATGGGGATGATCTGCTTCTTGCGGCTCATCACGCCGGGCAGGAACACGGCGCTGTCCTTCGGTTCGACCGAGAAGGCGGCGCGGATCGTGTCGTCATTGCCGATGAAGAGCAGGTTCGTGCCCTCCATGAGCACGTCCGTGACCATGAGCGCGATCATGTCATAGTGCTGCTGCTCGAGCTTCGTGGCCATGACGGCCAGCAGCTCGTCCTTGCGCTCGAGCACCTTGGCCGAGTCGAGCGACGTGACCTGACCGACGCCGAGATAGTGGTCGGCGATGTGGAACTCCTTGAAGTCGGCAAAGCACAGATCCTCGGCCGACTTGTCGCCGGCGCTCGAGGCGGCGAAGATCAGGTTGCCCAGCTCCTTGAGCGAGACGTTGGCGATGCGGGCCATGCGCTCGGCCATGGCAATGTCGCGCTTCGTGCACGTGGGGGATTTGAACATGACCGTGTCGGACAAGATCGCGCCTGCCATCAGACCCGCCATGTTCGGCGACGGCATGACGCCGTGCTCCTGATACATATTGGTGATGATGGTCGTCGTGCTGCCGACGGGCTCGTTGCGCATACGGATGGGCTGTGTGGTCTGAATATCGGCCAGACGGTGGTGGTCGATGATCTCGAGGATCTCGGCCTGCTCCAGACCGGGCACGGCCTGCGCCAGCTCGTTGTGGTCGACGAGCACGACACGCTTGCGCCGCGGACGCAGCAGGTGATAGCGCGAGAGCGTGCCGACGACCTTTTCGTTCTCGTCGAGCACGGGGTAGCAGCGGTAGCGGCTCTCGAGCACGACCTCACGCACGTCGTCGATGTAATCGTCGAGGTGGAAGCTGACCAGATCCTCCGTGTTGCACGGGCGGGAGATTGGGATCGCCTGATACACCAGCCGCGCCACGCGGCTCGCGTCGAGCGGGGTGGAGATGATGCAGGTCTTGCCGGCGTTTTCAAGCCACGTGGGATCGACGTCGGTCTGGCAGAGGATGATGCACTGCACGCCGACGTCGAGCGCGCGGCGGATCATATCCGGCTGGTTGCCGCAGAGGATGATGCTGTCGGGGTCGGAGAAGAGCAGGTTGTCGCAGCTCTGCGGCAGGGCGATCGTCACCACGCCGGACACGCGGTCGACCTGCTCGGCGCCGTCGTTGAGGATGCGCCCCTCGATCACGCTCAGGAGGTTGAACAGCGGCAGGGCGTCCACGTGCCGGTCGCTGATCGTGCGCATGCTGTAGGCCGCGATGTCGCCGGCGGAGAGCATACCGTAGAGCGTGCCGTCCTCATTGATGATGGGCACGGCGGAGATGTTCTGGTCGCGCATGATGTGCCAGGCGCGGTCCATCGTGACGCTGGAGTTGAGCGCCGGCGGCGTGTCAAAGTCCAGATCGCGCACCTGCGTGCGGACGTTGCTGATCGTTACCGGCTCCTGAAAGCCGAAGCGGTCGAGCAGGCGCTGCGTCTCGTCGCTGATGTGGCCGAGATGCGCGGCCACATAATCCCGGTCGCCGAGCGCGTTGCGCAGTGCGGCATAGGAAATGGCGGCCGCGACGGAGTCCGTGTCCGGATTCCGGTGGCCGGTGACATAGATTCTATTCATGTAAAGTGTAACTCCTTTGGCACTGTTGTGAGAAAAACCATATCATATTATAATCTGCCGGCCGCCCTTGTCAATGATTGTTCGGATAAGTGCAAAAACTGTCCGGTTTGTTGGCAGACCTCTGGTCGTGGTCTGACCAGATACGTTGTGATAAGCGATAAAAATGGGACAGTGGACGAAAACCAGTTGCACATTGTCAAAAATTATGCTATCTTTGGTTCAAAGGGCTTCTGGTTGAACCAGATGTAAGACCGGAGACCTGCGACGAACTGTGAGAGGTGGAAGCAAACCATGAAAGACCTGAAGCATCTGATCTATTTTGAGAATCTGCTGCAGGAGGCCAACAACGAGCTGGTACAGCAGGCCAAGGCGGAAGGGGAACACGCCCTGGGCTACACCTGCTATTTCGTGCCGGAAACGCTGCTGAACCTGCCCGGCTGCTTCTCGAGCCGCCTGCGTGCGCCGAACACCGGCAGCATCGACGTGGGCACGTACTACATGTCGAGCAAGATCTGCTCGTATACCCGCAGCATTCTCGAGCGCGGCATCGAGGGCGGCTATGACTATCTCGACGCGCTGCTCTCGTCCGAGACGTGCCAGATGATGCACCGCGGTCACGAGCATTTCGAGATCCTCGGCCTCGTGAAGGAGAAAAATCCGCAGTTTTTCATGAGCATGATGGACGTGCCGTTCTCGGACGAGGACTTTGCCGTCGATCACTATGAGGAGCAGCTGCGCGTGCACGTGCTCGAGCCGCTGCACGAGACCTACGGCATCGACATCTCCGATAAGGCGATCCGCGCGGCGATCCGCGATCACAACGAGATTTCCCGCGTCATGACCGAGATCGGCGACCCCGACGCGACGTGGAAGAAGAAGGTGCTCACCGACTTCACGGCGCGCGAGCTGCAAGTGCCCATTTTCCGCGGCGGCAAGCTCGTATACCAAAAGCCCGCGCTCGATGATATCCGCGCCTACTGCGCCGACCAGCTCACCACGCTCTGGCCGGAGGTGCTGCGCTTTGACTATCCGCACAATTACTACGTTGACCTGTCGGAAAAGCTGCTGAAGATCAAGCTCGACCTGCTCAACGCCGGCGGAAAGTCGCAGGGCTGAGCCATGGACGCCGCATCCCGCCGTCAGGCCATTCTCGACCGGCTCCGGGCAGCCGACCGGCCCGTGAGCGCGTCGGCCCTCGCCGCCGAGCAGAATGTCAGCCGCCAGATCATCGTGGGCGACATTGCGATCCTGCGCGCCGGCGGCGCCGAGATCTCCGCCACCCCGCGCGGCTACGTGCTGCCGCAGGCGATGGACGGCATCACGCGCACGATCGCCTGCCGCCACACGCTCGCGCAGACCGGACAGGAGCTCGACATCCTCGTCGACAACGGCTGCACCGTGCTCGATGTCATTGTCGAGCACCCGGTCTACGGCCAGCTCACCGGCCAGCTCCAGATCAGCAGCCGCTACGATGTGGAGCAGTTTCTCGCGCGCGTGCAGGCACACGACGCCGCCCCACTGAGCATGCTCACCGGCGGCATCCACCTGCACACGCTGCGCTGCCCGGACGCGGCCGCGTGCGAGCGCGCCTGCGCCGCGCTGAAAGCGGCCGGCCTGCTGCTGGACGATTGACAGAAGTTTATTTTAGTTGACAAGTGCAGAGGAAGTCTTTATAGTATGCTTTACAGGTGTCATGACACATGTAAAGCATACTTATTTTTCTGGAGGAATGCACTATGCAGCGGTTCCGGGACTTTCTGAAGCGAAAGGATATTGAGATCTCTCTGCGGCGCTACGGCATCGACGCGCTCGGCGCGATGGCGCAGGGGCTGTTCTGCTCGCTGCTGATCGGCACGATCCTCAACACGCTCGGTCAGCAGTTCCACATCGGTTTTCTCAATGCGATCATCTTCACCCTCGGCAAGGGCGACGCCGCGGTCGGCTACACGATCGGCGGGTGCGCATCGCTGATGGTCGGCCCGGCGATGGCGGTGGCCATCGGCTACGCGCTGCACGCGCCGGCGATGGTGCTGTTCTCGCTCGTCCCGGTCGGCTATGCGACCAACGCCATGGGCGGCGCCGGCGGCCCGCTGGCCGTGCTCGTGACGGCGATCGTCGCAGCCGAGTTCGGCAAGGCCGTGAGCAAGGAGACGAAGGTGGACATCCTCGTCACGCCCATCGTCACGATCCTCGTCGGCATTGGGCTGGCCATGCTCGTGGCCGCGCCCATCGGCAAGGCGGCCAGCTGGGTCGGCACGCTCATCATGTGGGCGACCGAGCAGCAGCCGTTCGTCATGGGCATCCTCGTGTCGGTCATCGTGGGCATCGCGCTCACGCTGCCGATCTCGTCGGCCGCCATCTGCGCGGCGCTCTCCCTCACGGGGCTCGCAGGCGGCGCGGCCGTGGCCGGCTGCTGCGCGAACATGGTGGGCTTCGCCGTGCTGAGTTTCCGCGAAAACGGCTGGGGCGGTCTGGTCAGCCAGGGTCTCGGCACGAGCATGCTGCAGATGGGCAACATCGTGCGCAACCCGAAGATCTGGATCCCCGCCATCGTGACGTCGGCCATCACGGGCCCGATCGCTACGTGTGTGTTCAAGCTCCAGATGAACGGCGCGGCCGTCAACTCCGGCATGGGCACATGCGGCCTGTGCGGCCCCATCGGCGTGTGGACCGGATGGGTCGCGCCGAGCGAGGCCGCCATCGCCAACGGCGCCGTGGCCATCCAGCCCGGGGTCATGGACTGGATCGGTCTCATCATGGTCTGCTTCGTGCTCCCGGCCGTGATCTGCTGGGCGATCGGCCTGCTGTGCCGCCGCCTCGGCTGGATCCGCGAGGGCGACCTGAAGCTGGACTGAACCCGCACCGCAAAACCGCACAGGAGCGGATCCTGTGCGGTTTTTCATGTGCTGCGCCGCGATTTGACGGATGTCCCGAAACGCTGTATAATCGGAGCATCCCAGTACCCCGGAGGCGACCAAGATGCCGATCATTGTCGACCGTGACCAGATCCGCCGGGACATTCTCATGGCGTTTCAGCGCTGCATCGAGCGCAAGCCCATGATGAATGTTTCCCTGCGCGACATTGCAGCCGAGGCGGGCATGAGCCACGCCAAGCTGCTCAACTATTTTGAGAGCAAAAACGACCTCATCCTCGCGTATGTGCGCTATACGCGCGAGTATATGAGCGAAAAGTGCAGCCAGTGGTTCGCCGGGCACGACCGCGCGGACTACGACTCCAACCTCGCGTACATGAACGCATTCATGGACTACGTGGCCAACGCCCCGGCGCACGAGCAGCGCCCGAACGCCACGACGCAGACCTACGTCCTCGCGCGCTACGACCCCGAGATCGGCCGGCTCGTGCAGGAGGAGTTTCTCGCGTGGCGCACGCTCATGGAACAGTGCCTCATCCGCATCTACGGCGAGGAGGTCGGCATGCATGAGGCCGAGGCGATGATGATCCTCATCGCCGGCACGTTCATCTGCAACTACAATCAGGCGCTCACCGGCGAGATCAACGACAACATCCTCGGCTATCTCGGCAACCTGAGCCGGTCCTGACAACAGAAAAAGTCATCCGCCTGACGGCA
>OOBJ01002195.1_pt1 | contig 10611 bp, 11 predicted proteins | sample 1671331 | NCBI WGS metagenome assembly OOBJ01 (sample SAMN06348145, study PRJEB24527) | human gut metagenome | biome: human gut; feature: ankylosing spondylitis patient; material: feces | host: Homo sapiens | place: China | collected 2015-10 | reverse complement strand
TTTGGCAGATCGGCTCCTCCAACTCCTTTGCCTTTGGAAAGCCGAGCGCGCCGTCGACAAAGTCGTTTTGATAATCGACCACAATCAGAGCCTGCTTCATCCCGATTCCTCCTGTCCTTATCCCAGACGGGCCATGTTGGCCACACCGTGGATGGCGTTGAAGATCTCGGTGAAGCTGCTGCTCTCAAACTCGACGGTTCTGCCTCCGGTGCGGTGGATGCCCGGCATCTGCTGGACATAGTCGCACTTGGCGGTGTTGGTCAGATCCATCCGGCAGCGGTACGGTGCGCCGAACAGGTAGAGCGGAGTGCTCTTGCAGTCGCCGTCCAGCACCTTCTTGACCGCCTCGATGGTCTCGTCGTGGATGATCTGCTTCGGCTTATACACCGCCGCAAACCGCGCCAGCGACTGCTTGGTGCAGACAAACTCGACCCATGGCATCATGCCGTCGCCCTTGAGCTGCTTCTCCAGGCCGGAATCGCCGATGACCAGGCCAACCGGGACGTGATTGACAATACCGGCATAGGCGGCGTTGATGGTCGCCTCGTTCATCAGCTTGCCGTTGATGTAGACATTCTGTACCGAGGCGCCGGAATAAGTGTGGTCCATCGAGCTTGCGCGCTCGCCTGCTCCGCCGTGGTAGCCGACAAAAAAGGCGAGGTCAAAGCTGTCGTCCATCGCCGGCATCATGTACTGCGGGCGCGGGCTGCCGCTCACGAGCCATACGCGGGAGTCCTTCTCGTTGAGCCCGTCGTAGGAAAGGTTCTGTCCGCCGCCGTGCGAATCGGCGATGTAGATGTGGGTGATCTCCTTGTTGCGCTTGGATTTGGCGATGCCCTCCAGCACCCACTCCACCTGCTCGTTCATCGCCTTGCGGAAACGCACCTGATCCTCGGTTTCGTCCTTCCAGTTGGTGATGCCTGCCAGGCCCTCCATGTCGACCGAGATGTAAAGTTTCATAAAAAAGCTGCCTCCTTTTTTTCCGGAAGTTTTGTCAAAACTCCGGTATTTGCCTTTATTGTAGCACCGCAGCCACCGGAAGGGAAGAGGTTTTTTATACAATTTCGTCAAAATTTAACACAAATTTTTGATCATTTCTTTGGAAAGATTGTCAGGAGGGGCATATGGAAGAGCAGAGAAAGCGCAAATTTAACCATTCTGATACGCGGTTTTTCTTGACAGAGGGGGAAAAATCCGGTATTTTAAGGTACGGAAAATCTTTATTTGTTTGATACAGAACAGGAGGCGTCTTATGTCAAAGCTTTCTAAAGCGGAGAAGAGCTGGGTCTTATACGACGTGGCAAACTCCGCCTTTACCATGCTGATCTCCACCACCATCCCCATCTTCTTCCGCTCGCTGGCCGAACAGCAGGTCTCGGAGGCGACCGCCTCGGGCATCTGGGGACTGGCCACCTCTGCCGCTGTGCTCATTCTGGCGGTCCTCTCCCCCTTTCTGGGAGCTCTGGCCGACTACCGCGGCATGAAAAAACGGATGTTCTCGGTCTTTCTGGTGCTGGGCATTGCCGGGCTGCTGATTCTCTCCTTCACCGGCAGCTGGATCTCCTATATGCTGGTGTTTGTGCTGACCCGTCTGTGCTACAGCGCCTGCAACATCTTCTATGACTCGATGCTGGTCGACGTCACCAGCGACGAGCGGATGGACCGCGTCTCCTCCTACGGCTACGCGCTGGGCTACATCGGCAGCTGCATCCCCTTTGTCATCGGCATCCTGCTGATTTTGGTGCGCCCATTCGGCCTCTCCACCCAGACCGCCACCCAGATTTCCTTTGTCATCACCGCCCTGTGGTGGGCCGCGCTGACTGTACCGCTGCTCAAAAATGTACAGCAGACCCACTACCTGGAACGGAGGGAAAACCAGGTCAAGCACGCCTTTTCCCGCGTGGGGCAGACGCTGAAAAAAATCCGTCAGAAGCCGGTCATCCTTTACTTCATCATCGCCTACTTCTGCTACATCGACGGCGTGTACACCATCATCTCGATGGCAACCACCTACGGCGGCGAGGTGGGCATCAGCGACACCAGCATGATTCTGGCGCTGCTGCTGACCCAGTTTGTGGCCTTTCCCTGCGCCATCTTTGCCGGACGGCTGGCTGAAAAAATCGGCACCCTCAAGGTCATCCGCATCTCGATTTTGATCTACTGCGGCATCTGCGTCTTCGGCTACCAGCTGGATCAGAGCTGGGAGTTCTGGGTGCTGGCGGTGATTGTCGGCATGGCGCAGGGCGGCATCCAGTCGCTGTCCCGCTCCTTCTATGGCCGCATCATCCCAAAAGAGGAATCCAACGAGTACTTCGGCTTCTTCGATATCTTCGGCAAATTCGCCGATTTCTTCGGCCCGCTCATCATGTCCTTCTGCGCGCTGGCGCTGGGCTCCTCCACCTACGGCATCCTGGCGCTGCTGGTGCTGTTCATCATCGGCTACGTCCTGCTGCGCAAGGTGCCGGAGGTAAAATAGATAATTTCATAGACAGAGAAAAAGCTCTCCATCTGGAGAGCTTTTTCTGTTTAGACCACAATATTTCCTGCTGCATCCGCCTTTTTGCACAGGCCGATGATAAACTCGATAAAAGCGATAATTGCCGGAATTCCTGTCCAGCAGAACAGCAGGTAAACGATACCGGCACCGATGCGCCCCGCATAAAATTTATGGATGCCTGCCCAACCCAAAAAGAAAGCCAACAGGCAATAGACCAGTTTTTTGACCACCTTGCCCGGCGCCGATGTTCTGTGCATTGGATAGATTGATGTGAATTCCTCCTTCCGGCACAGCATCCTTTTTCTGTTCTTTCTTGCTGATGATGGTCCGGCTTTCGGTCTCAAACACCTCCACCTCATCCCCAACATGGGGGACAAAATTCAGGTCGTCCGTCCGCACTTCCTTGATTGCGCCGTCATCCATCCCGATCGAAACTTTATCCTGTTCGACCAAAACAATTTTTGCCATCAATACTCCTCCTTTTTGACATTTAGTGAATGTCATTCTAAGAGGCATTATAGCATAAAATACCTAAAACGACAAGCACTAAATGTCATTTTAGGAGGTGTTTTATGTTCATCAACAAGACAAAGGATGGAAAAAACAATCTGTGCGGCCCCCGGATCACCGCTTTGCGCAAGCAGCAGCGGCTGTCCCAGCGCGCGCTGGCCGACCAGCTGCAGCTTTTGGGACTCTGGATAAAAACGCCATCCAGCGCATCGAGTCAGGCCAGCGCTTTGTCACCGACATCGAGCTCTGTGTCTTCTGCCGCTTCTTTCATATCCGTGCGGATGTGCTGCTGGGATTGGAGGAATGGGAGGAAAAAATTTAGCAAAAGCGATGAAAAAAACAGCCGGCGATGAGCCGGCTGTTTTTTCATCGTGGATAAAATATTTCTTTCTAATCGGTGGCTTACAGCGTCTCCCCAATCAGCCTAAACATATTGTCGTAGGCGATCTTGTCGATCTGGCTTTCGGTGAAGCCCTCCTTCTTCAGGCGCTCCAGCAGCCAGAGGGTCTTGTCGGTCGAGTCGATCTCCAGGTCGCCGCGGATGCCGTCCAGGTCGCCGCCCAGCGCCATGCATTCGATTCCGCCGACCTGATACAGGTGCTTCATGTGGCGAACCATGTCGTCGATGCGGCTGGTGTGGGAGTGGATGTCCGGCGAAATAAATCCGGCGGAGTAGTTTAAGCCGATGGTGCCGCCGCACTCGGCGATGGCGCGGATCATCTCATCGGTGAGGTTGCGGGAATGGGGGGTAAGGGCGCGGCAGGCCGAGTGGGAAGCCACAAACGGTTTGTGGTTCTCCTTGCAGATGCGCACAACATCCCAGAAACCGCCGTCCGACAGGTGGGAGACGTCGACGATAACGCCCATCTTATTCATCGCATCGATCATCTCACAGCCGAATGGTTTGAGCGGCAGCGCCATCTTTTCCGGATCGAAGGAGTTGGGATAACCCAGGCAGTTCTCCATGTTCCAGGTGATGGAGATCAGACGCACACCCATCTGGTACATCTTTTCCAGGCCCTCGCGCTTACCGCCGATGCCGTTGCCGTCCTCCGCAGTCAAAAAGCAGGAAAGTTTTCCCTCCCGCTCGTTGCGGACAAGGTCGTCGCGGTTGCCGGCAAAGGCGGCGACGTCGCTGTATTTTTCCAGATTCTGGTACAGACAGTCGGACAGTGCGGTCATAAACTCCATGTCGTCCGGCTTCTGCAGGCCCTTTTCCGCAAAGCTCTGCTCCGGCATCAGGCACATGGCAAAAAACTGCGCGGAAAATCCCGCAGCCTTCATGCGCTTAAAGTCGACGGCCTTCTTGTTTTCGTACAGGTCCACCTTTTCTCCGTAGGCGGTGCCCAGCAGGGTATCGCAGTGCATATCGATCAGTTTCAAGACAAATCCCTCCAAATTTAAAATTTTGTCCAAAATCATTGTACGACCGCAAGCCTTTTTTGTCAATGAAGAATAAGATTTTTTTGTTGTAAAAATGAATCATTTTGGGAGCGTTCGCTTTCTTTCCTTTGCAAAATTTTGATTTTGCGTGACGCTTTTCCCCTCAGAGCCAGGCGGAAAAAGGCAGAAATTCCCAAATCCAGCCCGCAGAATTATACTGTTTTTATGAAAGGCCGCAAATCCCCTTGCGCTTTTGATGAAAAAGGGGTTTAATAAAATTATACAGGAAAAAGAAAAGGAAGGAGGAAACGAAATGGTATCGCTAAAGGGAACGGGTGTCTTTCAGGACATTGTGGTGGGACGGCTGGTCTTTTACGAACGGGAGCCCTTCCAGATTCAGAAGGAAGCTGTTCAGGACGCCGGCGAGGAGATGCTCCGCTACCTGCGCGCCAAGGAGCAGGCTCTGCTGCAGGTGCAGGCGCTGCACGAGCTGGCCAAGCGGGAGGTCTCCAGTGAAAACGCCGCCATCTTTCAGGCCCATCACATGATGCTGGAGGACCAGGATTTCAACAACTATGTGTTGGACATCATCAGAAACCAGCAGGCAAACGCCGAGTACGCGGTGCAGCAGACCGCCCGCTCCTTCTATGAGGTTTTTTCGGCGCTGCCGGACCCCTATCTGCAGCAGCGGGCCGCGGACATTCTGGACGTCTCCCACCGCCTGATCTCCATTCTGACCTACGGCAAGGTGGAACACTTTGAACCGTCGGAGCCCTCCATTCTGGCCTCGGAGGAGCTGGTACCCAGCGAGGTGATTCAGATCCCCCGTGAAAAGGTGCTGGCCTTTGTCACCCGCTCCGGTTCCGAGACCTCCCATGCGGCCATCATCACCAAGGACCGCAACATCCCCTATCTGCTGGGCGTGGGCGAGCAGCTGCACCGCCAGCTGCAGGGACATGTGGCGGCGGTGGACACCTATGCGGGCAGACTTTATATCGACCCGGACGAGCTGACCCTGCGCCGCCTGCGCGAGAAAAAGCGCCGCGAGGAGGAGAAGCTGCGCGGCTTGAGCTACCTGATCGGCAAACCGAACCGCACTATCGACGGGCGGGAGATCCACATCTACGCCAGCATCACCGAGCCGCTGGACATCGAGCAGGTCATCCGCAGCGACGCGGACGGTCTGGGACTGATGCGCAGCGAATTTTTGTACCTCAAGCGCCCGGACCTGCCCAGCGAGGAGGAGCAGGTCAACGCCTACCGTGAAGTCATCCGCCAGATGAACGGCAAGCGGACCGTCATCCGCACGCTGGATTTTGGCGCGCGCAAGCTGACCGAGCAGTCCATCAGCCCCAATCAGCAGGAGCAGCACCGCTTCCCGCTGCAGCTCAAGCAGAAGCCGGAAGTCAACCCCTCGATGGGCTTCCGTTCCATCCGCATCTGCCTGGCAAAACCCGAGATGTTCCAGACCCAGCTGCGCGCCATCTACCGCGCCTCGGTGTACGGCCCGGTAAGCATCCTCTTCCCGATGGTGGACAGCGTCGAGCAGCTCGAGCAGATCCTCTCCCATGTGCACAAGGCCCAGGAGTCACTGGTGCGCGACGCGCTGCCGTTTGATCCGAAGGTCGGCATCGGCCTTGTCATCGAGACGCCGGCATCGGTCATCCTCAGCCCGGAGCTTGCACAGAAGGTCAACTTCTTCCACATCGACACCAACGACCTGGTGCAGTACACTCTGGCAGTGGACCGGCAGAATCCGCGGGTCACCCGCTACTACAACACCCATCATCCCGCCGTCATGCGGATGATCCAGATGGTGATTGCCGCCGCGCACGAGGCAGGCATCCAGGTGACCATCAGCGGCGACATGGCCGACGACGAGAGCCTGCTGGGATGGTTCATCCGCTCCGGCGTGGACGGAATCAACGTCTCGGCTGCAAGTGTTCTGCCGCTGCGCCGCAAGGTCAGAAACCTCGACCTCAACGAAGGATAAAAAAAGAGTGTGGGAAAACCCACACTCTTTTTTTCGTTGCTCTAATATTTCTCCGGCTTTTGCGCCAGCTCCATATCCACCGTGTAGAAAACGGTCAGGGTACCGCCGTGTTGTTGGATGGCGTTGGCAATCCCTGCAAACAGCCCCTCCCGCTTCTGCTCCGGAAGAGCCATATGGTCGGGATAGGTGCGCAGTAGCGCCAGATATTCCTCTGCCGAAAAATCCTTTGTCATCTGATAGAGAAAACTGCGCGGCTCGACAAATCCATACCGCAGCGCGACAGCGGCGAGCGCCTCGGCGTCCTCCCTGCCAAATTCTTTTGGGGGCGGGGATGGTTTGTCCCCCTTGCGCATATATTGCTGGTAAAGCCTTTCTATCTCCTGCGCCAGCCGCGGCCTGCTCCGGTCGCTGCCCGCGTGGTAGGCAAAGCGGGCAAAGCTGCCGCCCTCCCGCAGCAGCTCAAACACCCGGCAGTAGCCGTATTCTTCCGGGATCCAGTGGAAGGCGGTGGCCGCGTAGATCAGATCAAAGGGCGCGCCCTCCCCCGCATAGTCCTGCAGGGTGCAGTTGAGCAGAGAGAGGTTAGCGTATCCTTTTAGCCGCTCGGCTACCAGCGCCGCCAGATTGCTCCCCGGTTCCAGCCCGGTTAAGGAACAGCCTGTCCGCAGAATCGGCTCCGAAGCCTTCCCGGTTCCAAGGCCAATCTCCAGAACGCGGCTCTGCGCGGTCAGCGGCACATGGCGCAGCAGATCGGTATACAGCGCGGCGGGATAGAGCGGTCGGCTGCTGTCATAGTCCAGCGCGGCCGCATCGAAAGTTTGTTCAAAACGGATCATTTGTTCTCCCTCCCCCTTTCTCTTTCAGTCTAGCAGAAATGTCTCAAAAAGTCCAGCACCCTGCAATCTGCCCAAAATGAATCGCTCTTTGCCCTCCAAAACCGGCCCGTTAGCTATTGACAACATCTTTGGAAATGATTAAAATGTAAGCATAGGCTAACAACTGTGTAATTGGGAGGATTGATTATGACATTGGACTGTGTGAAACCCGGACAGGGCGGCATCATCACCGTTGTGGGCGGGGATGGCGCGCTGCGCCGCAGGCTGCTGGACATGGGGCTGACCCCCAAGACCAAGGTGATGGTCCGCAAGGTGGCGCCGATGGGCGACCCCATCGAGCTGTACCTGCGCGGCTATGTGCTGACCATCCGCGCCGAGGACGCGGCAAAAATTGAGATCGAGGAGGATTCGGTACAATGAGCTACCTTCTCGCGTTGGCCGGCAACCAGAACTGCGGAAAAACCACCCTCTTCAACGCCCTGACCGGCAGCAACCAGCATGTCGGCAACTTCCCCGGCGTCACCGTCGAGAAAAAGGAGGGCCCCATCCGCAAATATAAGGATGCGGTGCTGGTCGACCTGCCCGGCATCTATTCGCTGTCCCCCTACACCTCCGAGGAGGTGGTCACCCGGGACTTTTTAATCAAGGAACATCCCGACGCCATCATCAACATCGTCGACGCCACCAACCTGGAACGCAACCTCTACCTGACCCTGCAGCTGATGGAGCTGAACATCCCGATGATCCTGGCGCTGAATATGATGGACGAGGTGCGCGCCAGCGGCAACAGCATCCACATCAAAAAGCTCTCGGAGCGGCTGGGTATCCCGGTCATCCCGATCTCCGCCGCCAAGGGGGAGGGCATCTCCGACCTGCTGGACGTCGTCATCAAGACCGTCCACGACAAAAAGCCCACCCAGAAAATGGACTTCTGTCAGGGCGCTGTCCACCGCGCCATCCATTCAATCGCGCACATCATTGAGGACCACGCCCAGGCTGCCGGCTACCCGACTCGCTTTGCCGCCACCAAGCTGGTGGAGGGCGATGAGCCGATGTTTAAGGCGCTGGATCTGGACATGGGCGACATCCACATCATCGACCACATCGTCGAGCAGATGGAGGAGGAGCTGGGCACCGACCGCGAAGCGGCCCTGGCCGACATGCGCTACAGCTACATCGAGGATCTGTGCGCCCAGTGCGTGGTCAAGCATCAGGAAACCCGCGAGCAGCTGCGCTCCGAAAAGATCGACCAGGTGCTGACCAGCAAGTATCTCGGCATCCCGGTTTTCCTGCTCATCATGCTCGTCATCTTCTGGCTGACCTTCTCGGTCATCGGCGCGCCGCTGCAGGACCTGCTGGGCGCCTGGATCGACCAGTTCACCGCCTGGCTCTCCGCCACCCTCACCGGGATGCAGGTCACCCCGTGGCTTGTTTCGCTCATCATCGACGGTGTGTGCGCGGGCGTGGGCAGCGTCCTCTCCTTCTTGCCGATCATCGTGCTGCTCTTCTTCTTCCTGTCGCTGCTGGAGGACAGCGGCTACATGGCGAGGGTCGCCTTTGTCATGGATAAGCTGCTGCGCAAGATCGGCCTTTCCGGCCGCAGCTTTGTGCCGATGCTGATCGGCTTTGGATGCAGTGTGCCAGCCATCATGGCTACCCGCACCCTCTCCAGCGACCGCGACCGCAAGATGACCATTGTGCTCACCCCGTTCATGTCCTGCAGCGCGAAGCTGCCAATCTACGGCATGATCACCGCGGCCTTCTTCCCCGACCACGCCGCGCTGGTGATGGTGTCTCTGTATGTGCTGGGCATTATGGTGGCCATCCTGTCGGGGCTGCTGCTGAAAAAGACCATCTTCCAGGGCAATTCGGTGCCCTTTGTCATGGAGCTGCCGGCCTACCGCCTGCCCGACGCCAAGAGCGTGCTGCTCCACATGTGGGAAAAGGCCAAAGACTTTTTGCACAAGGCTTTCACCATCATCTTCATTGCATCGATTGTCATCTGGTTTTTGCAGAGCTTTGACTGGCGGCTCAATATGGTGGCGGACAGCGCCGACAGCATCCTGGCCTCGATCGGCTCGGTGATTGCACCGGTCTTTTCGCCGCTTGGCTTCAACGACTGGCGCGCCTCCACCGCCCTCATCACCGGCTTCACTGCCAAGGAATCGGTGGTCAGCACCCTGACCATCCTCACCGGCTCCACCACCGACGCCCAGCTGAGCGCCGCGCTCGCGCAGATCTTCACCCCGCTGAGCGCCTTCAGCTTCCTGGCCTTCACCATCCTGTACATGCCCTGCGTGGCGGCCTTCGCCGCTTCCCGCCGGGAGCTCGGTTCGATGAAGGAGGCCATCCTCACCGCCGCCTACCAGACGCTGGCGGCCTACATCGTGGGCACCATCATCTTCCAGGTCGGTTCGCTGATCTTTTAAAAAAAACAGACAACAGGCGCAGCCACTTTTGACAGCGGCTGCGCCTGTTTTTTTCGATGGAATTTTATTTTCGATTATCCCAGCGCCACGTCCAGCACCATCATCACCAGAAAGCCGCCCATCACGCCGAGGGTGCCGACGTTGGAGTGCTCGCCCAGGTGCGCCTCGGGGATCAGCTCCTCGACCACCACATACATCATCGCGCCCGCCGCAAAGCTGAGCAGCCACGGCATCAGCGGCTGGATGCTGCCCGCCGCCAGCACCACCAGGATGCCGAACACCGGCTCCACGATGCCGGAAAGCATCCCGTAGACAAAGCTGCGGAACCTGCTAAAGCCCTCCTGCCGCAGCGGCAGCGAGATAGCCGCGCCCTCGGGGAAGTTCTGGACGCCGATGCCCAGCGCCAGAGCCAGCGCCGCGGTGTAGCCGGCCTGCTGCGAATGCTGGGCCGCCAGGGCGAAGGCAAGGCCGACCGCCATGCCCTCGGGGATATTGTGCAGCGTGACCGCCAGCATCAGCATGGTGGTGCGCTTCCAGTTGCTGGAAATGCCCTCCGCCACCTGCGCGCCGGGGTGCAGATGGGGCAGCAGGCTGTCCAGCAGCATCAGAAAGGCGACGCCGAGGATAAACCCGCCCGCCGCCGGCAGCCAGCCGGAGGTACCGGCGGCTTCTGCCTCCTCCATGGCGGGAATCAGCAGGCTCCAGACCGAGGCGGCGATCATCACCCCGGCGGCAAAGCCCAGAAAGATTTTTTGAATGTTGGCGCTGACCTGCTTTTTAAAGAAAAAGACCATCGCCGCGCCCAGCGTTGTCATCAGAAAGGTAAAACCGGTGCCGGTCAGGGCCCAGAGAAGTGCATTTGTCAAAGAAATCCTCTCCTTCCATTTAGGTTAGCATTTGCTAACTTCCAGTTATAGTATACTCGATTGCTCTCCAAAAGTCAAGGGGGAGTGCAGAGGGGCA
>OOBJ01002190.1_pt1 | contig 10627 bp, 9 predicted proteins | sample 1671331 | NCBI WGS metagenome assembly OOBJ01 (sample SAMN06348145, study PRJEB24527) | human gut metagenome | biome: human gut; feature: ankylosing spondylitis patient; material: feces | host: Homo sapiens | place: China | collected 2015-10 | reverse complement strand
GTTTACGCATTTGAAGGCAAATGTCCTAAATGACTACTACAAGAACCATCTGAGCCTTTAAAACGCATACTTCTTTGTTGGTGCAGTTGAGACAACTGCACCCCCTGGGACAACTGCACCCCCTGGGACAACTGCACCCCCTGGAGACAACTGCACTCCCTGGGATACCTGCGCCCCCTTTGATTTCCCTTCGCTTTTAAAATAATGTGGTTAAAAGCGCAGAATTTAGTCGAAAAGTAGTAATTTTGCAGTTGGAAAGATTTCTCATTCTTATAATTACTATATGAAAGAATTAGCACTCAAGTACGGATGCAATCCGAACCAGAAGCCTTCACGCATTTACATGGAAGAAGGCGAACTCCCCATCGAAGTACTTAACGGTCGTCCTGGCTACATCAACTTCCTCGACGCGTTCAACTCTTGGCAGCTCGTTAAGGAGCTGAAGGCTGCAACCGGTCTGCCCTCTGCAGCATCGTTCAAGCACGTATCGCCTGCAGGAGCCGCTGTTGGTCTGCCTTTGAGCGACACTCTGAAGAAGGTGTACTTCGTTGACGACGTGAAAATGGAGCTCTCTCCGATTGCATGTGCGTATGCCCGTGCTCGTGGTGCCGACCGTATGAGCTCTTACGGCGACTTTGTGGCGCTCAGCGACACTTGCGACGCTGCTACGGCTACACTCATCAAGCGTGAGGTGAGCGACGGTGTTATTGCTCCCGACTTCACCGACGAGGCTCTCGAGATCCTCCGTGCGAAGCGCAAGGGCACATATAACGTAATAAAGATTGACCCGAACTACGTGCCGGCTCCAATTGAGCGTAAGCAGGTGTTCGGCGTGACGTTCGAACAGGGACGCAACGAGGTGCGCCTCGACGACCCTGCACTGTTCGAGAACATACCTACAAAGTCGAAGAATTTCACCGAGGAAGCTATCCGCGACCTCATCATCTCGCTCATCACACTGAAGTACACACAGTCGAACTCTGTATGCTACGTGAAGGACGGTCAGGCTATCGGCATCGGCGCCGGTCAGCAGAGCCGCATCCACTGCACACGCCTCGCTGGCAACAAGGCAGACATCTGGTGGTTGCGCCAGCACCCGAAGGTGATGAACCTCCCGTTCGTTGACGGCATCCGCCGCGCCGACCGTGACAACACCATCGACGTGTACATCTCTGAGGACCACGACGACGTGCTGCGCGACGGCACATGGCAGCTCTTCTTCAAGGAGAAGCCCGAGGTGCTCACCATGGAGGAGAAGAAGGCATGGATAGCAGAGAACCGCGGCGTGGCACTCGGCTCAGATGCGTTCTTCCCGTTCGGCGACAACATCGAGCGTGCGCACAAGAGCGGTGTAGAGTACATCGCTCAGGCAGGTGGTTCGGTTCGCGACGATAATGTTATTGATACCTGCGACAAGTATGGCATCACAATGGCGTTCACTGGTGTGCGCCTCTTCCATCATTAATTTGATGAGTTGAAGTGGTGAGAGGTTGAGATGTTGATATATGTTGAGGCTTTCACCCGATAAACGATTTGAATAACTAATAAAGACAAATATGAGCAAAGGTGACGATATTGATGCAATCATTGCTAACGGCATTTCTTGGGGTCGTGGCGGCGCGTCGAACAGAAAGGACGATGACGGCAAAGTGAAGACCAAGGCAAAGAAGAAGAAATACATCACAGGTGCCCATGGTAGTGGTTCGGCACGTCAGAAGGCGAAGTATCGTGAGCAGCGTGCCAACAGAAATAAGAAATAATGATTTGAACAAATAAAAGCAGCGAAGACTTTTGTGTCTTCGCTGCTTTTTATTTATATGGTTTGATAGTCGTGATAGTCGACTTTCGGTGCTTATTCGAGCGGTTCGGTTGTCAGCTCCGTTACTGCTCCCGTTGCGCTGTCGAGCAGTATCTTCGATGTTAGTTTCTTGCCGAAGAGAGCTCCGTTGAGCATTTCTATCTTTCCGAACTGTGCTGCCCACATCTCGTAGCGAGCTATCTTCTTGTCGTTGTTTGAGAGTGTGAGACGTATCTTTCCGGGCAAGCACACTGCGAGTTGCAGTTCGTCTTTCAGTTTCTTAGCCATTTCGTGCACGACGGGCGGTTCTGCCGTCACGTTCTCCTCTGCTATATCCACGTAGTAGGGTTCGCCAGAGAGGTCGTCGGCTGTAGAGAGTCCGAACTTCTTCGAGAAGCGGAACGCCATGACGCGCTGTGCCTTCTTCTCAGGTACGAGCGTTACGACATACTCTGTTGTGTCTACCGTTGTGGTGCCCTGGAAGAGCTGCATGAGTGCGCGCTCCTGACGGTTCAGCTGCTCGTACATCAGTCGGAGCTGTTCGCCATCCTTCGGCATGAAGTCGGCTTCGCCACGCGAGAGCAGGTTGCGCGAGTCGCGCACGTCGTATATCTCCTGTGCCACGAGTTGTGCCATCTTTGGCTGGTTGGCTGCGGCGAGGATGTCTTGGCTCATATAGTCGCGCGGATTGAGCGGCTTCGCCTTTGGTGCAGGGCGGAATGGTTCCTCCTCCTTTGCTGCCGGAGCCTTTGTGTTGATGGCGCGCAGTACACCATTCGCGTCGCAGTCTACCGACAGCACAGTGTGCTTCTTGTCGATGCCGATGACGTAACGCTGACTCTCGTCGCGCATAGATGTTGTGCTGAACGTTACGCCAACGATGCGGTAGTCGGTTGTTGTCACCTGCGGTGCTGTGGTCTTGAAGTAAAGGTCCGAGTACTCGTTGAGCTGTCCGGGTGTGGTGACGCTTTTCTCTACGAGCACGTGCACACGCACTGCCGTTTTCGGGAGGTAGTAGACGAGTCCGTCAGCCTCCTTCTTGCCGCCTGCGAACGCTGGTAGGGTGGTGAGTGCGGCGAGGATTAGTGTTGAAAGGATGTGTTTCATATTCTATTTCTCTAAGTTCTTGAATGCTTCGGGCAGACTGTCGATGATGTCGCTTGCTATCAGACTCTCTTTGCCTACGCGCTTGGCGGCGATGTCGCCTGCCATTCCGTGCAGATACATGCCCATGAGGCAGGCGTTCTTGCGCGAGTAGCCACGTGCGAGCAGTGCGGTGATGATGCCGGTGAGCACGTCGCCGCTGCCGGCTGTTGCCATTCCGGAGTTGCCGGTGGTGTTGAACACCACGCCTCCGTCGGGCAGGCAGAGTGCCGAGTAGTGACCTTTCAGTATGATATACGCGCAGAGGTCGCGTGCCATGTCGCGTGCGAATGTGAGGCGGTCGTAGTCGGAGGTGATGCGTCTGCCAGCGAGTCGGTCGAACTCGCGCGGGTGTGGTGTCATAATCATGTTGTTAGGCAGCTGCTGCACCCACGAGCCGTGTGCGCCGAGCATGTTCAGCGCGTCGGCATCGAGCACTACGGGGCAGTTGGTCTGTTGCAGCTGCGACATGAGTGCGAGCGCTGTGCTCTCCTCCTTGCCCAGTCCCGGACCGATGCCCACGGCTTGATAGCAGTCGGTGTCGATAGCCTCCGAGTAGTAGTTCTCGCGGTCGACGAGGCATATAGCCTCCGGCACAGCCATCTGCATGATGTTAAGGTTGCACTGCGGTGTGAGTGCCGTCACCTTTCCTGCGCCGCTACGCATACACGCCTTCGAGGCGAGTATGGCTGCGCCCGCCATGCCGCGACTGCCGGCTATGAGCAGCGCGTTGCCCATGGAGCCTTTGTGTGCGAAGTCATCGCGTTTCAGCATCAGACTTTTGATATACGAGGACTCAATGGTGTCGTATAGCGAGGGGAATGTGTCGATGAAGTATTTCGAGAGGCGTATGTCGAGCGTGCGCACCTCGCCTAAGTACTGCTGGCAGTCGGCGAAGAACATGGCGAGCTTCTTGATGTGCAGCGTCAGTGTCACGTTTGCCTTCACCACGGCAGGCTCCTCCTGCGGGCGATTGCTCTCCGTCATCAATCCCGATGGTATGTCGATGCTCACCACCTGCGAGGGCGACTGGTTGATGTACTTCACGAGTGAGGCGAAGCCACCCGTCAGCGGTTCCTTCAGTCCCGACCCGAAGAGTCCGTCTACGACGAGCGTCTTCTCGGTGAGTTGTGGCGGTTCGAAGTTGGCAGTTATCTCTGTGAACTTACGCACTAAGCCTTCGCCGATGATGCGGTCGCGATTTTTGGCGCATTCCTCCGATAGGTGGTTGTGTATGTTGAAGAGGAACACATCCACCACGTACCCTTTCTCTGCGAGCATACGCGACATGGCGAGTGCGTCGCCGCCGTTGTTGCCCGGACCGGCGAACACCACGATTGGTGTCGACTGTGTCCACTGCTCGCAGATGGCGTTGCAGATGGCTCTTGCCGAGCGCTCCATGAGGTCGATGGATGCTATGGGTTCGTGTTCGATTGTATATTTGTCGAGCTCTCTGATTTGAGCTCCTGTTAGAATCTTCATATCTTCGGTTTTTTGCTTTTCTTTTTCAAATTACAAAGTTAGTGCAAATTGAAGACAATACAAAACAAGCTGGCTTGTTTTTATTGTTGAGATGCCAATTAGGGGGTGCAGTTGTCTCAACTGCACCAACATATTTGCGGTACATTTTTGGGCTCACCCGATAAACCCAGGGGCAGTACATTTTTTGCTTGTTTGGAACCTATGGGCACAAAAAAAGGGGCTCCGCCGAGTCCCAACCTTTGTTAACCTTAAATCTAATACCATGAAAAACATTGCAAAGGTATTGATTTTGAGGCACATTGCCAAGTTTTATCGCGCTTTTCTTGCGCTTTTGCAACCCAAACACGCAATTTTTGATGTATGTCAATAGTATGTGCGCGTTTAAGCTATAAGTAGTTGGGTATTATGTACATAGTTTACGGTGTAGAAAGCCTATGCAAGTCATCGTTCACCGTACGCAATCTGATCGGGCGGCGTACGGAATCCGATTGGACGGCGAACGGAATCTGATCGGGTGGCGAACGCGAGCGGTGGCAAAACGAAAGAAACCACAGCACCAAACAAGGTGCTGTGGTTTCCGTAAGTTTATGAATAAAGCTGCGCTTTACATTATTTAAAGTAGCACTTTAGCACAGCTAAAGCAGCACTTACTTCAGCACTACCTTCTTGCCGTTCACTACGTAGACACCGCTCTTCAGAGCCTTTGTGTTCACGCGCTGACCATTGAGGTTGTAAACCTTTGCGTCCTCCGGCATATTGTCGATGGTGATACCCTGGATGCCGTCAACCACCTCGTCGACAACCTTGAGCTTGTAAGAAGCCGAAGCTGCCTTGAAGTTCTTGTCGCCAGCGAACCATACGGTGATTGTTGTCTCGCCCGTGCTGCGAAGTATTACAACGCCATTGGCTGCCACCTCTGCCACTTCTTCGTTAGAGCTGGTGTATGAGAGCGGAGCAACCTCTGATTCGTTGTATAGTGTAGCACCGCTGAAGGTGTTACCCTCACGCATGTTGGCTGTGTACTCCTCCTTGTCGAACGAGAGTTCTGGTGTGGTGCGGTAGTCGTTGACGATGAGTGTGCAAGAAGCTGAAGCTGCCTTGTACTCGTCGTTGCCTGCAAAGGTAACGTCGATATTCACGCGACCAGCCTTCTTCAGTGTCACGTTGCCCTCTGCGTCAACCTCTGCAACGTCGGTCTTGTTGGAAGAGTATGTCACTGCGAGGTTGTTCGGATTCAGGAAGCCGAGGTCCTTAACAGTTGTGTTCGGGTTTGCAAGGTCTATCATTATCATTGTGTCTTCGAACGAGATGCCTGCGTCCTTCTTCTCCTTCTTAATCACCTTAATGACGTACGAAGCCTGAGCCGGCAGATAGTCGTCGTTGCCGGCGAACTTGGCTGTGATGGTCACTTCGCCCGGGTTCTGCGAGAGCAGCACCGTGCCGCTACCGGTTACCATGCAGAAGTCTGTGTTGCTGCTTGAGTATTTAACGGGGAGGTTGAGTTCCTCGCCAGCTGCGTTCTTAATGGTCGGCTGGAAGCCGTCGAAGAGCGGAGCCTCGTTGGTGTAGCAGGTGTAAACGTCCTGCGGGAATGTCATCGTTACGGGCTGAGGTTCCTTCTTAGTTACGTTTATCTTGTAAGAAGCCTGGCAAGCCGCATACTTCTCGTTGCCGTAGAAGTAGGCTGTGATGGTGGCTGTGCCTGCCTTGTCGCCGAGGGCTACTTCGCCAGTGTTCTCGTCTACCAATGCGATGTCTTCGTTGTCGCTGGTGTAGAGGAGTGTAAGACCCTCGATAGTCTTGCCGTCCTCGCCCTTCACTGTTGCTTTAGGAGCGGTGAAGTCGTCACCGATGTTGAGTGTGTACTCTTCCTGTGGGAATGTCATCGTAGTAGCCTCCTTCTTTGCGAGCGGAGTCAGCTCGATGCTCTGCACATAAGCCACCTGGCTTCCGCCTAAGAGCTTGAATGTGCCGTCAGCGAATGGTACGTCCATGGTGATTGTGCCGTTTGCATCGTCCGTTACAGCAACCTTTTCGGAATAGTTCACACATTTGAGTTCAGGAGCATTCTGGTCCTTGTACTTCACGGTTACGCGGTAGCCGTATGGGAACTTGCTGAATGTCGGTGAAACGGCGTAGCCCTGCGCTGTAGCGTCAGAGGTAGAAGCCTTCTTCAGCTGCAAACCGCCACCGTGGTTGTTAAGCATAGCGTTGTGAACGGTGAATGTGTAGCTGTCGCCGTTGAGGTCAACGAAGTCGAACTCGCCGTCCTTGTATCCGTTCTCATTGCCGAAGCTGTCGAAAGCGCCCTCGTTGGTGTCGAAGAGTACCTTTGTCGGGTCGGCAGCCTGGCGGTAGTCGATGGTGTAGGAAGCCTCTGAGTTGAGGTATCCCTCGCCTGCATTGAATGTGGCTGTGATGGTAGCCTTGCCGAAAGCGAGGAATGAAACGGCACCGGTAGTGGCGTTCACGCTGATAGCCTCCTCGTTGTCGCTTGCGTAGCTGATTGAGCCTTTTGCGTCAGTCGGAGTAACGGTAGCCGTCTTGTCTGCGAAGCTGTCGCCCTGACGTACGGTGAATGTCTTGCCGTCAACGTCCGCACCGAAGGTGAGCGATGTGCTTGTGTCGGAAGTGCCGGCGTAGTAGTTTACGGCATCAACATGGATGAAACCATTCTCAGATCCGCCCTTCATGTCAATGACCAGCTTGTAGAAGAGGTTCTTTGCTGGTGCAGTAATGTTGAAAGTGAGGTCGTCGGCGAATGTTGTTTCTTTTCCAAAACTGCCTGCAACAGTCTCAATGCCTGCAACAGTCTCAACGATGTCCTTGCAAGCTTTGTCTTTGGCAACAACAAGATTTATAGAGTTCACCTTGTCCAGTTGCTTTGCCTCGCTGATTTTTACAACCACTTTTGTAACAGCCTCTGTGAAAGCAGCGTCGTTCATGATAGATGCTACAGAATTGTTGTTTTTGCGTCCACATCTGATGTGTTTCCAACTCCATTTGTTGTTGTTGAAGTTGCTCACGCTCCATGTGGTGTCGCCAATTTTGGCTGTCCATGTTGTAGTGTAGTTCTGACATTTGTTGTTGTTTTTGTTCTCGTCAGGGAAAGTCAGCGACTTCCACACTGTCTCGTTTTGCGCCATAACCGCTGCGCTGACGAGCACGAGCAGGTTAAGCATGAAAAAGCGTAGATGTTTAATCATAATGCTTGGTTTTTTAGTTGTTTATAATTAGTTGTTTATTCGTTTTGCTTGAATTTGTATTGTTCCGCTTGAATATATTCTGTTATTGATGTATTACAACGCAAAGTTACTAATTAATTGACATATAAACAAGTGCGTGTGACAATAAAGATTGCATTGTAATGTTTTATTATCAACCGTTGCTGTTCGGTGAAACAGAAGTGCTAAAATGAAAATGGTCGGTTAGCATTGCGCCAACCGACCATTATGTCTTGATTTATCGGAAATCAAATCCTTACTCGCCAAGGCTGATAGCCTCCTGCGGGCAAACGCTTGCGCATGTGCCACACTCTGTGCAGAGGTCAGGGTTGATTGAATACTTTTCGCCTTCAGAGATAGCCTCTACTGGGCACTCGCCAATACATGTACCGCATGCGATGCAGTCGTCACCAATTACGTAAGCCATAATCTTTAATGTTTAAATTGTTATTGTTAAATGTTTATTGTTTCTGTCGATACCTACTTTTGTAGTAGTTGCAAAGGTAGTGTTTTTCTTTGAGATACCTACAAATAGGTATTACATTTAACATTTATTTTCTCTCCAGCGTGAGTTTTATTTTGCCCACGAACACGGCGTGCTTGCCGTTCTGGTCGTCTGGGATTGGCTTGCCGTCGGCGTTGGGCGCATACTTCAGTTCGGTGAAGTAGGAGTGGGAGTGTCCGCCGAGCACGAGGTCGATGTCGTGGTTTTGTGCGAGCATGTCGGCATCGTCCACGTCGTCCTGCATGTCCCAGCCGAGGTGGGAGAGGCATATCACCACGTCGCACTTCTTGTCGTGGCGCAGCTCGCGTGCCACCTTGTCGGCTGTGGCTACGGGGTCGAGGTACTTCACGCCTACGCACTTTGTGGCATCGACCAGTCCGTCGAGCTTCGGCGAGATGCCGAACACGCCGATGCGCAAGCCGTTGCGCTTCAGTATGATGTAGGGCTTTGTGAGTCCGTCGACGACGGTGCCACGGAAGTCGTAGTTGGCGCAGACGATGGGGAACTTAGCTTCGCGGAAGATGCGTGCCATGTTCTCCAGTCCGAAGTCGAACTCGTGGTTGCCTATCGCCACAGCGTCGTACTTCATCGCCGACATCAGCTCCGTTTCCACCGAGCCTTTGAAGAGGGTGTAGTAGGGCGAGCCTTGCGAGAAGTCGCCCGAGTCGAAGAGGAGCACGTCGGGGTTAGCCTGACGCTCCTGGCGTATCATCTCCATGCGGCGTATGAAGCCACCTCTGCCGGCTACGAGCGTGTCGGCGAGGTTGGGGTTGAGCGGCATGATGCAGCTGTGCGTGTCGTTGGTGTGCAGTATCTCTATGGTCTTCTGCGCTGCCGCGCTGAGCGTGGTGGCAAGCGCAAGAGTTATGATGAATATGTAGCGTTTCATTGGCTTTTTACTCTTTTACTTTTTTACTCTTTTACCTTTAAAAGCTTTTGTGGCTGCGTGGTATGGGCAAGATGCCCATACCTCCTACTTTTTACTTTTTTACTCTTTTACTCTTTTACTTTTCAACGATTGTCATGCGTCCCTCTACGGTGCGGTTCACCGCTTCGCCTTTGTCGTTGGCAGCCTTGAAGTACTGCTCGATGAGGAAGCGCACGTTGTTCTCTTCGCCCGTGGGCGACACCACGTCGGTCTTCTTGCGGAATGCCTCCATGTGGTCGTTGCCCTGTGCCAGGTAGTCGAGTGTAGCCACGCGATACTTAGCATTGGGGTCGACGGGGTTGCCGTTGACAGTGGCAGAGACGAGCTTGCCGTCAGCCGTGGCGGTGAGGCGCAGCGAGTGGCTCAATCCCTCGCCGTGGCGCATGGCTATCTGCGCGAACAACTCCAATACGTCGTTGCCGCTGAGCGTGAGGAAGCATATCTTGTTCTCGAACGGAGCCACGTCGAGTATGTTGCCGCGTGTCACGGCACCCTTGCTCAGCGCGGCACGTATTCCGCCTACGTTGTATATGGCGAAGTCGGGCTGCTCGTCGAACTTTGCGCTGCTCCATACGAGTATGTCGGCAAGCAGGTTCGACAGCGGACTCTCCGGACGTTTCACCCACAGGTCGGTGGCAGCGTAGCCCTGCACGGGGTTCATCTCCGCGTCCACCTGCTTCTTGTGTACGAGCAGGGCAGCGTTGGCTTTCTGCACCTCTGGGTCGGTACTGTTGTCGTAGCGCGAGTCGATAAGTATGCGTGTGCGCTCCACTGATGCCACCTGGTACTGCTTCGTAGAGCACGAAGCGAGGGCGAGCGCAAGGGCGGCAGCCGAAAGGCTTATGGTGTGTAATCGGTTCATTATATGTGAGTTTTGATTTTAATAGTGTAATGTTAAACTTTATATAAACATAGTGCAAAGATACTCATTATTTCTGATAAAATTTTGCCGAACGAATAAAAAGTCGTAACTTTGCAACCGCTTTTCGGCGTAACCGATGACGGGAAGATGAGTAGCCCGATTATGTTGCGCGAGAACGATAAACAAATTTAATTATCAAAAGAAATGGATTTAATTAAAGTTGCTGAAGAAGCATTTGCAACCGGCAAGAAGTTCCCTGAGTTCCGTTCAGGTGACACAATCACAGTCGCTTACAAAATTATCGAGGGTACAAAGGAGCGTATTCAGCTCTACCGTGGTGTAGTTATCAAGATCTCTGGCCACGGAGACAAGAAGCGTTTCACCGTTCGTAAGATGTCAGGTACAGTAGGTGTAGAGCGTATCTTCCCTATCGAGTCGCCGAACATCGAGAGCATCGAGGTGAACAAGCATGGTAAGGTACGTCGCGCTAAGCTCTACTACCTCCGCAACCTTACTGGTAAGAAGGCACGTATCGCTGAGCGTCGCGTTGTTGCTCCTTCAGCTGAGTAATCACCCGTCAGACAACAAGAAAAACAAAGGCAGAAATACATTGCGTATTTCTGCCTTTTGTTGTTGTATGCTCGGCACGAGCATTGTCTAACGGGTGCAAGTCCCGAGTAAGCCC
>OOBJ01002177.1_pt1 | contig 10681 bp, 10 predicted proteins | sample 1671331 | NCBI WGS metagenome assembly OOBJ01 (sample SAMN06348145, study PRJEB24527) | human gut metagenome | biome: human gut; feature: ankylosing spondylitis patient; material: feces | host: Homo sapiens | place: China | collected 2015-10 | reverse complement strand
AAGCTCTGTAATCAGCTCCCTCTTTATCCATACCGAATGCGTTCCAAGCAGCAGGACGGAATATTTTCTTCTCATCTACATTATGCATACAAACAGGAATACGAAGCATGGAAGCCAACGTAATCAAATCCTGACCGATATGTCCGTAACTGATAGCACCATGATTAGCTCCCCAGTTATTCATTACCGAATACACATCTTCAAATGCCGGTTTATCGCAAAGACGGGGTACAAACCAGGTAGTAGGCCACGTACGGTCCGTACGTTCATCCAGTAGTTTGTGAACTTCCGGATCAATCTCTACCGTCCATCCTTCTGCAATCTGGAGCACGGGACCGAGGCCTTTCACAAGATTCAGACGGCTCATCGTCACAGACATGCCGCCTTTAGACAGGAAGTTAGAAGAGAAACCACCGCCACGGAAGTAGTCACGGTCTGCCGGATACCAGGTAGTTGCTTTCAGGCAGTTTTCTACATCAGCGTCTGTCAGGTTCCATGGTTCTTTCATAACCGGATTGCCTGCCGCGTCTAATGATTGGCCGGAACCGTCGAGAGTTGTTGCGCCGGAATTGATAAGATGAATGATACCATTTGCTGCCAATCCGCTCAATTCTTTGCCGGTTACACGTTTCACGGCTTCAGGACTCCAGTAAGTACGTACGTCAGAGAATATTTGGGCGCGGTTGGTCAATAAATGTCCGAACAGCATAGCTACGCCGTTGCAGGCATCGTTCTCGGTAGCTACGACAAATGCTTCACGAATACCGTTCCAGTCAAAAGAAGTATTGAGCAGAGCTTCCGGATAGTCACCGTTAGGATAGAAGTCTGTCCATTGGCGTTGTCCCTGGAAACCGGCTGCAATGGCATTGTGTCCCAAGGCTTCTTCCTTGAATCCCATTTCTTTCAATTTGGGATTTCCGGTCATCAAGTCGCGCATGATAATCGTCATCTTTACAATGAATTCCCAATCAGCATCTTTCTGTTCACGGGTTTTACGTTTTTCAGGACGGTTCTTGAAGTCTTCACCTTCGTTTGTCTTGCAATTTTTTTCAGTCCAGGCCATGGCTTTGGCGTATTCTTCGTGGTCATAGATGCCTTCGTCCATTCGACGGATGATTTCTGTGAGGTCTATTGACTCATTACGCATTCCCAAATACTCTTGGAAGAAATCAGGATTAACGATAGAACCGGCGATACCCATAGATACACTACCCATTGACAGGTAAGATTTGCCTCTCATCGTAGCTACTGCCTGTGCGGCACGTGCAAAACGAAGAATCTTTTCCGATACATCTTTAGGGATTGTGTTGTCGTCCAAATCTTGAACGTCGCGTCCGTAGATACCGAATGCGGGAAGGCCTTTTTGTGCGTGTCCGGCAAGTACGGCAGCAAGGTATACAGCTCCCGGACGTTCTGTGCCGTTGAATCCCCAGACAGCTTTCGGATAATGCGGGTTCATATCCATCGTTTCTGCACCGTAGCACCAGCAGGAAGTAACAGTAATGGTAGAACCGACCCCTTCTCTTTCAAACTTTTCCGCACAAGCGGCACTTTCGGCTACGCGTCCGATCGTGCTATCGGCTATAACACATTCTACCGGACTGCCATCACCGTTTTTCAGGTTGCTGCTGATTAACTCGGCTACTGCTTTTGCTAAATTCATTGTTTTCTCTTCAAGGCTTTCGCGAACGCCACCCTGGCGACCATCGATTGTGGGACGAATCCCGATTTTCGGATACTTTTTCATGGTTTCTATCTATTAAAGGATTAATTAATATCTGTGCTGAACTGTGCTGATGTCTTCGCAAAAAAAAATTAAAGCGACTTTCGAAGTCTAACTTCCGTCGGCAAGAACTTCTGCACCGGTACATTATTGAGAACAAAATTGGCCGCTTCATTTCCCATCATTTCCCAATCAATACTCAATGAGGTTATTCCTTCGTCAATCACTTCATAGGAAGGAATATCATTGTAAGCCAACAGGCCAAAATCTTTTCCGCATTTCAGCCCTTCCAATCTTCCTTGTTTCACCACCTTTACTACGTCTTGTTGTTTGATAGCGATATAGGCAACTCCCTTACGTACAATCAGGTTCTCAATATCCTCCTGTATTTCACAGAGAAATCCCTGTTCCTGGCAGAAACGGGTAAAATACACCTTACTGCTTTGGGGGTGCTTCAAGCTTTTTGGAAACAGAAAAACGAGCTGGCGATAATTCTTCAACTTTTCCTTGAGCTGATTCAATGCCTGAAAGAAAGATTCATCAAAATCCTGGCAGATATATGAATACTTTTCTTTTTCAAATTTGCCGAAATCGAGAAGTAATAATCTTGAAGGATTAATTTTATTGAGAACAGTGCTGAATTTCTCGTTATCGAAATTCATCACGATATATTTGTTGTATTTCCCGATGGATTCCCGGAGGATCGTATTGAACAACCGTTCGTTGTATTGATGAAATAATAAGTCTACCTTATAGTTAATAGGCAGATGTCTGACGAAACTATTGTATAAAGCTTCTTTGAAAGGAGTATATTGGTCGAGCAGCAATAAAACATTGGTCACCTGGCTCGTCACATAATAGCCCTTGCCGGGAGTGGAGTCGATCAGTCCTCGTTCGCGTAAATCAAGGAAAGCTTTGAAAACCGTATCACGTGATACTCCGTATTGAGCGCTTAACTGATTGATGGAAGGCAAAGAATCTCCTTCAAGAAATTCTTTCCTGGAAATCGCCTGGCTAAGTGCGTCCGCTAGTTGCGTAACCTTGCTTGCCTGTTGTCCGAATGTTGCCTTTTTATCAGTTCGTTTCATATTCGAAAAATAAGTAATACTATGCTGAACTATGCTGATGCAAAGAAAGGCATTTTATTCTGAACGGAATAAATAATTTGATATGTTTTATAGCAGAAAGTAATAAAAAAATCCCCTCCGGCGGACCGGAGAGGATTTATTGCTTTTTCCTAATTTCTTGTTCGGAATCTGCTGAAATTTATTCAGCAGCAGCTTCTGTTGCAGGAGCTTCTTCAGCCGGAGCTGCGGCAGCTTCTTCTGCAGGTGCTTCAGCAGCAGCTTTTTCAGCAGCTTCAGCAGCTTTCTTTTCAGCTACCTTCTTAGCGATTTCTTCGTTTACCTTCTTTTCTGCTTCCAGACGTGCTTTAGCTTCAGCTTTCTTAGCTTCGTCTTGTTTAGCTTTCAAAGTAGCCAAACCTGACTGTTTGTTGTTTTTCCAAGCTTCGAATTTAGCTTCTGCTTCTGCTTCTCCGAATGCGCCTTTTGCTACACCGCCCAGAAGATGTTTCTTCATGTATACTCCTTCACGAGAAAGGATGTTACGTACAGTGTCACTTGGTTGTGCACCTTTCAGTACCCATGCCAATGCAGCGTCGAAATTCAAATCTACTGTAGCAGGATTGGTGTTAGGGTTGTAAGTACCAATCTTCTCAATAAATTTACCATCACGTGGTGCTCTGCTGTCTGCAATTACAATTGAATAGAACGCGTAACTTTTACGTCCGTGTCTTTGCAATCTGATTCTAGTTGCCATTTTAAATAATTGTTTTTAATGATTGATTTGAATTATGCTATTATCTCGTAATAGCGGGCACAAAGATACGGCTTTTCTTTTGATTGACAAACATTTCGTATCTTTTTTATGAATACCGTTTCGGATAGCGGAACAAGATTGCTAGTAAGGCGCATGCTCCCATTGTAAACGGATAATAGAGATTGCCGATGATACTGATGGGGGAGATACTGGCGAGTCCCGCTGCAATCAGCATCTGCGCTCCGTATGGAATAATCCCTTGTATCAGGCAGGAGAAAGTATCGAGGATACTGGCTGTTTTTCTTCGGTCAAGATGGAATTTCACGGCAATATCTTTGGCAATCGGTCCTGTTGTAATAATGGCAATCGTGTTGTTGGCAGTACATAAGTTGGCGATACTTACCAGGGCTGCGATGCTTAATTCGGCTCCTCTTTTACCATTGACGTGGCGGGTGAGTTTCCGGATAATGAAATCGATACCACCGTTATAACGGATTGTTTCGAGCATCCCTCCGGCCAACAGGGTGATAATAATCAGTTCTCCCATTCCTGTAATTCCTGTTCCCATGGCACCAAACCAGTCGAAGATCCCGAAGCTGCCGGTCGCGATGCCAATGATGCCACTTGTCAATATACCTATTATGAGTACGAGCATCACGTTCATTCCGGCAATGGCTGTTCCTAATACTATTATATAAGGTATAACTTTGATCCATTCAATGGTCTGTGTTTGGGTGGGGGCTGTAATGGATAGTCCTTGAAATATGTAAATTCCCAACACAATGATGGCTGCCGGGACGACAATCATAGAATTTACACGGAATTTATCACGCATTACACATTCCTGGGTTTTTGTCGAAGCGATGGTGGTGTCGGAGATAAAAGATAAGTTGTCTCCGAAAAAAGAACCGCCTACTACGACGGCTACCATAAAGGGGAGAGCTATTTCAGTTTTTTCTGCCAGTCCTACGGCAACGGGAGTAAGGGCGACAATAGTTCCCACACTGGTTCCGATGGATAAAGAGATGAAACAGGCGGCAATAAAGATACCTGCCAGCAATAAATTGTCAGGAAGAATATGCAGCGTCAGATTGACGGTGGCATCGATTGCACCCATTTGCTTTGCGCTTTGGGCAAAAGCTCCGGCAAGGATGAATATCCATATCATCAGGAGGATATTCTTATTGGCAGCTCCTACCGAGAATTGATAGATACGTTGGTCTAGTTTTAAGCCGCGTGTAATGGCGATGGCATAACAGGAAGAGACGAGGAAGGCCACTGTGATAGGTACTTTATAAAAGTCGTTGACGAGGATAGAAGTTACCAGATAGAGGCAAAGGAATACGAGTAACGGGCTTAATGCCCACCAGTTTCCGGGACGGTCTTTATGTATTTTTTCTTCAGTCATAAATGAACGTTGGGTATTTGTTTTATTCTAAAATCAAAATAGCGATGCAAAAGTAGTGTTTTTCACAGGAAGTGGCAAAAAGGAAGTCGAAAGAAGGCATTATTTCATTGATCTTTCTATAGATGAGGGAGACACTCCATAGAAAAAAAGTATAACCTGTTCCTACTATTGATAAGTAGGGCAGGTTCTTTTTATTATTTCTTATTGATTTAAGCGCAAGGGATGTGTGAACCAGAAACGGCTGCCGACTCCTATTTCGGATTCGGCACCGATAGTGCCGCCAAGATGTTCGATGATACTTCTGCAAATAGATAGACCTAAGCCCGTGCCTTTTGAAAAAGAGTTGAGTTTTACAAATCGGTCGAACACCTGATCTACTTTATCGGGTGCAATCCCCATACCTGTGTCTGTGACAGCGAATTCTATCTCATTACTTTCTGCTTTATGGCGATATTCCAACATAATCTGCCCTTCATTTGTAAATTTGAGAGCATTATTTATGAAATTGGTAATAACCTGCATTAAACGTTTTTTGTCTGTGTAAATATAATATTCAGGTAAATCCGGAGCCAGCAAAACGGGTACGGGTTTATCTTCTTTTATATCATAATTGCGCATTATATCTTCGCAGAAGCTCTTGATATCCAGGTGATCCATGGTGAAGTCGAGTGTTCCGGCTTCTATTTTCGATAAATCGAGAATATCGGAAATCAACTGCAAAAGAAGTTCTGTGTTTTCCTGCATAATGTCAACATAATCCTGACGTTCTTTTTTGTCGTCCGATTCAACCAACAGACTTGCAAAACCAACAATCGCATTTAGCGGAGTGCGGATTTCGTGACTCATGTTAGCGAGAAAGGCTGATTTTAAGCGGTCCAGATTTTCTGCTTTTTCTTTGGCTACTCTTAGTTCTTCTTCAATCGTTTTTTGATGGTTGATATCGACACTGGTTATAACATGTGCTATTTGTCCGTCAATCCAGGCAAATGCTGCGCTGAATACCCGGAACCAACATTTGTCAAACGGGCGTTGGTAGTCCCAGGAGTAGACTTTGGTAGGTTGCCCGTTTTCGTCAATCAAATGTTTTTTAGGACAAAATTCACATTCTCCGGTTTTATCTTTATAAAGAGCCTGCCAGCATTTTTTTCCTTCAAAATGTTCGATGCCTCCATAAGGAGCGGCCATAGATTCATTGACATATAGCATATCATGAGAATCAAAAGAGTTCACATAAATGTCAACTCCCATATTATTCATGATGCTGCTTAATGTCTTGCTTGCCCGCACTTCTCTTTCTTTATATTCCCGCACTGCTATTTCCTTGGAGAGGGAGCCTAAAATGAGATGAATCACTTGAAGTTCTTCATCGGTGAAGGATATTGCATGTTCTCTGTCTCCAAATCCGATGAATCCGATAATTTTCCCTTCGGAGTCTTGGATTTGCCGGATTAGTAATGAGTCGACTTTATAAAAATCCACGATGTCTACATCATTCCAAGAAGTATTTTGGTTTCTGCAAGCATAAAAAGGTTTGTTCTTTCTATTTATGCGCGCAGCATGTTGATTGGTCATTTCGCTGATTTCAAAACGTTGTCGCAGGATGTTGTCGCTATTTCCGACAGTTTCCTTTAGGTAAAAGTAGCGAAATCCATCAGTTTGGTAAATGAATCCTCTTTTAAAACCATAGTATTCGCAAATATCCGTAAGTGATTCTGTGATTTTGTTTTCAATAGATTCACAGCCATTCAATCTTTCTAAAAAATGAAGTAAAAATGCATTATAATTTTCTTTTTCTCTGGTCATATTGTTTTAGGCATCTTGTTTGGTTATTTAAACTCGAAAGGAGTATGCTGTTTATCTCTTTCAAATCTTCAAGCTGCTAATATACGGACTTTTTTAAAAATGATGAACGCTGTTTCGGATTTTTGTAATGTTCCGTTTTTCTTTTTCTTGGTGCGAAAAGATAATGTAATATATGATATTTCCGTTGGATTTTAGTTAACTAACAACAGTATTTTGAGAAATAAAGAGGTGGAATTGTACGGATTTATTAAATAAAACGTTGTTTGGGGAAGTTAGTCAGTCTTAGAATTTTTCGAACTTGTAAGTAATTGATTACTAATGCATAATAAATGGTGTGTTTTTCCTTTAAAACCAATGGGTCGCTCCTTTAAAAGAAACGACCCGTTGCACACCGAGAAACACACCGTTCCTTTTAAACGAACGTGCTTTTTCATCTTCGGATACGTGAATTTAAATAATAATGTTTATATTTATTGTTTTATATCTGCGCAGCCGGCATTATTTTAATGCTTCGGTAACCTGCGGCATCATTGTCCAAATAGTATTTTCATTTTGAGCGGTGAAGAAGTTACCATCTATCTCTGATTTCTCATCGGTAGCTGTTCCGTTTTGAATAGCTGACTTGGCTAATGGGTGAACTGCTACTTTTTTTCCTTTGGTTATACCGGTAAAGTCAAACATCATTGCACCGGCACAATGTCCGATCATCATTTTCCCTTTATCCCCGAACGTTTTAATGACTTGCATCAAATCTACATTATAAGGCTTATCGGCATTCTGCTGAAATACAGGCACTGCATCGCCACAAGAGAAAACGAGTGCGTCAAACTCATCTTCGTGTCCCTTCAAATTAGCAATCACATCATCCACTGTTAGGTTGATTCCTGAATTTGTTTTAATCTCCTTCGTATCCGATACGGCAAATACTTTATATGAAATGCCATTCTCGAAAAATGCTTCCAAATATTGGAATAATCCACAACCATTTACCGGATTCACTGCTAAAACTGCAACTTTCTTTGCCATAATCATAATTATTTAAATGAAACAATAGTTATTATTAGTAAGTTTATTACTTTTGTGATGCAAATGTATCTTTCTTGTTTGAGAAATGCAATAACGTACTTGAAAATAAGGAAGTTACATAGAGGTAACTATTGCTGAAACTCAATAAAATACAAAACGTTAAAGAATGAAAAACTTTCATCCGACGGGGAATTGTCCGATAAGAGATGTGCTTAGCCGCTTGGGAGATAAGTGGTCGATGTTGGTGCTTATTACGCTGAACGCAAATGGAACTATGCGTTTTAGTGATATCCATAAAACGATAGAAGACGTCTCTCAAAGAATGTTGACTGTTACATTGCGTACTTTGGAATCAGATGGATTGGTTGAACGGAAAGTATATGCTGAAGTACCTCCTCGTGTGGAGTATTGCCTGACAGATACAGGTGGTACCTTGATTCCTCATATTGAAGGACTGGTGGGATGGGCTTTGGAGAATATGAATATTATTTTGGACCATAGGAAAATGAGTCGGTAACATTTTTATTTTGTGACAAAATAGAAAATATGGAGATAAAACTAGTAACTTCAGATAAAAAAGAATTCCTTGATTTATTACTCTTGGCTGATGAACAAGAAAGTATGATTGACCGATATTTGGAACGCGGTGATATGTTTGTTCTTTATGATGATGGGTTGAAAGCTCTTTGTGTGGTGACACGTGAGGGAGAAGGTGTTTATGAAATCAAGAATATTGCTACTGTTCCTTTCTTCCAACGACAGGGGTACGGAAAACGTTTAATAGAGTTTTTATTTGAATATTATCAGGGGAAGTGCTCTGAAATGTTGGTGGGCACAGGAGATGTACCTTCTTCCAGATCATTCTATGAACATTGTGGTTTTGCGATTTCTCACCGATGTATGAGGATGGTGTGCAGTTGGTGGATATGATATATTTGAAGAAAACATTTTAGTGTGTAACGATGGAAATAGATATCAATTGTTTGGTGAAAGAATATGGAAATATGATTTCCATGATTGCTCACCGGATGATTCAGAATAAAGAAATCGCCCGCGAAGCAGCACAGGAAGTGTGGTATGAACTTTGCAAAAGTATCAGTAGTTTTAAAGGCGATTCGGAGATTTCTACATGGATATACACTATCGCTCGTCGCACTATTGGCAGATATGCAGCATGTGAAAAGCAGGTGAAAATGTCGGAAATCGAATATTTTCGTTCGTTGCCGGAATTTGAATATTCCGGTGGGGAAGAAGCGAAGCGGGAATGGATAAAAGAAAGGTGCGACTGGTGTATCACCGCTTTAAATCATTGTCTGAATAATGATGCTCGTCTGATTTTTATCTTTAAAATGTCGGGTTGCCTTATCGGCAGATTGGCGAAATCATGGAACTGAAAGAAAGTAATGTGCGGCAAATCTATAATCGTTCCATTCAGAAAATCACAGCTTTTATGAATGATACTTGCCCGTTATATAATCCCGATGGTGCTTGTAAATGTCGCATTTGCAAACCGGTATATTCTATTGATATGGATAAAGAATATACAATGGTGCAACGAATGATGAGGCTTGCCGATTTATATAGGAAGTTTGAAAAAGAACTACCGAGGAAAAATTATTGGGAGAAATTCTTGCAGTAAGTTGTCACAAAGCTCATTTGCTTTTCCACTAACTATATGTATAATTAAAAAACATATAGTTATGAGTAAAATTGACTTTTTAAAGGAGCAGATTATAGAAGCTCGCACATTTGTGAATCGTTTGATGTCTGAATTGCCGGAAGATTTGTGGTATGTTATTCCTGAAGGAACAGATTCTAACTTTATTTGGCAAGTGGGACATCTGCTTGTTTCACAGAATTTTCATACACTGACAGCTGTTACCGGAGTGAACGAAAAGGTGGGGCGATTAGTGCCTATCCAAAAATATAATAGAATATTCAATGGTATGGGAACATTGCATCGTTCCATAGAAAAGGACTTGATTCCAGTTGCTGAATTGAGAGAACAAACGGAAATTGTTCATCAAATCTGTATCGAGAATCTGGAAACTCTGAATGATGATGTTTTGGCAGAGTGCTTGCAGCCTCTCCCGTTTAAACATCCTGTTGCGGAAACTAAATATGAAGCATTGTCGTGGAGCTTTAAACATGAAATGTGGCACAGTGCAGAAATGGAAGCAATCAAAAGAGAGTTGGGGTATCCAATCGTTTGGATGAAATAATGATTATGTCCATTTCTATTACTGTGTGAATAAATAGACTTATTAATGACCTGCTATTGTATGCAAACGTGTTTCTCAATTTTTACAATTAAGGACTACGCTCTTAATAAACGTACTTTCTGTTTATAATAAACTTTTTGATAGTTTATTATAAACGGTATCAGATTTTATTAAAAACTATTTTGATCGTTTTTAGAGATTCGATAGAATGAATTAAGTAAAAATATAAACAAAATAGGGCAATGATCGTTAGATTATTGCCCTATGATATATCTGTACTAATACTGAAATGTATCAGTTTAAAGGCTTTTTATGTCTCTATTTTTCTTATATTTTTCATTCCTCTTATTGCTTTTTTTTCCTCAAAGATACAAAATAAAAAGCCATTTGTCAAGTGTTTCAGAAGAAAGCCTCTTGTTTATTGAGTAACTCTGGATTTATTCATAAATCATATACGGTTACAGCTATTTCTTTATCAATTAATTCTTCTTTGATAATTTGTTCGATAAGCTCCCATTTCCCGCCAGCCAATCCACAACCAATTCGTGGCATATGTATACTTGCCTTCTGTTCCATTGCAAACAAGGCTACTTTTTTTAAACATTGTCGGACTGCTTCATAGCGGATAGGAGGTAATCCATTTGTATTTTTGTAGATACCCTGCTGTCCTATCATATT
>OOBJ01002173.1_pt1 | contig 10698 bp, 8 predicted proteins | sample 1671331 | NCBI WGS metagenome assembly OOBJ01 (sample SAMN06348145, study PRJEB24527) | human gut metagenome | biome: human gut; feature: ankylosing spondylitis patient; material: feces | host: Homo sapiens | place: China | collected 2015-10 | reverse complement strand
GCCGCTTGCGCAGGGCAATGACGTTGCGGCGGCTGACCATGCCGCAGTATTTGCCTTCCTCATCGAGGATGGGGAAATAGCGGTGGCGCACCTTTGCCATCACCCGCAGCACATCGGCCACGGGGGTGACGAGGGTGAATTTGAGGATGTTGTCCCGGGTCATATAATAGGAGATGGGGGCGCACTGGCTGATGAGCTTGCCCGCCGCATAGGTATCCTCGGGGGTGGTCATAATGGCAACGCCGGTCTCATCGGCAATGCGTTGGATGGTGCGGCCCACCTTGGCCCCATTGCAGATGATGATCAGGGAGGCTTCCTTTTCAATGGCGCAGAGCTGGCTTTCGTACCGGTTGCTCAGAATGACGATATCCCCCTTTTCCACGCTGCTTTCCAGCATCTCGGGGGTGGCGGTGCCGATCTTGATGTGGCCGGTAGTGCAGACCGCGTCGGCATTGCCCACCACCATGGTGCCGTTCAGCGTTTCAAGGATGTTCTTATAAGAGGTACGGCTCTTGGCCAGCACTGCGGTATCGAACACGTCCATGTTGGCGGTGGCAAGATCCTTCACGGTGATGATGCCCTCCAGCTCGTTGTCCGCGCTGGTGATGGACAGGGTGTCGATCTGCTGGTCGCGCATGATCTTCCACGCGCGGCGCAGGCTGGTGGAGCCCGGGATGCCCGGCATCTCGCGGTAATCCACGTCCCGGATCTTGGGGTTCACGTCGGTGCACATCCGGGGCGGCGTGACACCGAACTTTTTCAGGACGAACTCGGTCTCCTGATTCATTTTACCGGCACGGCGCGGCTCGCAGACCAGCGTGCTGGTGCGGTTTTTGAGCTCCGCATAGGCAATGGCGGAGCAGATGGAATCGGTATCGGGGTTGCGGTGCCCGATGACCACGACCTTATGTGCTTCTTTTGGCATAGGTTGTTCCCCTCTCTGGGTCAGATTCATTTACCTTCCGATCGGTCCCATGCCCCAAAACACCGGGCACGGCTGCCAGCTACATTTTAACACATCCAGCACCGGGGGTAAAGGCGGCAGATATCTTTTTCTTGACAGCGCCCCAAAAATCGTCTATCCTTACCCTGAAATTTTTCTCTTTGGAGGTTTCCCCATGAAAAAGCTGTTCCGCGCCCTTTCCCTCTGCCTGACGCTGGCCCTGTGCGTGTTCGGCAGCACCGCCGCGCTGGCCGAGGCTCCCGCCGCCACGCCCGCCCCCCAGGACCAACGTGTCATCACCGATGTAAGCCCCCTTGAGGATCAGATCCGCAACATCGTCGGCTTTACCACCAGCACCGGCGGCCCCTACGATTTTGAGCAGGCCGACCATAAATCTGCCGTGCAGGCCTACGGTGCAAAGCCCGCCGAGGGTGCCGTGGCCCTGCTGCACATCTACGCCCGGGCCGAGGACCGGGGCGATGCCTCCATCAATTCCAGCGGTCACTCCTTCCTCTCGGTGCGGAACGTCTCTGACCACGACATCGAGGTGGGCGGCCTGCGGATCGCACCCAATACCGAGATCACCTTCAGCCCCCGCGGCAACCGCTGGGAGCACACCGGCATCTGGTACAATCTGGAGGGCTACTACAAGCGCTATCTGGCCGATTCCTACTACCAGAACATCTATGCTGTCCAGACCTCGCTGGATCAGGGCCAGCTGGACGTGGTCAACCGCAACCTTGCCAAATCTGACCACTGGTCGGCCTACTTCAACTGCGCCGCCTTTACCGAGAGCATGTGGAACGCTGTCTGCGCCGACACCCTTTCCGCCGGGCAGCCCTACACCCCGGAGAACCTGCGGAACGACATTCTGGCCAAGTACGGCGATCTGGCCGCGTACAATCCCCAGGTTCCCTACGACTACATCGTTTATTACGGCACCAGCCTGACCCCCAGCAAAGAGTTTGCCTGATTTTTTGATTTGTTGGATACAACATCTTGATTTTCACGTCATTCCGCGCTATCATGGGTGTGTTTGAATCCACGCGCCAAGGGAGGACACCATGACAGACGCATCGACCACATCAAGACCGCTGTTCAACCGTCAACAGCTCATCTCACTTTTCCTGCCGCTGGTGGCAGAGCAGGCCCTCAGCATCTCCATCGGTCTGGCGGACACCCTGATGGTCTCCTCGGTGGGCGAAGCCGCCGTTTCGGGCGTGAGCCTGGTGGACTCCTTCAACGTGCTGATGATCCAGCTGCTCAGCGCACTGGCCACCGGCGGCGCGGTGGTCGCCAGCCAGTACATCGGCCACCGGGAGCCCAAACGGGCCAAAGCCAGCGCCGCCCAGATCATGTTCATTATGATCTCGCTCAGCGTGGTCACCGCCGTCATCGTGGCGGTGGGGCGGCATGCCATCCTGCGGGGCATCTTCGGCTCCATTGACGCGGATGTGATGCGCTACGCCGAGACCTATTTCCTGCTCTCGGCCCTGAGCTATCCCTTTATCGGCGTGTACAACGCCGGTGCGGCTCTGTTCCGCGCCCAGGGCAACAGTAAGATCAGTATGCTTTCCAGCCTGGTGATGAACGTGGTGAACATTGGCGGCAACGCCATCCTGATCTACGGGTTCGGCATGGGCGTGATGGGTGCGGCCACCGCCAGCCTCGTGAGCCGGATGATCGCCTGCTTCACCGTGATGTTCCTGCTGCAGAAGCCGGAATGTGCGCTGCGCATCGACCACCTCACCGACCTGAAGCCTGACCTCGACCTCATCAAGCGCATCCTGAAAGTCGGCATTCCCGCCGGCATCGAGAACGGCATGTTCCAGATCGGCAAGCTGTCGGTCTCCAGCCTGACCAGCACGCTGGGCACCGCCGCCATTGCCGCAAACGCCGTGGCAGGCAACATCTCCAGCTTCCTGAACGTACCCGCCTCCGCCGTTGGCATCGGCGCGCTGACCGTTGTGGGCCAGTGTCTGGGTGCCGGGGAAAAGGCACAGGCCAAGCGCTATTCCCGCCTGCTGCTCCTGACCGCCTACGCCGGGGACTGGGTGATGAACCTTTCCGGCCTGTTCTTCCTGAACAAGCTGGCGCTCTCCTGGTTCAACCTCTCGCCGGATGCCTACGGCATGGCACTGGAGCTGATGGTCTGGTTCAACGCTGTATCGCTGATCCTGTGGCCCTCCAGCTTCACCCTGCCCAACATCCTGCGCGCCGCCGGAGACGCCGCCTTTACCATGACGGTCAGCGTCATCTCCATGTGGGTGTTCCGGGTGGCCTTCTGCTACCTGATGGTGCTCAAGTTCCACTGCGGCCTGCTGTTCATCTGGATGGGCATGTTCCTGGATTGGGCCATGCGCTCGCTGTTCTTCTGCGTCCGCTTTGTCCGCGGCAGGTGGATGGAACAAAAGGTGATCTGAGTTTCCGTATATCCGGCCCTCTCCGCCATTGCAGTTTTGGCGGGGAGGGCCTTTTTTGTGCAGGAAACCCGCATCCTGTCTCGTATCAATAGGCAGAAGCTTCTCTCCCCTGCATCCGCTTCCCCAAAGCATACCAAATTCCGCGCGGATGTGTTCACGATTTTGTCAGCTTTTTGTCTTGTTTTCTTCGTCTTTGCGCGGTATAATCATACGCTGCAAAGAACTTTAGGCGGGGCTGCGGCCCCCATTCCAGAAAAGGAAGTGTGTTCCATGCGCAACTTGTTTTCCCGCCATCCCGTTTCGTTCATGGCGTTTTATCTCCTGTTTTACCTTTCGGCGTTCCACTGGCTCGAAGTCCACATTGCCGTGCCCGATGTTCTGGTGCACTGCCATCTGGACGACCTGATCCCCTTTTGCAAATATGCCATCGTGCCCTACTTTGCGTGGTTTTTGTGGATCCCGTTCACCCTGTTCTACCTGCTGTGGAAAGCGCCCCGGGCCGACTTCTGGCGGCTCTGCCTGCCCCTGTTTGCGGGCATGACCATTGCGCTGGCCTGCTATGTCATCCTGCCCACCGGCCTTGACCTGCGGCCCTACCGGGTGTACGGCAGTGACATCTTTGCTCAGGCCGTGCGGACGCTCTATGCCACCGACACGCCCCTCAATGTCTGCCCCTCCATCCATGTGTTCAACTCCGTCACTCTGATGATGGCCTATTACCGCAGCCGCATCTTTGAAACGCCGGGCCGCCGCTGGATGCGGCCCGCTTCCGCCGTGCTCTGCGTTTCCATCATTGCGTCCACGGTCCTGCTCAAGCAGCACAGCTGCATTGATGTATTGCTGGGCATCCTGCTGGCCATGGTTCTGGATACGGCCATGGCCGCACTGGAACGCAGCGACGCAAGAGCCTTGCAGCGGCTGTGAATCTGTACGGAAAAACACCCATGCCGGCGCTGGCATGGGTGTTTTGCATTTTGGGGCATTACGGAGCCGGGGCAGTGAACTCTTTCAGGTGCGCTGTATCCAGCTCTTCGGCATCTTTGGCCGCTGATGTATAGGAAATTTTCAGATATTTCAGGGCCGTATCGTTTGCCAGCAGTTTTTTGCAGGTTTCCGTATCAAATGTGATGTTGTTGGTCAGATCCAGCCAGATCAGCTGCGGCATCTGGGTCAGGGGGGTATAATCCATGTCCTTGTAGGCTTCCTGTGCACCCTGAGAGAGAGACATGCTCAGATACTGCACACTGCTCTCCGCCAGCGGGGCAAAGCTGTCGATCTCCGGCCCTTGGCACAGCTGCAGAAAGCTCAGATTTTCCATCTGCTTCAGCGGTTCCAGCGAACCGATCCGAGTCACGTCCAGTCTCAGGACCCGCAGATCGGCTCCGGCCAGCTGGGTCAGATCGACCTCACTGCCGGTGATCCACAGCATCTTCAGCGACTTCATCTGCGCCAGCGCCGAAAGGTCGGAGACATTGGAATCCGCCCGGATCCCGTCACTGCCATATTCCAGCTTTACCACAGAATCCAGCTTTGCAAAGGTCGGGAATGCGCTGCTCTCCACACTGGGCACACTCAAAAGCATCAGATTTTTGCATTCTTCCAGACCTGTCAGATCTGTAATGGGTGGGGCTCCCCTTCTATTATTGACCGACAATACCTGCAAGCTGTCAAAATGCCGCAGATCTGCCAGAGAGGTCACCGGATCATACGTTCCCTCTACGCTGACTGCGCAGGCTGCCAGCTGCTCATTGCTGCTGACGTTTCCCCCAATGTCCACCCCGTCCGGTGCATCTTTGACGAGGAGATCTTTCACGCCGGTTCCGGAATTTATCGTGACGCGCTGATAATCCCAGACATCGCTGTGGTAGATATCCCCTTCCGGGCGGTCAAGCCATTTCCGGACGTGCTTTTCCATCACAGGGTCCTGCCACTCAATAACATAATCCTCCCCATGCTCGGCGTGACTGGCCGGAACCGCAAGTGTCGTCTGCTGAACGAAAACATCCTGCATTTCCGAACGGAAAGGTCCCGGTCTCAGATTCAAAGAGCTTGCACATGCGCTGAACAAAAGCATTGCGCAGATCGGCAGGCTCAAGGCTTTTAATATTTTACGCATAACAGGCTCCTTTCTGTTTCGGCAAAATCTCTAGTTATATTTTACCATAAGTTGTTTTTTTGTAAAGAAAAACCCACGATCTTTGCACGGGCATGGCAAAGATCGCGGGTTCGCTTAAAACAGATTTTCCGGCAGGCAGATGTCCTGCTTTGGCACCTTGTCCCAGGAAAAGTCTGGGATCAGGCTTTCCGGGGTGCGGGGAGCCGGTTCAGGTTGGAGACCATAGGCAAAGGCAAGCCTGCCCACGATCTCTTCCGCCGTATACTTTGCCCGCAGATTTTCCAGGCTCTGGTCACCGTCCCGTTTGGAAAGGCGGCGGCCATCCGGGGCCAGCAGGAGCGGACAGTGGGCGAACTGCGGCGCTTTCAGACCCAGCAGACGGTAAAGATAAAGCTGCCGGGCGGTGGAAGAGAGCAGGTCTGCGCCCCGCACCACCTCCGTCACGCCCATGCGGGCATCGTCCACCACCACAGCCAGCTGGTAGGCAAACACGCCATCGGCGCGGCGGAGGTAGAAATCCCCGCAGTCGCGGAGCAGGTTCTCGGTGTGGAGGCCCATACAACCATCGGTGAAGGTGATGTCCTCGTCGGGCACCATGAGACGGTAGGCCGGGGCTTTCTTTTTGCGCTTCTCGGCGATCTGCTCCGCCGTCAGCCCCCGGCAGGTGCCGGGATAGATCACATTGCCGTCGGAGGTGTGGGGTGCGCTGGCGGCATGGAGCTGGGCACGGGAACAGAAGCAGGGGTACACAAGGCCCTGTGCTTCCAGTTTGTTATAGCTCTCGGTGTAAATGTCGGCGCACTCGCTCTGGTAATAGGGGCCGTTGGGGCCGCCGCTGCTGCCGCCCTCGTCCCAGACAAGGCCCAGCCAGCGCAGGTCCTCTTCCAGTGCGTCGGCATATTTGCGGGGGCAGCGCTCGGCATCCAGATCCTCAATGCGCAGAACGATGCGTCCGCCCTGACTTCTGGCACTGAGCCAGGCCAGCAGACTGCAGGCCAGATTGCCCAGATGCAGCCGCCCGCTGGGGCTGGGGGCAAAGCGCCCGGTCACAGCGCTCACAGGCCCAGCTTCCACTCGCCGTCCACAGGCTGGGAGATGGGCGTGTTATAGAACTCGGCCACGGCCTTTGCCATGTACTCGGCATCCTTGCAGCTGGCGGTCTCCATTGCGGAATGCATGGCCAGCTGTGCCAGACCGATATCCACCATGGGGATCAGGATCTGGTGGCCCAGCAGGTTGCCCAGCGTGGAGCCGCCGGGAACATCCGCGCGGTTTGCGGCCACCTGCACCGGCACACCGGCCTTTTTGCAGATCTCGGCAAAGGCAGCGCCGGTAAAGCCGCTGGTGGTGTAGGTCTGGCGGGCATTGTACTTCAGCAGCACACCGCCGCCCATGACCGCCACGTTGGCGGGATCGCTCTTTTCGGGGTGGTTGGGGTGGGTGGCGTGGCCATTGTCGGCGCTCAACAGCAGGCTGTTGGTGCAGGCACGGATGCTCTGCTCCCGGGTAACCCCCAGCTTTTCCTCAATGCGGGCCAGCACATTGGCCATCAGGGTGCCCTGTGCGCCCTGCCGGCTGGAGGAGCCCACCTCCTCGTTGTCGAACATGACCCACATATCGCCCCGGCCTTCCTCCTCGCCGCGGCCCTGCAGGAAGCCCCACAGGGTGGTGTAGGCGCATTCCAGGTCATCGATGCGGCCGGACATGAAGTATTCGCCCTTCAGGCCCACGCGCTCGGCCTTTTCACGGGTGCAGAGCACCAGGTCAGCGTCCACGATGTCCTCAGCCTTGACCCCGGCTTCCTCAGCCAGAGCGTCCCGCAGGGTGGAGCCTGCCTCACCAAAGATGGGCTGCAGATCCACCTGAGGGTTGTACTTCATGCCGTTGTTCAGGTCATGGTTGAAGTGGATACAGAGGTTGGGGATGACAGCCAGCGCCCGGTCGGGGTGGACCAGCAGGCTCCGGATGCCATTCTCCGTGCGGACCAGAATGCGGCCCGCCACGCTCAGGGGACGGTCCAGCCAGGTGGGCATGATCATACCACCGTAGCCCTCGGTCTCCGCCTTGGCAAAGACCGTGTCCTTGCCGCCATCCAGCTGCTTGATGCGCCAGGTGGGAGAATCGCTGTGGCTGGCGGTGACATGCCAGCCGGTCAGCTCACCCTTGGGCATCCGCCATGCCAGCGCGGCAGAGCCGTTGCGGGTGGTGTAATATCTGCCGCCGGGCACCAGCTCCCAGGCTGCGCTCTCGGGGCAGTTCTGGTAGCCGTTCTCTTCCAGGAGCTTCACAGCCGCAGCCGTGGAGTGGAAGGCGCTGACACCGGCGTTCAGGAAATCGAAGAGACCTTCGACGGAAAAGGTGTTATTCTGCATTTTATGTTCTCCTTTATTTTCAGGTTATCCGCTGCTAAACCTCTCCGTCATTGCTTCGCAATGCCACTTGTCCGGGTTGCGGCTCCCAACATTCACTTCGTGCAAAGTATTGCACTTGTGCCTTGTTGGCCGCTGCCCCAACAACAACTCCCTTCATCCGCCACTGGCGGCGGTTGTTGTTGTTGCCTAATAGGAGAGGCAGGGGCCTTTCTTGGCTCCCCTGTTAGAGGAGCTGTCGCCGCAGACGACTGAGAGGTTTCGCCACAATTATACCGTTTCTCTTATCAAAATGCAATCACACCGGGGCCATCTCGGCAAGCTGCTGTTCAAGCGCATGGCGGAGCTGGGCGGCGTGCAGGCCGCAGACCAGCTGGACCCGGGTACCCTGCACCACAAGACCTTTATGGGGCAGGGAGAGCAGAGCCCCCATATCCAGCAGCGAGGCATCCCGCACCGTGAGCCGGAGGCGGGTGAAGCAGTTTCCCAGCTGGGCGATGTTCTCCGGCCCACCCAGCGCGGCGATGAACCGGCACACCTCCTGCGGGTCGGCGTACGGGGACTGTTCTGTGGAAGGGGCTGCTTCCCGGCCCGGGGTGGGCAGATCCTTTGCTTTGATGAGGATGCTGAACACGGCAAAGTAGGTCAGGATCTCCGCAAGGCCCAGCAGATAGAGCAGCGGCAGATTCTGCAGCTGCTCCCCGGCGCTCAGGTTGAACACCAGCGACCCCAGCAGGTTGGAGGTAAAGGCCCGGACATGCAGGACATGGAGCAGCACCATAAAGCCGCCCGTAATGACCGCATGAGCCACCCAGAGCAGGGGCGAAACGAAGCAGAACAGAAAATCAATGGGTTCGGTGATGGAGGCCACCGAGGCCGTGACCGCCAGCGGGATCATAGCGGCGGCGGTACGGGCACGGTTCTCCCTGCGGGCCGTGAAGATGAAGGCCGCCGCAATGCCCAGATAGCCAAAGGTCTTGGTGAAGCCGGTGTACATCCAGACGATGCCGTCTGAGAGGGGCAGGCCCATGGTGTACTCGGTCATGCAGACGGCGTAAGCGCCTGTGTAGGTCACAGAGCCTACAGTCAGGCTGCCGCCCAGCGAAGAGAACTGGAAGGGCATATAGATGAGGTGATGCAGGCCGGTGGGGATGAGCAGCCGTTCCAGAAAGCCGTAAAGGAACACGCCCGCGTTCCCTGAAGCCGCGATCCAGCCCGTGAGGGCGCTGACCGCCCGCTGCAGCGGCGGGCAGACAAAGCAGAACCCCAGCCCCAGTGCCACCGCCAGCGCCGACAGCCACAAAAACGACCACCGCAGGCCCGAATAGAGCTGGGTGATCATGCCATAAAACTGCTTTTCGCAGGTGTGGTTGAAAAGCCACGCCGCCGCAAAGCCCAGCACGATGCCGCTTGCCACGCCGGTGTCCACCACCTGAATGCCCAGAATGGTGGTCTGGCCCGTGCCCGCAAGGCCGGTCATCCCGTTCGGCTGGGCAAGCATTCCCAGCGCTTCCAGCGCGGTGTGGTTGGCTGTGAGGAACACCAGATAGGCCATCAGCGCCAGCAGGGCGGCATCCTGCTTTTCGGTTTTGGCGCGCACGGCAGCCACCCCCACGCAGAGAATGACGCTGAGGTTGTTGATGAGCACCATCATCCCGTTGTAGAGCAGCTGACCCACCAGCTGCAGTGGAGCCCACTGCAGCACCGGCAGCGCCTGACACAAGGGCTTGCTGGTGAGCAGCGCCCCCAGCACCAGCAGCAGGCCCGCCGCCGAAAGATAAGACAGCGGCGACAGCAGCGACTGTGAAAAGCGTTCCAGCCGCCGCAGAAATTTCTGCATCCGTTTCTCCCCCTTTTTCCGGTTCTTCACTCATTTCTCCCAGTTTGACCATGGCCGGATTATACGCGCCAGCGCAAAAAATGTCAATCCCGCCCGACTGAGAAAAAAAGGACAAAAGTTTGTATAGTTTGCACAGCCGGGGTGAAAAATCGTCCTGCGCACGCCGATTGACAACAGCCCGGCAGAACAGTATACTAGAAATGTACCAGAGCAGTTTCTCCGGCAGATGGGCCGGAACACGATAAAAGGAGGCTTTCCTATGATTCGCAAGCGTATTCTTTCCCTGCTGGTCTGCGCCGCCCTGCTGTGCGGCGTGCTGGCAGGCTGCAGCACCTCTTCCGGCAGCACTGCCGCTTCCAGCTCTTCCACTTCTGCAAGCGAGAGCATCCCCTCTTCCACCGTGACCGCCGACACTGGCAAGGTGGGCCCGCTGGACGCAGGCGAGAACTCCCTGTTCTCCCTCTCTGACCCGGACGATGCCTTTGCCCCCTGCCTTGGCTGGGGCCCCGGCGTGTCCGGCTGCTCGCTGAAATCCGTCATCGCGGCGGCTTCCCTGCTGAAATGGGCCGATGGCTGCAACATGAGCATCCAGCCGGTCAGCGACATCAAAGATGCCTATACCCAGTGGTTCGACAGCCTGAGCGCCGATGACCAGCAGAGCTTTGCCGATGCCTGGCCGCTCATCAAGGCCGATGCCGAGACTCTGCTGACCGACAAGGACAGCATGACCGGCCGCATCGAGGATGCCGGTCTGGATGCCAAAGAGCTGCCCGGCTGTTCCGAGGAAAACTGGAAGGCCCTGGCCGATGTCATTGACGTACTGGTCCCGGCTTCCAGCGAGTATTGATCGTTCCGTCTGCCCCTGAATGCAAGAGACATAAAAATAAGCCCGACGTTGTCGGGCTTATTTTTATGTTCAGATCTTCTTCAGGGTGTACTGGCGGGTGCCCATGCCGATCTTTTCGGCCAAGCTGAAACGGTAAGACTGATTTTCCAAATGTATTCTA
>OOBJ01002172.1_pt1 | contig 10699 bp, 5 predicted proteins | sample 1671331 | NCBI WGS metagenome assembly OOBJ01 (sample SAMN06348145, study PRJEB24527) | human gut metagenome | biome: human gut; feature: ankylosing spondylitis patient; material: feces | host: Homo sapiens | place: China | collected 2015-10 | reverse complement strand
GGAGTTCAGACGTGTGCTCTTCCGATCTACAAAGAATGAATCTAAGCTATTATCCCTTCAGGGGATAGCTAAAGCCTCAGCGTTCTGTTTGCTGCTTTCTGCCTTCTCTGTAAACGCCGCTATGGCCGCTCCCGCTCCCGCAGGCACGGTTGATGAAGTAATGGCAGTGCAGCAAGGCAAGAAAGTAACAGGTGTGGTTGTTGACGGTACAGGTGAGCCTGTTATTGGCGCTAACGTGGTGGTGAAAGGCACTACAAACGGTACGATCACTGATTTCGATGGAAATTATACGATCGAGGGTGTGCCCGCCGACGGAGTTTTGGTGATTTCCTATATTGGTTATTTATCTCAAGAGATCCCTGTAGGCAACCAATCTGCAATCAATGTTACATTGAAAGAAGATACACAGACTTTGGATGAGGTAGTAGTAGTAGGTTACGGTACGATGCGTAAATCGGATGTAACAGGTTCTATTTCTACAGCTAAAGGAGAAGAGATGTTAAAAGCTCAAAACTTTAGTGCATTGGATAACTTGCGTGGTAAGGCTGCCGGTGTAAATATCTTCTCTAACTCTAGCCAGCCGGGTGCTTATGGTAGCCGTGTTGTTATCCGTGGTCAAGCGACAATTAATGCCTCTTCTGATCCGTTGTATGTTGTGGACGGCGTAGTAATGGAGAACTTCTATTTGATGAACCCGAATGACATCGAGTCTATGGAGGTATTGAAAGATGCTTCCGCTACCGCTATCTATGGTGCACGTGGTGCCAATGGTGTTATCATGGTTACTACGAAACGTGGTAACAAAGAAGGTGGAACGAAGGTTAGCTACTCTGGTTCTGTAAGCTTGGCTCATCGCGCTCGTAAGATGGATACGATGAATGCGCAGGAGTGGTGCGATGCTTTTATGCAAGGTATTGAGAATGAGAATAGATGGGGATCTGATAAGGATGGCAATCCATTTAACTGGTCTACTAATCGTGCGGATTGGTTTACAGATCGTCGTTTCTTCGATTCTAACGGTAATCCTCTTTATGATACAGATTGGCAAGATGAGGCAACTCGTACAGCGATCTCTCATAACCATCAATTGAATGTTCAGCAAGGTGGCGAGAAATCATCTATGGGTGCATTTTTGAACTATACTGATAACCAAGGTATCATGTTGAATACCTATTCAAAACGTTTGAATGCAAAGATCGCTTATGATGCGAATCCTACAACATGGTTATCTACAGCGATCAACTTGGCGGTGAACCATACTTGGGGTAACTCTACTCCAGAAGACGGTGGTGGACAGGATGCTCGTCGTACTATGATTGAAATGGTTCCTTGGATGCCGGTTCAATATAATGGCAAATATACCTCCACCAATACTCCAGAAGGGATGCCAATGGACTTTGAGGCAATGTCTAACCCTGTTCATATCTTGAAGACCTATAAGAATATGAACTATAATACAAAAGTATTCGGTAATGCAGCCTTGACATTCCATATCATCGAAGGTTTGGATTTGAAGACTCAATTCGGTGTTGACGCTAACTTTAAGACTTTGCATAAATATATGCCAAGTGACTTGGTGAATTTGGCATATGACCAACATGGACGTGCTGAAAGATATCATGCAAATACTCTTTATTGGCAGGAAGAGACTTACTTGACTTATAATAAGACGATTGGCGAGCACCGTATCAACGCTATGGCCGGTTTGTCTTGGCAGGAGCGCAAGTATGATTATTCTAGAATGTATACAGAAAACTTCACTACCGATTTCTTTGAGGACTTCAATATGGACGCAGGTACGAAGCCTGATGCTCCGAAGACTTATTGGGAACGTTGGGCTATGAACTCCTATTTCTTACGTTTCGCTTATACATTCAAGGATCGTTACTCCGCTACAATTACTGGTCGTTATGACGGTTCTTCTAAGTTTGGTAAGAATAATAAATATGCGTTCTTCCCATCAGCGGGTTTGGCTTGGAACATCACGCAAGAAGACTTTATGTCTGATCAAAATACGATCAGCAACTTGAAGTTGCATACCAGCTACGGTTTGACTGGTAACTCTGAGATTGGTGTTTACAAATCTTTAGCAACAGTTAAGAGCGAAACGTTATTATTGAACGGAACACGTAATTCCTATTCTTATTTAAATAGATTGCCTAACTCTGATCTGAAATGGGAGAAAACTGCCCAGTTCGATATAGGTTTCGATTTAGGTTTGTTCAATAATAGAATTACGTTAGATGCTTCTTATTACAACAAGAAGACTTCTGATCTGTTATTGGATGCTCCGGTTCCTCATACAACAGGTTTCGAGACTGTTTATAAGAATATCGGTTCTATCCGTAACCAAGGTTTGGATCTGATGTTATCTACTCGCAATATTGATACAAAAGACTTCACATGGACAACATCCATCAATGCTAACTTCAATAAAAATAAGATCTTATCTTTGGGTGACAATGACGAGGATATCTTGAAAAACGAATGGGTGAGCGGTGCTTCTATCTTGCGTGTAGGCGAAAGCGTAGGTAGTTTCTATGGTTACAAACGTTTAGGCGTTTATACAATAGAAGATTATGAAGCTGGTAACTGCCAGAAGAAACAGATCGGTCGTGCGAAACGTTCTTCTGAGCGTGAGATCATAGGTAAAGGTGTACCCGATTGGACTGGATCTATGATCAATACATTACGTTACAAGAATTGGGATTTCACTTTGGATTTACAATTTGTCGCTGGTGTTCAGACCTTGCAACAGTTCTATCACTCTACATATGACCGTTTCGGACAGACTAACGGCTTGACAAATATCTTGTATGACGCATATAATGGAACGAATCCTAATTCTATGCAGCAAGCTATCTGGTTGTTCAACGGTGGTCACGCAGGACAGGATACTTTGACAGACTCTCAATGGGTGGCTAATGGTTCTTATTTACGTGCGAACTTAATCCAGTTAGGTTATACTTTTGACTCAAATCAATTGGCAAAGACTCCGTTTAGTAGCTTACGCCTATATTTGAATGTGAACAATGCGTTCTTGATTACAGCGAAAGACTTTAATGGGTACGATCCTGAAAGTACATCTCAGATCTCTACATCTAACGGTTCAGTATCTCCAGAGCAATTTGGTCAGAATATGGCCTTCTTCTCTTATCCGAGAGCTAGAACGTTTACGTTGGGTGTAAATGTAACATTTTAATTAATTAAATTATTCAGAAAATTGCAATGAAAAAAATATTAACAACAGCTATTTTATGTGCGGGATTGGTAGGATTTACCGCATGTGACAGTTTTTTGGATGAGGATCCGAAGTCGTCCTTGACTTTGGATACCTATTATAAGACAAGTGCTGATATTATTGGCAATGTCAATTATCTATATCGTGATGGTGCTCCTGATAAGATGGGTAATATGACTGGTGCTTATAGAGGTTCTAGCTTGTCTGTAATGAACATGGTAACTGGTTATTTCGTGAATGAATATGAAGGTCAGGAAGTAGACTGTTCCTATGCTCGCCAGTTGACTCGTCAGGACTTTACGCAATCTTGTTGTAATTATTTGACTAATGACACTTGGAAAAGTTGTTATAAGTCGATCAATGTAGCGAACGCAGTTATCAAGTATGTTGATGGTGTGGAAATGGATAATCAAGCTCAGTATAAAGCAGAGGCTCGTTTCTTCCGTGCATTGAACTATTTCTATCTTGTAAAAATGTTTGGTGATGTTCCAATGGTTACAGAACCTACAGAAGATGCTACTTTGGTTGAATATCCGACTCGTACGGCTGCATCGGAAGTTTTCAATACAGTTATCATTCCTGATTTACAGTTTGCTGTAGAGAATTTACCTAATGCTACTTTTGCAGGAAATAGTCACCGTGTGACAAAATATGCGGCTGATATGTTGCTGGCCGATGTTTACATGAGACTAGGAGAGTACGCTAATGCGGTTACTCCATTGAAAGATGTAATCAATAGCGGAAAATTCGCTTTGGCTACTAACGATAACCTTGCGGAAGGTAGTGCGTTCAATAAGTTACGTACAACAGATGATCTGCCAGAGGTTATTTATGCCCGTGAATATGACGCAGCTATTTCTCCTAACGGTAATATCCCGGTTCACGCATTCAATTTGATTTCTCCGACATTCTTCGCTAATTCTTCTACTGGAAACAAATACTCTTTGTGGGTAAATGTGTATGGTGTTAGCGAGCGTTATTTGAATGTGTATGGTGAGAAAGACTTGCGTGCCCAGATGAATCAGTTCTTCCATCGTACATATACGCATCCTGTTGATGGAACAACTCTGGATATGAAGATGCTTTGTAACTGGTACTGGTATGATGAGACTGCTATCTTAGAGACTGGTAAGGGTACGAAAGACTGGAACTTCTATCGTTATGCTGAAACATTATTATCTGCCGCTGAAGCTATCGCTCAGTCTAGTGGGGTAAACGCTGAGGCTGCCGGCTATTTGGCACAAGTTAAGGCACGTGCTAACATGGAAGGTAAGGATGTTTCTACAATCGCTTCCGAGCTTCAAAGATTAGGCAAGCAAGCTTTTATTGAAGAGTGCTGGAAAGAGCGTTTACGTGAGTTCCCATTGGAAATGAAGATTTGGGATGACTGTGTTCGTACAGGTAAATTCCCTCAAATCTCCGCTACAAACAAGGGTGAGGTTCAATTCGTTGATTTAATTGGCGCTAAGAATGGTAGCGGTGCTACATTCAAGGCAACAGACTTATACTGGCCGATCCCTGTAAACGAGATCCAACGTAATCCGAATTTAACTCAGAATGAGGGATATTCAGCGAAGTAATTACTTTTTATTTCAATAACTGATGGCTGAAAGGGAAGGATGAGTGATTATTCTTCCCTTTCTTCCTTAATACAAGAACCCCATAACGGGATCTTATTTTTATATCATCCGCAACGATAAAACCGTCCGGTATCCCTTCTATTGGTGAGTACCTTTTTCGTTTGCCACCGATCTCGAACGTATAAATTCCATCCACCAAAAAATCGTTGGCTTCGCTCATACTTTACAAATTTATCCTTTCTATTTTATCTGTAATACTCGGATGTAAATCTAAGGTTGTTACTTGGTGAGACTTTTTCAATTGGTTCGCAAAGAACGTCTCCCGCATGTTGCCGATATTCGCTTTCAAAGGCGAGATGATATACATCAGATTTCTATTTTTCAAGTAGATATTGTCCGGCTTTTGCAGGCGAGAGATACCAAAAGTAGAAACAGTTGTAGGTCAGCTTACTTTCTGCCAATACGTTTAGATAAGTCAATAAAACGTTTCTCGTGATACTAATCCATTCGCAGAGCTTACTGATATTCGGGATAAAAGGGGCCGGTAAAGATAATTTGCAGTTCTGGCATATCATCGTATATATTCTTCAACTCTTGGCTTTACTGGGGGGATTTATGTACCTCATCCAAGTGTAAGCGTGTTCCTCCTCGTTTCACGAAACGATCCGCAAAGTCATATAATGTATTGTCAGAGAAACAGATACTATCTAAGCTGACATATATGGTTCGTTCGTCTTGCGGAAAATTTCGCTTGATATGCTGTTGCGGTACACTCCCCGAGCACCTCTTATACCGATCAACCGGGCATCCCGATTAATCTCGTACACCGTGCTTCTAATAAAGGCGGTAGAGGTAAATCGCAACTTCTTTCGATACATCTCTATCAATCGCTCCATAATCGTACTTATATATATGCAAATATAACAAATTGTTTATAGCAGAGAGCAATTTTGGGCGTTTTTTGTTTACAGAAGGAAGCAATTGCTTATCCTCTAGCCTGTGTCAAAGTAAAGGATGTTTATGAAGTATTAGTGACTTGGCAAAGTAATATATACTGCGTGGGCAAAATAAGTATATATCCTTTGAGCAAGTCAGTAGTACTGCTCAGAAAATCATTCTTTTTTCTTCACCTTCCAACCGTCCTTCTAACTTAGCAGAATCCAGTATGTCATTTCTTGCTCTTTTGTTTTCATAGTTGAAAGTGAATAATAAGACAACCAAACCAAAATTCTGTATATTATACATTGTTTCATGCAACTCGCTGACTAATCGAGCTACCAAAAAGAGAGGGAAGGATGATCGCTCATTCCCTCCCTCTCTAGCCATCAGTTATTGAAATTTATTATTGAACGGCATAGCCCTCATTCTGAGTCAAACTCGGGTTACGTTGCATCTCGTTCAAAGAGATCGGCCATAGCAAGTCGGAAGACTTGAAGGTTGCGCCGGAAGCGTTCTTTGCGCCAACTAAGTCAACGTATGTAACCTTACCCTTCTCTGTAGAAGAGATTACAGGGAACTTGCCTGTACGCAAACAGTCATCCCAAATCTTGAATTCCAACGGGAACTCACGCAAACGCTCTGTCCAGCATTCCTCGATAAAGGCCTGCTTACCTAATTTCTGAAGATCGGCAGTAATTGCGGCTACCGTCTTGCCTTCCATGTTTGCACGAGCCTTGACTTGTGCCAAATAGCCGGCAGCCTCAGCTGTTACACCTTGAGACTGAGCGATAGATTCAGCAGCGTCAAGTAAAGCCTCCGCATAACGATAGATATCGCGGTCTTTCGTAGAACGTCCTGAGTTCAACAAAGCGTCCTCATCATACCAGAACCAACAGCCACAAGCATCCTTAGGAGCCGTCCAAGTCTTGCCATTGTCCGGATTTGTATAATCCCAATGGAAGAATTGATTTGGCTGAATACGTAAGTCGTTTGCTGCATACACGTTCAAGAATTGATTCGTTGGCCCGTATGTACGCTCAAAGATAGAATACGTACCAAATATAGCTGTAGCCGCTGAGTTGAACGCATAAGTAGGCCACCAACCACCGTTACTGATCGTAGCGTTGTATTCATAAGAGTAAATAGACTCATCTAGTCCGTCTGTCGTGCGGATCTTATTATAGGCAGAACCTAGCGCTAAGTCATTATTGGTTGCCAAAGCGTGCGGAGAATCGATCACAGTCTTTACCGCAGAAGCCGCATCCGCATACTTACCTTGTTGCATATAAACGGAAGTCAAGACCATCGCTGCCGCATACTTCGTGATACGGTTACCATTGTTGTAGAAAGTAGCAGCCGGCAATGCATTAACGGCATCCCTCAGGTCGGATTCGATCTGAGCATATACTTGCTCTACGGAAGCACGCTCCAAATACATGTTCTCCATAGATTCGTAAGGTTCTACTGTCAATGGAACACCACCAAAGATCTTTACCAAGTTGAAATAGTTGAATGCTCTGAAGAACTTAGCCTCTCCAACCAGACGATTGGCCAAAGATTGATCCATCGAGATTTCCGGAATATGCTTGATCGCACCATTCGCTACGTTGATAGCCTTGTAGCAATCATCCCATATACCGTCAATAGTTACGGAAACAGTCATCGTATTCTGCTGACGAGTCAACTCGCGAGAATATTTACAAGTCAACTCCTGACCTTCATAACTGTTTGTAAAGTAACCAGTCAATTGTCCTGTGATAGAGGCAAACGGACCAACATAAGCACTACCCGCACCTGTGAGCTTATTTGAAGCTCCTGTACGATACAAATAGTTCACGTTAGCTTGAGCTTGAGCCTCTGTCTGGTAATAATCCGGGGCTGTCAACGATGACTGCGGTTTCTCTTCCAAGAAATCATTACATGAGCTGAACCCGGTTAAACAAGCACATGCAATCGCTACTGTCAATATTTTTTTCATTTTTTTACTCTACTGATTAAATGAATTAGAATGTTACATTAACACCGAACGTGAATGTTCTCGCTCTCGGATAAGAGAAGAATACCATGTTCTGACCGAACTTATTACTATCACCTTGTGATGTACCCTCTGGATCGTAACCAGTGAAATCGCTAGCTGTAATCAAGAATAAGTTATTCGCACTTGCGTACAAACGCAAAGCGGACAAACCGATCTTGCCAATCACGTTTGAGTCAAAAGTATAACCCAATTGCAACATGTTACAACGCAAGTAAGAACCATTAGCGATCCATTGAGAATCTACTGTCGTATCCTGACCTGCATGGCCTGCGTTACATAAGTAAACAGCCTGTTGCATCGTGTTCGGGTTCGATCCGTTATATGCGTCATATAAAATATTGCTCAAACCATTCGTGATACCGAAACGGTCGTAAGTAGAGTGGTAGAACTGTTGCATTGTCTCAACACCCCATACGAACTGCAAGTCCATCGTCAAATCGAAGTTTTTGTAAGAGAAGTTGTTGATCCAGCTTCCAGTCCAGTCCGGCATACCTTTGCCGATGATCTCTTTCTTATCCGTACGTTTCGCACGACCGATCTGGTTCTTCTCGCACAATCCGTTGTTGAAATCTTCCTCCGTATAAACACCCAAACGTCTGTAGCCATAGAAAGAACTCATGTTCTCACCTACACGCAAGATACTTTCAGAACCACCTACCCAGCTGTTCATCTCGATATCCTCGTTATTGTCACCCAACTGAAGGATCTTGTTCTTGTTGAAATTTAAGTTGATCGTAGAACTCCAGTTGAAGTCTTGAGTCTGAACCGGACGTGCGCTGATCATCAAGTCCATACCTTGGTTTCTTACAGAACCGATGTTCTTATATACCGTAGTGAAACCTGTCGTGTGAGGAATCGGGCAATCCAACAACAAGTCGGTTGTCTTCTTGTTATAGTAAGCTAGATCGAAAGACAAACGGTTCTGCCAAAATCCAATTTCGAAACCAACATCAAACTGACCGGTCTTCTCCCACTTCAAATCAGGGTTAGCCATAGAACTGATGTAAGAATACGGAGCACGTACATCGTTGATAAGAAGCGTACCGGAAGAAACACTTGCCAATGACTTATAAGTGTCAATCTCGGAGTTACCGGTCAAACCATAACTTGTGTGCAACTTCAAGTTGCTGATTGTGTTCTGATCTTGCATGAAATCCTCTTGTATGACATTCCATGCCAAACCAGCGGATGGGAAGAACGCATATTTGTTGTTCTCACCAAACTTAGAGGAACCATCGACACGCCCTGTTACGGTTGCGGAGTAACGATCTTTATATGTATAAGCGAAACGCAAGAAATAAGAGTTCATCGCCCAACGATCGTAAGATGATTCGGGAGCATCAGGTGTTGTGCCTGCTGACATATTATTGTCCTCAAAGAAATCATCTGAGAAACCTGTCGTACGAGCCTTATTCCATTTCTGTACACGCTCTTGCCAAGACAAACCAGCCATAGCGTTGATACGATGATCACCGAATACCTTATTGTAAGTCAAGTAAGTCTCCTCTTGCCAATAAAGCGTATTCCAGTTTTGGTACTCAGCCCAACCGTTCGGCATGGAGATGTTGTTCAAATCGATAGAAGAATAACCTCTATACGTTCTATTATGGTGATCAAGACCTAATTGAGTTTTCAAATCTAAACCTTCAGCCAAATGAAATGTCAAAGCGGCGTTACCAAACACCTGCGTGTTGTAGCGCATACGTTTTTGCATATCCAAGATCATGACAGGGTTAGACATACCCTCAAAGCCTAATACATCACCAATGGAAGAAGAGGTAGAAGTGGTATATTTACCATCCTTATCGCGAATCGGCATCCAAGGAACCATTTCGATCATGGTACGACGAGCCTCTTGGCCACCACCATCCTCAGGCGTATAGCGACCCCATGTATGGTTAACCAATACATTGACCGCCGTAGACAACCACTTCGTAGGATTAGCGTCGTATGCCAATTTCGCATTAATACGCTTATTATACGTATTGTTTACGATACCCTGCTGATCTGTATAGTTCAAAAAAGCGCCCATTGAAGAGTTCTTACCTGCCTGTTGTATATTCAACTGATGGTTGTGAGAAACTGCGGTACGAGTTGCCTCATCTTGCCAATTCGTATCATACAGAGGATTACCGCTTGCATCAAAGAAATTTGAATCATTAAACCAATCAGCACGGTTCAAAGACCAATTTTTACCTTGCCACTTATTCTCGTTTTCCAAACCAATCATGAATGCATCACACCATTCTTGGGCGTTCATCGTATCCATCTTACGAGCGATATGGCTTGCACTGACAGAACCTTGATAGCTAACCTGTACGCCTTCACCATCTTTCTTACCACGCTTTGTAGTTACCATGATAACACCATTGGCACCACGGGCACCGTAGATAGCGGCTGCGGAAGCGTCTTTCAATACCTCCATAGACTCGATGTCATTCGGGTTCACCAAATCGAAGTTCTCCATAACGACACCGTCTACTACATATAGAGGATTTGAAGAAGCGTTGATAGTAGCCATACCACGGATAACGACACGGTTTGAATAAGCACCCGGCTGGCTGGAGTTTGAGAAGATGTTAACACCAGATACTTTACCGCGCAAATTGTCTAGTGCACTAAAGTTTTGGTTCTTTGTCAAGTCATCACCTTTAGCCACACCAATGGAGCCAGTCACGTCTGATTTACGCATCGTACCATAACCTACGACCACAACCTCGTCCAAAGTTTGAGTATCTTCCTTCAAAGTAACGTTAATCGCTGATTGGCTTCCCACAGGGATCTCCTGAGACAGATAACCGATATAAGAAACGACCAACACATCGTTTGCGGACACACCCTCGATCGTGTAATTACCGTCAAAATCGGTGATCGTACCGTTTGTAGTGCCTTTCACCACCA
>OOBJ01002165.1_pt1 | contig 10734 bp, 6 predicted proteins | sample 1671331 | NCBI WGS metagenome assembly OOBJ01 (sample SAMN06348145, study PRJEB24527) | human gut metagenome | biome: human gut; feature: ankylosing spondylitis patient; material: feces | host: Homo sapiens | place: China | collected 2015-10 | reverse complement strand
CTCGACATCCCGGCGTTCGATCATATCCACATCGTCCACTTTCCAAGTCGAATATTCACCTTGCTGGAAAGCAGTCTTCACCGCATCGGGAAGCTGTGCAAAAGGGATATCCGTTTCCGTCATATACCAAGTTCCGCTATTGTCGAACCAAGCTTCCTTCTCTACTTTATCTTGTTTGAAATCCACAATCAAATAATCGTTACGCGTCTCCCACTCCACATCTTTTGCCGCAGGATATTTTTCGTCAAAAGCAGCTTTGGTTTCGGCACTCACATAACCGGGAACCGGTTCGTTATCATCATTGTCACAACTTTGGAACAGGCACAGAGATAGTGCCGCAAGTAAAAATACATTTTTAATCATACCATTTCTATTTAAAATCGGTTCTTAATTAATTGTCTATATCTATCAAGTTAAACTTATTGTCAAACTCCAGCTTCATACCGTTGGCAAGTTTCGCCTCATACCCCCGGTCTTCCTTTTCGATCTTAACGACCTTATGATCGGGATAAGTAGCCTTTACATAGCGTAGGATGGCTTCGGGAATGACAGCTTCGGGAACAGTGGAATACTTGCAATCCACTTCTTTCCAAGTTCCGTCCTTAAAGAACTCCACTTTGCTGCTGTTGGCAAAAATCACTTCATACTTCTTGTCGAAAAAATCCTTTTCCATCTTTGCCAGCGCCACCTTTTCCTGTGGGAAATATTTCTTTACATATGCCTGTGCCTTAGCGGGCAGCTGGTCGAAACGAACCGGACGGTCATCGTCCGCGCGAACGCCCGTACTTATGGTAAGCAGGCAAACTAACAGTGCTAAAATTTTCTTCATTTCATTCATCTTTTATAGTTCTACTTTTTATCTGTCTAATCTTTTGACAGGACAAATATCAGGAGCAATTTTAAAATGAATCTGAAATAGCTGATTATTTTCCTAAAATCGTATATTTGTCGCTATTATGGCAAAGCATCTTATTATTATAATATATTTCGGATTATGCCTGTTTCTCGGTGTTTCCGTCAAGGCACAGATCAGTCACGGAGGACAGCCACTCCCTCTCACGGCCACCAAAAGCCTGACAGAGGATATGTTTATTACAATGCCCCCATTCGAGATCGGAAGAGCACACGTCTGAACTCCAGTCACGATCATTACAATGCCCCCATTCGACCTGGCGGAACAGCTCCGGCTCGATTCGCTAGAAGCAACCGGCCTACGGAATGGATTCCGCTTTGCCTATAAGTTCGTGACAGACTATACGCCGGAGAATTCCGGAGTCCATTTCACCCTGTCCGACGGGACAAAGGTCTGGCGACTCGGGATACGTTCCGAAGGTGCGCTCTCCCTCAATATAATGTTCAGTAAATACCATCTGCCCGAAGGCGCACGCGTATTCCTGTACAATAGCGACCAATCGGAAGTCTTGGGCTCGTTCAACCACCTGAACAATTCGGAACGTGGTATTCTGCCCGTGGCCTCGATCCAGGGAGACGAGTTGATCATCGAATACCAAGAACCGGCGAAAACCGCTTTCTCTGGAAAACTCGCGGTCGGCGAGGTGAACCACGGCTATCGAAACCTCAGACTCTCGGAACCGCAGCCCGACTTTGCGGCTTTCAGATGTATGCCGGTCATCGCCTGCTACCAGGATTCGACAACCCGTTACGACGCTATCGAACGCAGCGTAGTCCTGATGATTATCAACGGGACGACCGGTTGCACGGGAACGCTTGTCAACAACACGGCTAACGACGGAAAACCTTACCTCCTTACAGCCTCGCATTGCTTGAATAACCAGTTCCAGATCAAAAACCCAGATTATGAAGAGGTGGCAGGCAATATTGTCTGTTACTTCAATTACAACAGCCCCCAATGCAGTCCGGTTGAACCTGGACGTACTGACCAGACAATCGCTTCGGCCCATTTCCGGGCTGTGAATCAACGGATATGGCATTACTGGAATTGCAGGACACACCACCCGCCGATTACCGAGCCTATTATGCCGGCTGGAACGCTCTGGATGCGGGGACAGCTCCTTATACGTGTATCCACCATCCGGGTGGATCGCTCAAGAGGCTTAACCTCGCCGAAGGAAACGTAGAGCTGACGACCTATAAAATACAGGTTACCGACTTCAATGAAAATTCACACTGGAAGGTAGCCCGTTGGGCGACAGGATGTACAGCCGGAGGCTCGTCCGGTTCTCCCCTTTTTGATAGCGACAACCGGATCATCGGAGGCTTGACAGGCGGTGCTTCCAGCTGTCTCAATCCGGTCGAAGACTTCTTTTTCTCCATACAAAAAAGCTGGTCCGAACCGGCCGATAGTAGCAAGCAGCTCAAATACTGGCTCGATCCTATCGGAGTAACAGCTCGCAGTTGCAACGGAATGGATCCGAACGAAGGAAGCGGAACGGCCAACGAGCACATAGAAGCGGCAACGGATGTCAGCCTGTCTGTCGACAGATACCGGCATACGATCCACATCGACTTTGCAGTTCCCGTCAGCCGGGCCTCCCTCACCTTCGTTTCGCTCACAGGAAAGGCTATACGCAATTATTCCATCACCGGGCAACAAACGACCTTGCCGATTGGTTCGATCCCGGCCGGCATATATATTGTGAAAATTGTTTACAATAACAAACTTTATACTCAAAAAGCCCTGTTTTGATTAAAATTTGACAATAAGGGTTAGACAAAATCCGAAAGGATTCACCGGATTCATTTCCTATCTGTTTTGACATCAGACTGAAAAAAATGGAGACAAGATTCATTAATAAGTATTAATTGGAAAGATTTTATCTCTTGTTTGCTCTTCATAACAAAAAAATGCTTTAGTTTTGCACTTTGATGGCTAAGGGATATTTGAAAGTGAATATATAAACATAGTAACATTTTAAACTTACATCAAATTATGAACAAAAAGTATTTAATGCCTTTCCTCGTATTGGCAGCAATTCTGACTTTTTCTTCTTGTTCAAACAAGTTGAAACCGTTAGCTGAAGAGTACATCAAAGCTGAACCGCAGCCGCTTGAGGCCATCGGAGGCAAAGTTCCTGTGACTATTAATGCCACATTCCCTGCAAAATGGTTCAACAAAAAAGCAGTTGTAACTGTGACTCCGGTTCTTCGTTATGCCGGTGGTGAAGCATGGGGAACATCTTACACTTACCAAGGTGAAAAAGTAAAGGGCAACAACCAAGTTATCCCACAGAAAGAAGGTGCTAACGTAACCATGAAATCTGCTTTCACTTACAAACCGGAAATGAAGAAATCTGAATTGTATCTGACTTTCGACGCAAAGATCAAGAACAAGACAGTTAAATTGCCGGATGTAAAAATCGGAGAAGGTGTGATCGCTACATCCGAACTGGCTGACGCAGCTACTGCTAATGCAGCTATTGCAGCAGACAAATTCCAACGTATCATCAAAGAAGCTCACGACGCAAACATCATGTTCCTTATCCAACAGGCTAACCTGCGTGCTCAAGAGTTGAACTCTGACGCAATCAAAGAATGGAAAGAACTTGTTAAGAATGCAGACGAAGCTCCTAACCAGAACGTAGCAATCGAAATCTCTGCTTACGCTTCTCCTGATGGTGGTGTTAAACTGAACACTGGCTTGGCTGAAAGACGTGAAGGCAACACAAGCAAATACCTGTCTAAAGAATTGAAGAAGATGAAGGTTGACGCTCCAGTTGACGCTCGTTACACTGCTCAGGACTGGGAAGGCTTCAAAGAATTGGTAGCTGCATCTAACTTGCAAGATAAAGACCTCGAAACAAGAGAAAAAGAAATCAAGAATATCTCTGCTGTTTACTCTGATCTGGCAGAAACAATCTTGCCGCAACTTCGTCGTTCTCGTTTGACTGCCAACATCGAAATCATCGGCAAGTCTGACGACGAAATCAGCGCATTAGCCAAGAGCAATCCTTCTGAACTGAACATCGAAGAAATTCTGTATGCTGCTACTCTGACTAACAACGACGCAGAAAAGATGGCTATCTATACAAAAGCTTCTGAACTGTATCCTAACTGCTACCGCACTTGGAACAACATCGGTATGATGGCATTCCGTGCCGGCGACTTGGCTAAGGCAGAACAGATGTTCAACAAATCAAACTCTGTAAAAGCTAATCCGGAAGCTAACATGAACTTAGGTTTGATCGCTCTGACTAAGGGTGACCAGGCTAAGGCTCAACAGTTGTTCGGTAGCGCAGCAGGCGTTGCTGAATTAGGCGAAGCTCTGGGTGTTCTGTATCTGGAACAGGGCGAATGGGCTAAGGCTGCCAACTCTTTCGGTTCAGTTAAGTCTAACAACGCTGCTTTGGCTCAGATCCTGACTAAGGATTACAGCAAAGCTTCTCAAACTCTGAACGCAGTTGCTAAACCCGACGCTACAACTTCTTACCTGAAAGCTATCGTAGCTGCTCGTACAAACGACGCTAACGCAGTTATCAGCAACCTGAAAGCTGCTATCGCTGCTGATAAGGCTATGGCTAAAGAAGCTGCTATCGACCTGGAATTTGCAAAATATGCAACTAACAGCGAATTCGCTGCATTGGTTAAGTAATAACAAACTTATTCCATATATCCGAAAGGCCGCCTCTGTAAAAAAAGGCGGCCTTTTTGTTCTTACCAGGAAACGCATTTTCGTAAGAATTAAAACAGTGATTGCCATGAGGAAACTGATCTATTTTCCAATCGCCAGTCTGATGGCCATAACAGGTAAATCGCGTCCGCAAGGGAAACAAGCCGGTTAGGACCAACGTCCGCTTTTCACCATTTAGCCAAATATCTAAATAAATCCGACAAAAAATACATTTGCATATTTGCGACTTTGCTTACTTTTGGACATCCTAGAAAATAAGAAAAACACACATATGCAAAAACTAATGAAATCACTGATCGTCGCCTTTGCCTACATGAGCATGCCGATTATGGCACAAAAGACCGATCTGGTAAACCCGATCATCGGAACAAACGGGATGGGACATACATTTCCCGGCGCCTGCGCTCCGTTTGGTATCGTACAAGTAAGTCCTGATACCGATACCATTCCTCATAACATCGACGGTGTCTATCAGCCTCGCGCGTATGAATACTGTGCCGGCTACCAACATAAAGACAGTTCCATCGTCGGCTTCAGCCATACCCATTTCAGCGGAACGGGGCATTCCGACCTCGGTGATATTCTGCTGATGCCCTTCACCGGAAAATTGCAGATCAACCCTGGTACGGCTGATAATCCGGACAGCGGCTATCGTTCCCGATTCAGCCACGACACCGAAATATCCCGTCCAGGCTACTACGAAGTGTTGCTGACCGACGATCAGATCAAAGTGCAACTGACAGCAACCGAACGGACCGGTATTCATAAATACACCTATCCGGCCGATCAGAAGAAACAGCTGATACTCGACCTCAACCACGGTATCTACAATTACGATGGCAAGGTGTTATGGGCAAACCTCCGGGTCGAAAACGACACTTTGGTTACGGGCTACCGCATTACCAACGGATGGAGTCGCGTAAACTATACCTATTTTGCCATCTCGTTCTCCCAGCCGGTCACCCGTTACGGATATACAGACCGGGAAAAAGTCAACTATCCGGGTGGTTTCCGGCGTTTCAATACAGCAGAGAACTTCCCGGAGATCGGAGGACGTAAAGTTGTTTCCTATTTCGAGTTCAAAGAAGGAAGCGCTCCGCTCGAAATCAAAGTGGCTCTTTCGGCTGTCGGAACAGACGGAGCCGTAAAGAACCTGCAAGCAGAGGCTACCGGTAAATCGTTTGACACGATCCGCCAGGAAACGAATGGGAAATGGGAGAACGCACTATCCGTCATCGATGCAGAGGGCAGTAACGACCAGCTATCCATGCTTTACACATCTTTGTACCATACGATGATCAACCCGTCCGTTTATATGGATGTAGACGGGAAATACCGAGGGATCGACCACAACATCCACCAGGCCGAGGGCTTTACAAACTATACCGTATTTTCAGTCTGGGATACGTACCGGGCTTTACATCCGCTGTTCAACATCATCAAACGGGATGTCAGTACGAATCTTGTAAAGTCGATGCTCGCCCATTACAGCCAAAGCGTGCATCATCTGCTGCCGGTCTGGTCGCATATGGGTAACGAAAACTGGTGCATGATCGGCTATCACTCGGTTTCCGTCCTGGCCGATGCCATCACCAAAGGCTTGCCAATCGACAAGCAAGAAGCAGTCAAAGCGATGGTCAGCAGTTCAAACGTGCCTTATTATGATCATACGGATGAGTATAAACAATTAGGATATGTCCCTTTCGACCAATCCCCCACTTCCGCCTCCATCACGTTGGAGAATGCCTATGAAGACTGGACGGTCTATCACACCGCCCTTTTGCTGGGAGACAAACAGATTGCCGATACTTACAAGAAACGTGCCCTCTACTACCGGAACGTGTTCAAACCCGGTCTCGGTTTTGCCTGTCCGCGTTACAAAGACGGTAGCTGGAAAGAGGAGATCGATCTGCTCAGCACACACGGACAAGGTTTTATCGAGGGAAATGCCTGGAACTACTCTTTCTATGTTCCGCAGGCTCCGTCCGATCTGATTCGCCTGATGGGTGGAAACCGCAGTTTTATCAACAAGCTGGACTCCTTGTTTACCATGCATCTGCCGGATGAATTCTTCGCCCAGACCGAAGATGTGACACGAGAAGGCCTGCTCGGCACTTATGTCCACGGTAACGAACCGAGCCACCATATCCCTTATTTATATAGCTGGACTACCGAACCGTGGAAAACGCAATACTGGATTCGTGAAATCATGAACCGTATGTACCGCAACAATATCGACGGTTTATGCGGCAACGACGACTGCGGCCAGATGTCCGCCTGGTACATCTTCTCAGCCATGGGCTTTTATCCGGTATGCCCAGGAACCGATCAGTATGTGATCGGAGCTCCTTACCTGCCCTATATGCAGGTAAACCTGGAAAACGGAAAAACATTTACAGTCAGAGCGGACAAGGTCAGTGACAAGAACCGCTACATCAAATCTGTCACCCTAAACGGTCAACCTTACAAAAAGGCATACATCACCCATCAGGACATCATGAACGGAGGGGAACTCGTCTTCCAAATGACTTCAAGCCCCAATAAGAGAAGGCAGTTCACAGCAGAGGAAAAGCCGTACTCATTAGTCGAATAAACACACAACACACCATGAAATCACTTATAATTAACTATCTCTCGATTCTTTTATGTGCACAGGCTTTCTTTGCCTGTGCACCCGATGTAAAAAAGACTCCCGAACGGACATTCCGGATCATTCATAACAACGACGGTTCCGACCTGTTAGGAAACCGCTGGTTCAAGTATCGTCCGCTTACGCTTGCCGACTTGGACTCCTGCGTCGATATGGTGGCGAACTCACAGGTCACGACCTATATGATGTGTTCCGGCAGCGATTTCTTCTATGTTCGTTCCAAATACGGCCATGTGATGGGAGACGATCTGAACGGAACGTTGGATTGCGGTTGCGACACAGCTCAATACAACTCTTTCCGAAAATACTACCGGAACCATCTGAACCTGGAAAAAGAGGGGACGGACTTGGTCGCTTATACCTTAAAAAGGGCAAAGGAGAAGGGGATGGAAGCCTTCATCACTTACCGGATGAACGACTTGCATTTCAATGATACGACTACCCATTGTCCGATCTGGTACACCGATTTCTGGATTCAGCATCCGGAATACTGGCTGAACGACACGACACAAGGTTATAACAGCGGCGGGGCTTTTGACTTTGCCATAAAGGAAGTGCGCGACCGCAAATTGGCGATTATTTCCGAGCAATTGGAAAATTACGCCGACATAATCGACGGATACGATCTCGACTTCATGCGCTTTATCGTTTACTTCAAGTCTGGCACAGGGCCGCAGAACGCACCGCTGATGACACAGTTGGTGAAAGACATCCGTCAGAAAGTAGATGAAATTTCAGCCAAACAAGGCAGAAAGATCCTACTCTCCGCACGTGTGGCACCGACGGTCGAGCAAAACATGATGAAAGGACTGGATATACGCGAATGGCTACGCCTCGGATTGCTGGACTTTATCAGTACAGGTGTCCATTGGAGAGGCGATCCCGCCATGCCGGTAGCCAAGTTCAGGGAAGAAATGGGGAAAGAGCTCAACATTCCGTTCTACAGTTCGATCGACGACGGAGGCTACCGCCCGCGGGAATTCTGGTCACACGGCATGCACAGGGGGATGTGTTCCCATATCCTCTCACAGGGGGCAGACGGGATCTACCTGTTCAATTATTATTTCGGCACGCTCAATACCGAACATGACGGGAAACTGTATCTGGAAGACGGCGGCCAGGTTTGCCGGGTCATGATGCCGGAACTGCTTCAGGAATTAGGATCGTTGGAAACTTTAAAAGACAGGAATAAGATATATGCACTGTCTGACGGGGTTGTCCAGTATAATATAAAGCCGGACTCTCCACTCCCGCTAAAAATAGGCAAGGGAGAAGAGAAAGAAGTCAATCTTTATATCGGCGATTCGGTAGAGGAAGGATATCCGGAAGAAGCAATCCTATTCATCCGCACCAGTCGGCCGGCATCCTGCCGGTTGACAGTAAACGGAAAAGCCGTTGAGAAAGAAATGCCGGCCTACACCCACCTATACGATAGGGAACGAGGGCTGGAAAAAGAAGAAAAGGAATATGCCTTTATCCTACCCGACGAAGTTCTCAAACAGGGATACAACCGCATCGGGTTCCAGTCCGAAGATAACGATACATTCACTGTCAAACGGGTAGAGATAGCCCTCAAATATGGAGATGTGGAAACGCACGGGTATTTCTAAAGCCGTCTTTATCACGAAAAGAAAACAAAAACATACAGGTATTTACGGCCATTACTACCAGACCTTTACTTTTCGCCCTTGGTCAAAAGCCCTTTCGACACTTGTCAAAAATCTTTTCGACTAAGGGCGAAAACGTATTCGACCAAAGGCAAAAGGTTTATGACCAGGCTGTCTGACGACAGAAACATAGCTATCGTCACTTAAATAAGCCCAGTCTTTCCTAGTCGTATTCAGTAATTGCCAGATAAACCATCATTTGATTGGTTCAGTCTTTCTTAAACAGTTTTTTCCTTCTTATCCTGCTCCGAAGAAGGAAGGGGGAGTATTGTCTGTTCCGCTACATAAAAAAGGAGGGATATGCACATTTTGCATTCCCTCCCCTTTTATGTGTTTCCCGTATCTCCCGTTCTATTTTTTTATCTTCGTAGACTTGTAAGCGTGTATCTTTTCCTTCTTTCCGGCAGACGGTTCAACCACTTTGATCTTTGTAAATGCCCCGTTGTGCACATCGTCCAAGACGATAGCCGGACGATAGTCTTTCTTCAAAGCAGTCAGCTTCACATTCTTGAAAGTGACCCCATCGGCATGGCGGACATAAAATCCCCAGGCAGGCAACTCCTTATGCTGAGAGAATTCAGGATAAGCTTTCGGCATTTCCGGAACTTTATCCAGTTCGTCCAGCCCAACTTTAGCATACAACGGGTTACCACCGCCCGGATAGACGATCTCGACATTCTCGATAGAGACATTCGTAATCTTGTTATCTTGCAAGCCGACAATGCCGGAAGGCGAGACATTACGCGGATTATCTTCCGTCGGCCCTTCGTAGTCATATCCTGCATCCGGTTTCGTTGCCGGGACTTCGGCATAAACATTCGAGATATGCACGTTGTCCATCCGGCTGCGACGTCCCTCACGACGTTCTCCCACGACCAAATAGATAGGATTTCCGGTATTGATGGAACGAAGGCTGTCCACCACTATATTCTCAACCAGTCCGCCATCAACCGCCTGGATCGTTATAGCCGAACGGAACGTGTCGAATATAGTATTGTTGATAATCTTTATGTTCTTGAAGCCACCAGTCGAAGCCGTACCGAACTTGATACCGCTTGCACTTGAACAAGCCGTATTATTACGCACCTCGATATTCTGGCAAACAGCATCGGCACTATGGGATTTCAGGCAGATCGCATCGTCTGTCGCATCCACATAACAGTTTTGGATCAATGCGCCGTTACAGTCGACAATATCCATCCCGTCGTTATTCCAGTAAGCACGGCTATGCACCGTGATACCATCGATCAACAGGTTCTCGCACTGATCGTAGGTCTGTGTCCAGAAAGCCGGATTCATCATCGTCACACCTTTTATCTCCACATTCTTGCATTCGCGGAAATAGACCAGCTTCGGACGGTTGGCCACACGTCCCAACTGCAGTTTGTCCTTGATCACCCCTGAATAAACCTGGTTGATGAAGTTATTGGCAAGCTCACGTCCACGACCGTCGATCACCCCTTTGCCGGTGATACCGATATTATCCTGCTTATTCGCCAAGATCAAGCCGTACCAGGCATTCAGTTCCATATCATAATCATAAGGATTGGTGGAACCGACCAACACGGCACCCTCTCCCAAATGGATCGTCACATTTGACTTCAGATGAATACTGCCGGTCAAATAACGTCCGACAGTAAACACCAGACGTCCTCCCCCATTCTCGGAAATAAAGTCGATCGCCTTTTGTATGGAACGGGTATTCATGGTCGTCCCATCCGACTTGATCCCGAACATAGTCATCTGGTAATCTTTTGCCCACACCGGCATCAGCATTCCTGCCAACAAGCACAGGATCATTATTTTTC
>OOBJ01002163.1_pt1 | contig 10743 bp, 8 predicted proteins | sample 1671331 | NCBI WGS metagenome assembly OOBJ01 (sample SAMN06348145, study PRJEB24527) | human gut metagenome | biome: human gut; feature: ankylosing spondylitis patient; material: feces | host: Homo sapiens | place: China | collected 2015-10 | reverse complement strand
TAATCCGCAGAGAACTGTAAACGTTTCGCTGCATCCATATAATCAATGATCTCAATATTGGTGGCGTACCAGATGTCGTCTCTGCCGCCCATATATTTGCAGAAGTTTTCGATCACATCCCAGTTGTCATTATTATCGAACTCATAGCTGTGACCCCAGACATACATCAGCTTCAGATACTGTCTCTTCTGGAAATTCGCGAAAAACTCCGCATACTCCATCAGCTTCGGGTCGTTATGGTGACAGGTGGCGTGCCACTCCAGGGGATCCTTCGGCAATGCGAAGTCCGGAACCGTCTCTACTCTGGCATAAGCAACGCCCAGCTGACGATACAGCTGCTTGATCTCCTCGCTGTATGAACCGTTGGGATACGCATGTCCCCTGACGATCTGTCCTGTCCATTTCTCCAGACCTTTCCGATCCTCCAGAAGCTCCTGTGCCACTTCCACTAACGGACATCTCTCGATGGTGGGATGAGTCATGGTATGGGTTGCGATCTCATGTCCCGCATACAGACCTTCCATTTCTTCAAAAGTCATGCGGGGGCGTTCTCCCACCTGACCGTAATTCAGATTAAATGTTCCTTTGATACCATATTTATTAAAAATATCGATCAGGCGTCTGTCCTGTACCTTACCGTCATCATAACTCATGGTCAGTGCTTTGGCTTTTCCACCGGGGAAACAAGTATATACTTTCATCTTTTCCATCCTTTTCTACTGTAATTTCTATTGTGGTTTTAATAATATGATGATTTTCATCCCACATGTTTTCATCATATTACGACCGGAACGATTTTGCAACTGATAAGAATCCGGCATTAACTATCTTTAACGTGCAGAACTTTCCATTGCCTTCCTTCCATTCATCCTTTAATATAATAAAGTATACAACAAATAAACAAATTCCAGTGAGAAGGGAGCATATTTATGAAAAAATTCAACTCCTTCCGTAATCGCCAGAACGGCTTTGAAGATTTAGGTTCCGGCACCGCGGAAGCAGCAAAAACGAAAAAAAGCTGGTGGAAGGTACCAGTCACCATTCTTGTGATTCTGGTAATCGCTATTTTTATTTTCAATTCCACCTATCAGATCCGCGAACAGGAGCAGGCGGTTCTGATCACCTTAGGACAGGCCAAAGCGGTAACAGATCCCGGACTTCATTTTAAGGTACCGTTCATCCAACAGGTCCGCAAGGTCAATACCACCATTCAGGGATTTTCCCTGGGATATGATGTAGATTCCAATTCTTCAGAAACCGACGATTCTCTCATGATCACTTCCGATTACAATTTTGTCAACGTCGATTTCTTCGTAGAGTATCGCTTCAGCGATCCGGTAAAAGCAGTCTATGCTTCCAAAGACCCTGTGCTGATCCTGCGTAACATCAGCCAGAGCTGTATCCGCACTGTCATCGGCAGCTATCCGGTAGATGACGTACTGACCACCGGTAAAAATGAGATTCAGGCTGCTATTAAAGAAATGATTCTGGAGCGTCTGAGCGAACAGGATATCGGTATTCAGCTGGTGAATATCACGATCCAAGATTCCGAGCCGCCTACCTCCGAAGTCATGGAGGCTTTCAAGGCCGTAGAAACTGCCAAGCAGGGAAAAGAAACCGCTCTGAACAATGCCAACAAATACCGCAATGAGCAGCTTCCTCTGGCGCAGGCACAGGCAGACGGTATCATTAAGGACGCCGAAGCACAAAAGACCGAGCGCATCAATGAGGCTACTGCACAGGTTGCACGTTTTAACGCTATGTACGAGGAATATATCAAGAACCCGGCCGTCACCAAACAGCGTATGTTCTACGAGACCATGGAAGAAGTCCTGCCGGATCTCAAGGTAGTCATCGAAAGCCCCAACGGCAATACACAGACCTTCTACCCTTTGGAATCTTTCACAGGTACGACAACCGGTTCTTCCACGGAAAACAGTACCTCTGAAACCGCACAATAATCATTGTCTCCAGAAAGGCAGTTTTAATAATATGAAAAAATTAAAAAATATATCTCTGATTCTATTGGTACTGGAGCTACTGGTCCTCGGATCCTCCAGCATTGTCGTTACCAACGAAAACGAATACAGTCTGATCCGACAGTTCGGTAAAGTAGACCATGTAGTGAGTTCTGCAGGTGTTACCTTTAAGATTCCTTTTGTACAGAGCGTCGATAAGCTCCCCAAGGAGATCCTGCTCTATGATCTGTCTTCCTCCGATGTCATCACCAGTGACAAGAAGACCATGATCTGCGACAGTTACATTTTATGGCAGATCAACGATCCTTTGAAATTTGCCCAGACCCTGAACTCTTCCATCTCCAACGCTGAGAGCCGTCTGGACACCATCGTATATAACTCTACCAAGAACATCATCAGCAGCACTACTCAGAATGATGTGATCTCCGGACGTGACGGAGAGCTGGCGGCAGCCATCATGAAAAACATTGGGAACACCACCGAGCAATACGGTATTGAATTGCTCTCCTTCGAAACCAAACAGCTGGATCTGCCCAGCGACAACAAAGCCGCTGTGTACGAGCGCATGATCTCCGAACGCGAAAACATCTCCGCGACCTATACCGCAGAGGGAAGCTCCGAGGCACAGAAGATCCGGAATACCACGGACAAAGAAGTCAACGTCCTCCTGTCAGAAGCCAACAAAAATGCAGAAATTCTCATTGCCGAGGGAGAAGCAGAATATATGAAAATCCTGTCTGATGCTTATGCAGATGTATCCAAACAGGACTTCTATTCCTTCGTCAGAAGCCTGGATGCACTGAAGGCTTCCATGACCGGCGATAACAAAACCGTGATCCTGTCTCCGGATTCCCCGATCGCACAGATTTTCTACGGAAGATAACGCAAAAGCCGGTATCTGCAATATCTTGCAGACACCGGCTTTTCTTATACCAGAATCTCTTCAATCTTACGTCTTTCTTCATTGCTGAAAGAGGTTGCGTGTACAATTCCGATATTATCCAGGATCTGTGAAGGCTTGGAAGCTCCGATCAGAACACTGGTAATATCCCCATCTTTTAAGATCCAGGACAGTGCCATCTGTGCCAGGGTCTGCCCTCTCTGGGATGCCAGATCGTTCAGTGCACGTACCTTCTTCAATGTCTCTTCTACGATCGCCGCTTCTTTCAGGAATCTGCCGTCGGTACGGACACGGCTGTCCTCCGGAATACCGTGGAGATAACGGTCGGTCAGAAGTCCCTGTGCCAGAGGGCTGAAGGTAATAATACCGATGCCGTGAGATGCAGCGTAATCTTTCAGACCATCCTTCTCAATATCTCTTACAAACATGGAATATTTTCTCTGGTTGATAATAAACGGTGTGCCCAGTTCCTTGAACAGTTCTGCCGCTGCAATGGTCTGTTCTTTATTGTAATTGGAAATTCCCACATACAATGCCTTACCGGATTTCACAATGCCGTCCAGTGCACGAACGGTCTCCTCCAGCGGTGTATTGGGATCCGGTCTGTGATGGTAGAAGATATCCACATAATCCAGTCCCATACGCTTCAGGCTTTGATCCAGGCTGGCTACGAGATACTTTTTGCTGCCCCAGTTGCCGTAAGGGCCTTCCCACATATCAAATCCGGCCTTTGTCGTAATGATCAGTTCATCACGATATGGCATCAGATCTTCTTTTAATATTCTGCCGAAATTTTTCTCCGCACTTCCGTAAGCCGGCCCGTAATTATTGGCAAGATCAAACTGCGTGATGCCATTGTCAAATGCTGTGAAGCAAAGCTGTCTCATATTTTCATAATCGGAAGCATCTCCGAAATTATGCCATAAGCCAAGCGAAATCTTGGGAAGCAGTAATCCGCTTCTTCCACAGCGGTTATATTCCATGATGTTGTATCGTTCTTTTGCAGGTGTATACATATATTGCCCTCCTTGCACCGTAGATGATTCCCCGGTGTGCTATGAATGAATTTAAAATTTTCATGTTTAGTATACTTCTCTGTTTTTCGTCCTGCAAGTCAGACTGATCACATTATTTTATATTTTTTAACGACACCTATATTTCGTGTTCTTCACAATTACAGATCTGAAGTGCCGCTCCATTTTCCATCAAATATAGCCAGGCCATATTCGAGCGGACACCGGATATCATCTTCTAATTTTTTCTTATATTTTCCCATCATTCATATATGCTTCCACTTTTCACATCATTGACGCTTCTTCCCAGAAAGCTTATAATATTCTCGTTATTTACAGAAACTATACATAAGATTGGGGAATTTATTATGACCAGAAGACAATATTTCACCGTCGGTTTCAAGGACGGAATACCGATCTGTCTTGGATACGTAGCGGTTTCATTTACATTTGGGATCATGGCAAAAAAAGTCGGAATTTCGATCTTTGATGCGGTTCTGATCTCTCTGACAAATGTGACCAGTGCCGGACAGTTTGCAGGGCTGTCGCTGATCGCATCGACTGCTTCTTATATAGAGATGGCCATCACACAGCTTATCATCAACTTAAGATACTGTCTGATGTCCTGTGCGCTTTCGCAGAAGATTGATCCGGAAGCGCCGCTGTTCCACCGTTTTCTCATTGCTTACGGTATGACCGATGAGATCTTCGGCGTCACAGTTTGCAAGGGTGGAAAACTGAGTCCGTTTTATTCTTACGGGTATTCGGTACATTTCTTGGAATCCTGTCCGGTAATATATTACCGGCTCGTGTTGTCAGTGCATTAAGTGTCGCACTTTATGGTATGTTTCTGGCGATCATCATTCCGCCGGCCCGTAACAACCGTGTACTCGCAGGTGTTGTTGTCATTTCCATGGCAGCCAGCTTTTTATTTGACAAAACACCCGGGCTTAGGAATATTTCATCCGGATTCCGTATTATCATCATTACTCTGATCATTGCAGGAATTGCGGCTTATTTCTTCCCGGTGAAAGAGGACGAGTACGATGAACTGGAAGAAGCTGGCGAATTGAGTGACAGTACAAAGGAGGCACACCATGAATCATAATATTTACATTTACATATTTGTGATGGCGGCAGTTACTTACCTGATCCGTATGCTTCCGCTGACGCTGATCCGCAAAGAGATTAAAAGCACGTATATCAAATCATTTTTATACTATGTCCCTTATGTGACGCTTGCTGCTATGACATTCCCGGCAATCCTCAGTGCCACTGCGAATATCTGGTCTGCACTTGCCGGATTTATCATCGCCGTATTTCTGGCCTACCGTGGCAAGAGCCTGCTGAAGGTATCCTTGTTCGCATGTCTCGGCGTCTTTATTGTTGAGCTGATTACCGGATTATAAGTCATATAAGTTACCGGAAGTTTATGATATTGGCTTCCGGTTATAAACAATGAATACATATTTGCAGGAAATCCCCATATAAATGATACAAATGATTTATATGGGGATTTTTATGCAAAAATTTCTCGAAAAATTTAAACGGAAGCCATTACTCTTTTTGCTTCCGTCTGCATCCGTACTTCTACTCCTTTTTCTTCTGTTCTTTCATTCTCAACAGGATGCGGATCAGGCATTTTCGAAATATACTTCTGAACTTTTCCGACAGGAAATCAGTGGAAATACAATTACTCTCCACTACACCTTAAAAAATCCCGAAAAATATGGCATAGAAAATGCGCCCATTTCTTATGGACAATGTACCACCGATCCCGAACTGGTCCGGTCTAGTGTCGATGCGGAACGGACCAGACTTCGCTCCTATAACAGAACATCTCTTTCCAAAGACAACCGTCTTACTTATGATGTGCTGAATGACTATCTGAATTCTGCCTATGATCTGTCCCCTTATACACTCTACGACGAACCACTTGCACCTCTCACAGGAACTCAGTCACAGCTTCCGGTCATCTTATCAGAATACCGTTTTTATGAGATCTCCGATATTGAAAACTATCTGCAGCTTCTTACTAAAACACCGGAATACTTCCGATCTATCCTGAATTTTGAACACACAAAAGCCGAATCCGGCCTTTTTATGGCATCCTATACTGCCGACTCCATCATCAAAGAATGCCGGGATTTCGTTCATTTAAAAGAGAGTAATTATCTCTACTCTTCTTTTGTAGAACGGCTGGATGAACTTGCTTCCACAAAAAACAGCGGCCTCACCGAAAAACAACGAAAAGCCTATACCCGGCAGAACAGCGCCTACATAAAAAAATATATTTTCCCGTCTTATGAACAGCTTATCTCCGGCCTGTCCGAGCTTCGCAATTCCGGTAAGAATAATAACGGACTATGCTATCTTCCAAATGGCCGGACTTACTACGAATATCTGGTAAGAAGTGAGACTGGTTCCTCACGCAGTATTGCAGAACTGCAAAACCTTACGAATGCACAGATTCTTTCGGATCTTACAGTTATGCAGCGAGTGCTGACAGAAGACTCCTCCTCTGGCTCATCTTCCGTAACCTCCGACATTTTCAGCTCACAAGGTACTCTACTCTCCGAATCTGATCCTGAAAAGATTTTATCCACATTATCAAACAAGATTACAAAGGATTTTCCACCATATCCACAGATTCATACACAGATTAAATACGTCCAGAAATCCATGGAAGACTACTTAAGCCCGGCTTTCTACATGATCCCGGCCATCGACAACACTTCTGAAAATGTAATCTACATCAACAACGGACACATCACCGACAACCTCTCTCTCTTCACCACCCTCGCCCACGAAGGCTACCCCGGACATTTATATCAGAATGTCTATTATGCAAGCCTTCATCCCGATCCAATCCGCTGTGTGCTGAACTATGGCGGATACACCGAGGGCTGGGCCACTTACAGCGAGATGATGAGCTACTACTTTTCCACACTGACGAAAGAGCAGGCTACATTATTTCAACGCAACTCATCTGTCATTCTGGGACTATATGCACTTACCGATATGGGAATCCATTACGATGGCTGGAAGCTTGCCGATGCGGCGGCTTTTTTCCACACTTATGGAATAACGGATGATGCGACCATTGAGGATATCTATGATCTGATCATTGCCGATCCGGCTAATTATCTGAAATACTATATTGGGTATCTGGAATTTCTGGAACTTAAGAAAAATGCGGTGAATAAATGGGGTGATAACTTTACGCAGATGCGGTTTCATAAGGCGGTTCTGGATGTTGGGCCGGCGTCGTTTGATGTGATCCAGAAGTATGTGTTTAAATAGAAACAGGGACGGGGAAAATTCCATTTTCCCCGTCCCCATTGGTCCATTGGCCCCTAATTCGTATTACTAGCCGCAATCTTCACCTTACTCCAAAGATTACTGATCTCTTTCTTCGTCTCCTCATTATACTCAAAGACTTCATCATTCTTATTATCTGTTCTTGGTATATATGCATCAATTCCTTCGAACTCTCCGCCCTTGCCATACAGATCTTTCATAACCTTCTTATTCGCCGATGTATAACCTACATAACTTGAATTGTCATAAGCTCCGTCATAATCACTTGCATAATTGATAAATGCATGTGCAAGTTCCGGATTCTTCGCATTCTTCGGAATGACCATGGCGTCGGACCACTGGTTGGTTCCGCCTTCCGGTAGGTAGTATCCCATGTTTTCATTCTCATTGATCACATATGTCGCATCTCCGGAATAGATCAGACCAAGTGCCTTCCTTCCCTGTGCCATGTTATCAATGATCTCATCGGTAACGATCTCCGGCTTCATGGTCTGTACACATTGAACCAGCCAGTTATACGCTTCCTGGATCTGGCTTTCGTCAGACGTATTCATCGAATATCCCAATGCCTTCAATGCCATCATAAAGGAATCTCTCTCTGAGTCATACAGGTAGATGTCCCCTTTATATTTCTGATCCAGGAAAATGTTATAGCCTTCTTTTTCCAGGTCTTTGATGTCGACTTTTGTCTTATCGTACACGATTCCGACTGTTCCCCAAAAATACGGAACAGAATATTCATTCTCCGGATCATACGGAAGTCCTTTGACCGCATCATATAATTTATCCATACAGTTCAGTTTCGACTTATCCAATTTCTGTAAATATCCTTCGGAAATGAGTCTCTGGATCATATAATCACTTGGTACAAGAATGTCGTAAGCTTCTCCATTTGCGACCTTAATATACATCTGTTCATTCGAATCAAAATTTTCAAGAAGTACCGTTGCCCCTGTCTCTTTCTGGAAATCCTGGATAATATGTTCACCTACATACTCGCCCCAGTTGTAGATACGAAGCGTCTGCCCCTCGAATGGCAATGGCTCTTTCTTGTTATTATATGTCACAACTCCGGCTACGATCGCCAGTACACACGCAACCGCAACTGCCGGTAACAGTACATTTCGTCTGCCGATGCTGTTTCTCTTCGCACGTTTTGCAAAAAGTGCCGGTGCAGCATTGATGATCACAAGTACGATCGTGATGATCACAACCACCAGTGTCGAGATTGCATTGATACTCGGGTTGACACGTTTACTCATTGTATACACCATGATACTTAAGTTCTTCACACCACGTCCGGTTACAAAGTAAGAGATGATGAAATCATCCACCGACATGGTAAATGCGATCAGCGCCCCGGCTACGATTCCCGGCGTGATCTGCGGCACGACAACTTTTGTCAGTGCCTGCCACGGTGTTGCACCTAAGTCCATCGCCGCATCTGCGAGGTTCGGATCAAGTGACTTGATCTTCGGCATTACCGATAACATAACATACGGTATACAGAATGCAATATGTGCCAGAAGCATGGTAACGTATCCTTTTTCCACATGGAATGTGATGAATAATAACATGAATCCGATCGCAGTTACGATCTCCGGGTTCATGATCGGCAGGTTATTCGCCTGCTCCATCAGGTCACGTATCAGTTTCTTCGACTTGCTGACTCCGATCGCTGCAATTGTTCCCGCTACTGTTGAGATAAATGTCGCAAGCAGCGCGATACTGAATGTCGTCGACAGTGCATCCATCATATCTGCCGATTCCAGCATATGCTTATACCAGCGCAGTGAAAATCCGGTAAAGCTTGTAAGTGATTTTCCATCGTTAAATGAGAATATAATCATGTACAGGATCGGAAGGTAGAAGAATACAACCGACAGTATCATAAGGATCTTCCCAATTGGACGTTTTCCCTTATTCATAACGATTATACCCCCTTTCCGCCCTGGTTACGAATCTCGATCTTACGGACAACCATCATAAGTACCATCATAATGACCGCCATGATCATGGAAATGGCACTTCCGAAGTTCCACTCGCCGACCGTAATGAACTGGTTCTCGATCATATTTCCGATGAGGAAATACTGACCGCCGCCGAGCAACTTCGGTATGAAGAAAGAACTGACTGCCGGAAGAAATACCAGCGTAATCCCGTTGATGATTCCCGGCACGGAAAGCGGCAGTGTCACACGCTTAAATGTCTGCGCCGGGCTTGCCCCAAGGTCTGCACTCGCTTCCAGCAAGGAATTGTCCATCTTACTAAGTGACGTCTGGATCTGCAGGATCATGAATGGCAGAAAGTTATATACCATTCCCAAAAGCACTGCCCCTTCTGTATAAAGAAGTGATCCCTTTCCAAGTCCCACCATATGCAGGATTCTCTGGATCAGACCGCCGTCGCTTAAGAGTCCGATCCATGCATACGTTCTTACCAGCATGTTGATCCACATCGGGATCGTGATCACAAGAATCAGCGCATTCTGCTTCTTCTGCTCACTGCGCGCAATATAATATGCAATCGGATAGCCCAGCAACAGACAGATCACCGTTGTCTTCACCGCAATTACAATGGAACGCCAGAGGATCAATAAGAAATCCGGGTCGGTAAAAAATTTGGCATAATGTTCCAGTGTAAATGTGAACGATAAGATGCTGTTTCCCTGATCTGTCACGGAATAAAGTGCGATCAGGACCATCGGGAATACTAACATCAATATTGCCCACACGATATACGGAAATGCTAACTGTGAAAATTTCTTCATCTTAGAATACCACCTTCGGCATAACGTGGATATCTTCCGGGAAGAATGTCAGGCCGACCTCCTGTCCTTCCGCCGAATAATCCGTTGTATGGATCTTGAACTCACGTCCCGTAGTGGAAAATGTAATCTCATACACGCCTTCTGTTACTTCTTCCGGATCAAAATCATAGTCTACACTGATGTCCACACTCTGGTCTTCATCCGTCAGCTTCCATCCCTGTGCATTTGCCCAGGTCTTAAGATCTGTATCCAGTGCCTGAGATTCTGTGATCTCGTCTACCGTCTTGAAGAAGTTGAACGCCATAACACCTTCATTTGCCTTCTCATTCTTAACGAACGGCTGGTTGACTACGAAAATGGTTCTCTCGATGCTGGTTCCGTTTGAAGTGCTGAATGTAACCGGATACTGTCCTTCTTTTGCTTCCAGTTCATATTCAATATTTGCAATGGAAATGTACTCATCCGTCTCTGTCTCCCATGCCTGTGCATTCGACAGTGCGACGATTTCCTTATCATCCAGATTCTCTACATCTTCTACGTCTACATAAAAATTGTTGGCACTGATCTTCTCGCTTCCGTCTTCACTGGTTACGTCATGATTGCGGATGACACGCATGTTGACCGTAACGCTCGTTCCCGGAACGGTCTCTACCATGATCTCATAGTGCACACCCTTGAACAGGACACTTAAGACTTCTCCCGTCATCTTTCCGTCTTTTACATCCACGATATCAATATCCTCCGGACGGATCACGACAT
>OOBJ01002159.1_pt1 | contig 10761 bp, 7 predicted proteins | sample 1671331 | NCBI WGS metagenome assembly OOBJ01 (sample SAMN06348145, study PRJEB24527) | human gut metagenome | biome: human gut; feature: ankylosing spondylitis patient; material: feces | host: Homo sapiens | place: China | collected 2015-10 | reverse complement strand
GTCAGAAGGATGTTTCAGAGTATGTGCCGCTTTCTCGGGCATCCGACGGTTCGATTGTTACACAGTTTACGATGACGACACTTGAAGAACTCGGACTTCTGAAAATGGACTTTCTGGGTCTTCGTACGCTGACAGTTATTCAAAATGCCGTGCATCTGATCGAACAGGATGCCGGTGTGAAGCTGGATATGCAGCATATTGATTATAACGATAAAAAAGTACTGGATTCTCTCGGAACAGGACGTACTGACGGCGTGTTCCAGCTCGAGAGCGCGGGCATCACGGCCGTGTGCATGGGGCTGCGCCCGCGCAGCATCGAGGACATTACCGCCGTCATCGCGCTCTACCGCCCCGGGCCGATGGAGAGCATCCCGCGCTTTCTCGCCTGCTCGGCGCACCCGGAGCGCATTACCTACAAGCACCCCCTGCTCGAGCCGATCCTCGCCGTGACTTATGGCTGCATCGTCTATCAGGAGCAGGTCATCGAGATCTTCCGGCAGCTGGCCGGGTTCTCGCTCGGGCAGGCGGACATGATCCGCCGCGCCATGTCGAAGAAGAAGGAGGCCGTCATCACGGCCGAGCGCGCCGCCTTCGTACACGGCGACCCGGAGCGCAGCATCCCCGGCGCGGTGGCGCGCGGTGTGCCGGAGCAGACGGCAAACGATATCTACGACGAGATCCTCGCCTTCGCGAGCTACGCCTTCAACAAGGCGCACGCGGTGTCCTACGCCATCGTGTCCTACCGCACGGCGTACATGAAGCGCAACTACCCGCACGAATACATGGCGGCACTGCTGACCTCCGTGCTCGACAACACGCCGAAGGTCACGGAGTACATCGCCGAGTGCCGCGAGCTGGGCATCCGCCTGCTGCCGCCGGATATCAACGCGTCCGACGCCGACTTCACCGTGGAAAACGGCGACCTGCGCTTCGGCCTCGTGGCCATCAAGGGCGTGGGGCGCGGGCTCATCCAGGCGCTCATGCGCGAGCGGGAGATCGGCGGGCCGTTCACGGCGTTTGACGAGTTCTGCCGCCGCATGAACGGGCACGACCTCAACCGCCGCGCCGTCGAGAGCCTCATCCGCGCCGGCTGCTTCGACCGTATGGGCTACAAGCGCAAGGCGCTCATGCAGTCGGTCGACCGCGTGCTGGGCGGCGCCGCGAGCGAGAGCCGCATGAACCTCACCGGCCAGATGAACCTCTTCAGCGCGCCGGACGACGGGGGCGAGCCCGCCGACACGACGCAGCTCGTGCTGCCGGACGTGGAGGAGTTCACGCGCGCGGAGCTCATGGCCATGGAGCGCGAGACGACGGGGCTCTACCTCACCGGCCACCCGATGGACGACTACCGCGCGCTCGCGCAGCAGGCAAAGGCCGCGCCCATGGGCGACATTCTCGCGAGCTTCCACGCCCCGGCCACGGCCGCGCACCGCTACCGCGACGGGCAGCGCGTCGTGCTGGCCGGCATCTGCACCGCCAGCCGCGAGCGCGCCACGCGCAAGAACACCCGCATGGCCTACCTCCAGCTTGAGGATGACGGCGGCAGCATGGAGGTGCTCGTGTTTTCGCCCGCGCTCGACGCCTGCCGCGACCTGCTGGCGCAGGAAAACCCCGCGCTGTTCGTGGCCGGGCGCATCTCGACGCGCGACGAATCCGACCCCCAGCTCGTGGCGGACAAGGTCCTGCCGCTGACGGAGCAGGGGCTCGAGACCCTGCGCACGCCGCAGCGGCGCGACCCGCCGCCCCGGCCCGCGCCGCCGAAGCGGCACCGTCTCTGGGTGCGCCTGCCGGATAAGGACCACCCGGCCGTGAAGCGCATCGAGCTGATCCTGAAAATGTTCCCCGGCGACGAGCAGCTCGTGCTCGTGTTTGAGGACACGGGCCGCCGCGCCGCCGCCCGCTGCATCGTGCACCCCGCGCTCGTCGAGGAGCTGCGCGAGCTGGCCGGGCCCGGCAACGTCGCCGTCACGGAGGAGAAAACCCGTTGACGCGCCGGGTATTTTATGGTATCATGAACGTTAATTTATCTCCCGTCCGGATAGGCACCGGCCGGGGGAGGCATTCAGGAGTGTGATGATCCGCAATGGACGCTGGCCCTAAGCAGGATTTATGGAATCTTTTGCCTGCTATCATCGTGCTGCTCCTTGGCGCGGCCTATTTCGCCGTCATGGAGACAGCGTTTGCATCCGCGAGCCGCATCCGGCTCAAAGCCGCCGCCGACCACGGCAACCGCCGTGCCGAGCAGGCGCTGTATGTGCTCGACCACTTCGATCAGGCGATCACGACGCTGCTGATCGGCACGAACATTCTGCACCTGACGATCGCGACGCTCGTGACCGTGGCCGTGCAGCGGCAGTGGGGCATGTGGGCCGTCACCGCCGCGACGCTCATCACGACCGTGGTCGTGTTCTTCGCCGGCGAGATGCTGCCGAAGAGCATCGCCAAGAAATACGCCGAGCGGCTGGCCATGCGCACGGCGCGCTCGCTGCGGTTTTTCATGGTGCTCTTTAAGCCTCTGTCCGCCATGCTCACCGCCTTCGGCAACGCCGCCGCCCGCCGCATCCAGAGCGAGCCCGCCGTGACCGTGACGGAGGACGAGCTGGCCGACATTATTGAAAACATGACCGACGACGGGGAGCTGACCGCCGAGCGCGGCGAGCTCATGAGCTCGGCCCTGTCGTTTGCCGAGGTGCCGGTCGAGAGCGTCATCACGGCGCGCGTGGACGTTGCCGCCGTGGACGTGGACGATCCGCCGGAGGACATCCTCGCCTACGTGCGCGAGCAGCGTCACAGCCGCCTGCCCGTGTACGCCGACAGCATTGACAACGTGATCGGCATCCTGCAGATCCGCAAATACATCAAGGCCTGCATCAAAAACGGCGGCAGGGCCGTGGACGTCCGGCCCCTGCTCGACGAGCCCGTGTTCGTGCACCAGAGCACCCTCATCGCCGAGGTGCTGCCCGAGCTCAGCCGCCGCAAGGCCAACCTCGCCATCGTCACCGACAACTACGGCGGCACCCTCGGCATCGTGACCGTGGAGGACATCGTTGAGGAGCTCGTCGGCGAGATCTGGGACGAGGACGACGTGGTCGAGGAGTCGTTCGTGCCGCTCGGCGGCGGCCGCTACGAGGTCGATGCCGAGATGACCGTCGGCGAGGTGTTCGACCGGCTCGACTACACCGACCCCGAGGACGACGAGGAACTGCAGTATAAGCTGCTCGGCGAGTGGACGTATGAGCAGTTTTCCTACATCCCGCGCGAGCGGGAGGGCTTCCGCTATCACCGGCTGGACGTGCGCATCTCCGACATGAAGCAAAAGCGCATCGTCAAGCTCATCGTGCGCCTGCTGCCGGAGGAGACCGAGGCAGACGCGGCGGCCGGGGCCGCCCCGGAGAAGGGGGGCGAGCCGGCATGAGCATCGTGTGGTATTTTGTCGCGCTGGTCGTGCTGATCGCGCTGTCCGCGTTCTTTTCCGCGTCGGAAATGTCGTATTCGTCGGCCAACCGGCTGCGGCTCGAAAACGCCGCCGAGGACGGCAGCCGCCGCGCCAGGACCGCCGTCGGCATCCTCGACCACTTCGACCGCACCCTCAGCGCCATCCTCATCGGCAACAACCTGGTCAACATCGCGGCGTCGTCGCTCGGCTCCGTGATCGTCATCCTGCTCGCGGGCGAGCAGTGGACGTGGGTGTCCACCGTCGTGCTGACGCTGCTGGTCATCATCTTCGGCGAGACGATGCCGAAGATCGTCGCCAAGCAGAACGCCAACGGCATCGCCCTGCGCAATGCATACGTCATCCGCGCGCTGTCGGTCATCCTGTACCCCGTCATCTGGCTCGTCGTCGGGCTCGTGCACCTCATCACGCGCCCCCTGCACGGCGACACCGGCGACGGCGACCCCGAGGAGGCCGCCTCGCAGGAGCTGCAGTCCATCATCGAGACCGCCGAGGACGAGGACGTGCTCGACGAGGACCGCAGCGAGCTGCTGCGCTCCGCGCTCGACTTTTCCGACATCAGCGCGAGCGAGGCCATGACCGCCCGCGTCGACATGGTCGCCATCGATATCGACGACGACTGGGACGAGATCGTGCGCATCATTGACGATTCGTCGTATTCCCGTCTGCCGGTCTACTCCGGCAGCGTGGACAATATCATCGGTTTTCTGTATCTCAACCGCTTTTTCAAGGCCATGATGGACGGCCGGCCGGACGATCTGCGCGCGCAGCTCATCCCGCCGTGCTTCGTCTACAAGACCACGCGCCTGCCCGACGTGCTGGCAAAGCTCCGCCGCGAGCAGAAGCACCTCGCCGTCGTCACGGACGAGTTCGGCGGCACGCTCGGCGTCATCACGATGGAGGACGTGCTCGAGGAGCTTGTCGGCGACATCTGGGACGAGACCGACGAGGTCGAAAATGAGGTCGTCGCGCGGCCCGACGGCGGCTATGAGCTCGACGGCGCCATGACGCTCTCGGACTTTCTCGAGCTGCTCGACTGGAACGAGGACGCCCTCGACGACGCCGACAGCACCACCGTCGGCGGCTGGACGCTCGAGCGCTTCGGCACGTTCCCGAAGCCGGGCGACAGCTTCCGGTACGAAAACCTCACCGTCACGGTCCTTGCCATGGACGGCCGCCGCGTCGAGCGCGTGCTCGTGCAGCCCGACCCGCCTGAGGACAGGGACGAATAACGCGTTCCGACAAGCCGATCCGGCCTGTGCGATTTTTGCACAGGCCGGATTTTTGCTTCCATGTGTGAGGGATCTTGTGCCCGGCGTGGGAAAAATTGCCCAAGCGGCGCAAGATGTGGCGGTTTGTATCAGAAATCCGTTAGTGTGTGAAAGTTTTTGCACAGAAGCAAGCATAAAGTTTCATTTTTCGCTTGAAATTTGCATGAATTGCAGGTATAATGAACGCATATTGAATCTTTTCAAGAGGAAAATTTCAAAAAGGAGAGAACCAACTATGAAGTTCAACAAAATCGTGGCTCTGGCGCTCGCCCTCGTCATGGTGTTCGCGCTGTGCGCCTGCGGCGGCGGCACCGACACCAAGAACCCCGACGACTCCGGCTCCACCGCCAAGGTCGACACCAACACCGTCTCCGTCGGCGCGGTCGTCATCGCGCGCGACGATGTCCCGACCGACGAGATTTATGCGTTCGTGTCCACCATCTTTGACAATCTCGACGCCATCACCGCCCAGCACGCCAAGGGCGCGGAGCTGAGCCTTGAGGCTGCCGCCTCCGTCAAGGGCGTGCCGTATCACCCCGGCGCTGCCAAGTACTTTGAGGAGAAGGGCGTCAAGGTCGACGCGGTCAAGGAAGGCGCCGGCAACGGCACCGCTTCCGCCCTCAGCTTCGGCACCGGCGGCGAGTCCGGCACGTACTACGCCTTCGGCGGCGTGCTCGCTTCCTTCGTCTCCGGCAAGTCCGACTGCAAGGTCACGGCCCTCACCTCCGGCGGCTCTCAGGCCAACGTCGAGGATCTGGCCAACGGCAACGTCCAGCTCGCCTTCGTGCAGAGCGACGTTATGAACTACGCCTACAACGGCCAGCGCCTGTTTGACAGCCCGGTCACCGGCTTCTCCGTCGTCGCCCAGCTGTATCAGGAGCAGGTCCAGATCGTCACCACCAACCCCGACATCAAGACCGTTGCCGACCTCGCCGGCAAGAAGGTCTCCATCGGCGCTGCCGGCTCCGGCGTGTACTTCAACGCCATTGACGTGCTCAACGCCTACGACCTCAAGGAGTCTGACATCTCCGCCGTGTACCAGAGCTTCGGCGACAGCGCCGAGAGCCTGAAGGACGGCAAGATCGATGCCGCGTTCATCGTCGCCGGTGCGCCCACCACGGCCATCACCGACCTCGCCACCGCCGGCAGCGTCTACCTCGTCAGCCTCGACGACAGCCACGTGCAGTCCCTGCTCGCGGCCTCCCCGTACTACACCGCCGCCACCATCAAGGCAGGCACCTATTGATGCCCGACCCGGTGATGCGCCGCATCCCGTAAACGTTCGCTACGGCGTCAGTACCCCTGACGCCGTAGTTTTTCCATCCTAACCGGAACGGAGGTTTCCCCCTTATGTCTGACACCAAGAAGGCCGCGGACGCCGCGGCAAACGCTTCGCTGCAGGAGGAAATGGACGCCGTCATGCGCAAGTATGACCGCGAATCCGCCACCCGCGTCTGGACGGGCAAGCCCAAGATCGTCATCTCCGTCGTCATGGCGCTGTTTTCGGTCTACTGCATCTGGTCGACCCTGTTCAGCACCGCCGCGCTTGAGGTGCGCCTGACGGCATTCCTCGGTCTGATCATCATCATGGGTTATCTGACCTACCCCGCCAGCAAGAAGCATGTGCACGCCAACCGCCTGCCGTGGTATGACATTGTCATCATGGTCATTGGTGCGGCTGCGTTTTTCTACTACTGCTTTAACTACGGTACGCTTATCAAGACGCTCACCAGCGCCGCCAAGATGACGCCGTTTCTCATCGCCGTCGGCGTGGCCGGCATCCTCGTGCTGGCAGAGCTGTGCCGCCGCTGCGTCGGCCTGCCGATCCTCGTGGTCGTCGGCGCGCTGCTCGTGTACACGTTCGTGAGCATGCTCAACGCCGGGCAGACGTTCCAGCAGGTGCTCGGCCGCGTGATCTACACGCTGTTTTTCGGCACGTCCGGCGTGCTGAGCACGCCCGTGCAGGTGTGTGCGAAGTTCATCGCCGTGTTCATCATCTTCGGCGGCTTCCTCGAGCGCACCGGCATCGCCAGCTTCTTCATCGACGCGGCCAATGCCATCGCCGGCTGGACCTCCGGCGGCCCGGCCAAGGTCGCCGTCATCTCGTCCGCCCTGTGCGGCATGGTGTCCGGCTCCTCCGTGGGCAACACCGTCACCACCGGCTCGGTCACCATCCCGATGATGAAAAAGACCGGCTACAAGCCCGAGTTCGCCGGCGCCGTCGAGGCGGCCGCCTCCACCGGCGGCCAGATCATGCCCCCCATCATGGGCGCGGCCGCGTTCCTCATGGCCGAGTACATGGGCGTGACCTACGGTCAGGTCACCCTCTGGGCCATCCTGCCCGCCGTGTTGTATTTCGGCGGCATCTTCATCTCCGTGCATCTCGAGGCCAAGAAGCTCGGCCTCAAGGGCATCCCGCGCTCGGAGCTGCCCCGCTTCAAGTACCTCATCCGCAACGTCTATCTGCTGCTTCCGCTCGTGTTCCTGATCTGGATGGTCACGGCGAACATCCGCTCGCTGCAGTTTTCCGCCGCAATCGCCATCCTGATCTCCATCGCCGTGAGCCTGGTCGGCACCATCCGCGACGCCTCGGCCGAGGTTAAAGAGACGAAGACCGGCAGCGTCGCCGGTATCACCGCCAAAAAGACCGGCCGCATGATCCTCGACTCGCTCGAGGCCGGCGGCAAGGGCAGCATCACCGTCGCCGTGGCCTGCGCCATGGCCGGTATGATCGCGGGCTGCATCACCGTCACGGGCCTGGCGTCCAAGCTCATCAGCGGCGTCATCGCCATCAGCAGCGCCATCCCGAACCCGACGCTCTCGCTGCTGCTGGCGCTGTTTTTGACGATGCTGTGCTGCATCGTGCTCGGCATGGGCGTGCCCACGACCGCCAACTACTGCATCATGGCCTCCACCTGCGCGCCGATCCTCATCACGCTCGGCATCCCGAAGGTCGCGGCCCACTTCTTCGTGTTCTACTTCGGCATCGTCGCCGATATCACGCCGCCGGTCGCGCTGGCCGCCTACGCTGGCTCTGCCATCGCCAAGTCCGACCCCATGAAGACCGGCATCAATGCCACGAAGCTCGCCATTGCGGCGTTCATCGTGCCGTACATCTTCGCGATGAACCCGTCCATGCTGCTCATGGATCAGGGCGTGCTCGCCGCGGTGCAGGTCATCATCACGTCCTGCCTCGGCATCTTCAGCATCGCCGCCGCGCTCGAGGGCTATATCGTCACGCGCGCGCCTTGGTGGCAGCGTATCCTGCTTGCCGCAGGCGGCCTGTGCCTGATCGACCCGAAGCTGACGACCGACCTGGTCGGCGTTGCGGCCATCGTGGTTGTCATCGTGCTGCAGATCGTCCTGCGCAAGCCCAGCAAGTCTGCCGCCGCGTAAAAAACCGGAACCTTTCGCACGGATGCACGTCAGATTTTCTGGCGTGCATCTTTTTGCGCGCCGCGCGCCGCCCGGCCGGGGGGCTTTACATATGCGGGCCGGCGGCGTATGCTATTCCCATGCAAAGATTCGGAAAGGAGCGATCTGCATGAAACGGAGCATTCTGGCGCTCGTACTGGCGCTGGCAATGGCGCTTGCGCTGGCCGCCTGCGGCCGCGGGGACGAGACTGCCGCGTCCGCCCAGCCGACGGCTGATACGGCAAAAAAGGCGGAGAACATCACCCTCTGCCCGACGTATGACAATGGCAAGGGCGGCTATTTTTCCGTCACGCTGCCGGCCAGCTGGGGCGACCAGTACCTGACCGAGTGCGGCGCCAACGACGGCGGCTATTACGTCGGCTTTTACGAAAAGACCGACCATGACAACGGTCTGGGCGGCTTCCTGTTCATGCTTGAGGTCTTTCCCACCGATTATGACTATACCGAGCTGCCGGAGTATCAGGCCATCTGCGGCCTGACCGTCGACGGCGCGAACTACAACCTCATTGCCGAGCTGCCGACGGATGTGCAGTTCGCCAACGAGAATGCCGACCTCTACCGCAGCATGTCCAACGATTTTTCGGCCATCCTCAAGAGCCTGACCTTCTCCAAGGGCGTCACGCGCACGGAGGTCACCGCGCCCGCGCAGTCGTCCGGCAGCGGGTCGTAACAACGGCGTGCGTGCAAAAGCACCGTCTCCGACCGGGAGACGGTGCTTTTTGTTGGATGCTGTGCGTGGTTTTCTCCAGCGCCGCCGGTGGCGTGCCCCGCGTCTGACGCGCACCCCAAGCCTTCCCCTTTGCGGGGAAGGCTCGAAAAGCAGCGCTTCCCGAACGGGAAGCGCTGCTTTTTTGTGTTCTTGCGCGTGTCGGCTTTTTGCGCGCGTTCTTTACTTCTTCTTGGCTGCGGTGGCTGCCTGCTTGGCGAGGCGTCGTTGCCGACCGGCATGTAGTGGAAATACCAGATGAACAGGCAGCCGAAGTCGATCAGCTGCCGGAAATACGCCTCGGACGAGATGGCGTCCCAGTTCACGCTCGTGCAGCACGAGGAGATGCCGTAGATGAAGAAGTTCACGAGCGTGGTCTTGCGCACGCCGGGGTCGACATCGTTGCGGATGTGCTGCACCATCGGGTAGTGCGCATCGGTGGGGTCGAGGCACGCCTTGCGGATGGCGCGGCGCTGGCCCTCAAACTTCCCGGCGCAGAACGTGTCCGCTCAGTTGAGGAGCTTCGGCAGGTTTTTGACCGGGTTTCGGTTGAGGTCGTCAATGGCCTGCTCGACGCTGAATTTTTTGATCTTGTCTGACAGCTGTATGATAACTTCCTCCTTCGTGACGTGAAAAAACGAACCGTTTGGCCTGTTTTGTGAATATCTTAGCACGCATTTTTGGGCGGAAAACGGCCAAAATGTGTCATGTGGGAGGTTTTGATGCGGGCTGTGACAAGTGTCACAAAACCGCCGTCATGCCGCCGAGGAGGATGCCGAGGTTATCCGACCAGATGTCCGGAAACTGACTCAGCGGCAGGGGATTTTCCCCGCTGCCCGCCTCGATCGTGAAGCCCGGGCGGCGGTAGTCCTGAAGGAACCAGTCCTTATACCCCGCGTGGCCGGAGGCGTAGGGCGTCTCGGCCACGTCGTAGCCGCTCACGGCGGCGAATTGCTTTGCGATCGCTTTGCTGCCCGGCACGTCATAGCCGTCGTACTGCCAGTAGATGACGCGGCCCTGCGTGTGGTACGACAGGGTGAGCAGCGGGTCGAGCGCGCGGGTGAAGCCGTACATCGCCAGGCTCTCGGGCGCGACCAGCGGCGCGGGGCCGACATAGTCGCGCGGGCCGGGGCGCGTGTAGCCCGCGGCGAATTTGATTTCGCGCGCGATGCTCCACCCCGCGGGGTACTGGAGGTTGAGGTCGATGCCGCGGATGTTCGCCTTCCAGCCCGCGGGGAAGGGAATGTCGGGGTAGTTGGCCGCGAGCGTCCGCGCCGCGGCGGTATTTTCCGCATCGAGCGCGCCGGTCACGAGGTCGATGCCGTCCGGGTCCACGGCCGGGGCGAGCACGAGCGTGACCTTGGATAACAGATCGCGGATGTTCTGCCCCTCCATGTCGCCGCCGTCGCCGAGGCGCGCGCACAGCTGCTCGCAGAACGTGAGCAGCAGCGGCGTCGTGATCCACTCGTTGGCGTGGTGCGCGGCGTTGTAAAACACGAGCTTTGGCCCGCTGCCGAGCGTCAGATACCACAGCGGCCGGCCGAGCACGCTGCGGCCGAACTCCCCGACGGCGAGCATGGGATAGCGCGCGGCCAGCCCGCGCACGGTATATCCGATGAGCGCCGAGGAATAGGGAATGTCCGTCGGTGTGACGGAAAACGGCAGCGGGATCGTCAGCGCCCGGCCGAGCGGCAGCCGCTCCGGGGCGAGATAGGGATTGGCGAGCGCGATGGCGTCCACACTCGTGCCGTACTGCCGCGCGAGGGCCGAAAACGTGTCGCCCGCGCGGATGGTGCGCGTGACGAAGCCGGTATAGTACGGCAGCAGTGCGCGGTGCGTCCGCGCGCCCACGATGCCGTCCGGCGCGAGGGCGTTGGCCGCCTGAAACGCGCGCA
>OOBJ01002153.1_pt1 | contig 10795 bp, 10 predicted proteins | sample 1671331 | NCBI WGS metagenome assembly OOBJ01 (sample SAMN06348145, study PRJEB24527) | human gut metagenome | biome: human gut; feature: ankylosing spondylitis patient; material: feces | host: Homo sapiens | place: China | collected 2015-10 | reverse complement strand
GGTGTGGAGTCGACAGCGGATACACTTGATGAGATTATTGATGAGACACTCAGTGCTGTTTCCTCAGAGAGAACCACCCGTGTCATAGACAACGAGGCGGCAGGCAGCATGGAAAGAAGAAAGAGGGAGGGATATTTCTAAAATGAGCGGATTACTTAAATTTATTACATGCGGAAGCGTGGACGACGGAAAATCAACTCTGATCGGACATATATTATACGATTCAAAGCTGCTCTATGCAGATCAGGAAAAGGCACTGGAGCTTGACAGTAAGGTCGGAAGCCGTGGCGGTGCCATCGACTACTCACTCCTCCTCGACGGACTGATGGCAGAGAGAGAGCAGGGAATCACAATCGATGTGGCTTATCGTTACTTCACAACAGATAAGAGAAGCTTTATCGTGGCAGATACACCGGGCCATGAGGAGTACACAAGAAACATGGCTGTAGGTGCATCCTTTGCAGACCTTGCGGTAATTTTAATAGATGCAAAGCAGGGCGTATTGATTCAGACAAGAAGACACGCAAGAATCTGCGCGCTCATGGGAATCAACTACTTTGTATTTGCTGTAAACAAGATGGATCTTGTAGGCTACGACGAGAAGCGTTTCGATGAAATCACAAAGCAGATTATTGAGCTTACAAAGGAGCTTGAACTCAAAAATGTAGTAATAATTCCTGTTTCTGCAACAGAGGGTGACAATGTCACAACAAAGTCTGAGAATATCCCATGGTACAAGGGACCTGCTCTTTTATCATACCTTGAGGATGTTGACATAAAGGATGAGAACGAGGAAGAGGGCTTTTACATGCCTGTACAGAGAGTCTGCCGTCCTGACCACACCTTCCGTGGATTCCAGGGCCAGATAGAGGCCGGAGAGGTAAAGGTGGGCGATGAAATCACCACACTGCCGAGCAATGAGACAGCCCATGTAAAGAGCATCCATGTGGGTGATAAGCTAAGCGATAGCGCATTTACAGGCCAGCCGGTTACAATCCAGCTCGACAGAGAGGTGGACGTATCAAGAGGCTGCGTGCTCACAATCGGTTCAGGAGCAAAGGTTGCGTCATCCATCACAGCTACAATACTCTGGATGGATGATGATGAGCTCTTTAAGGGAAAGAATTTCTTCTTCAAGCTAGGTACCAAGTCAATACCGGGCATCGTAACAGAGATAGAGCATACTATCGACGTAAACACAGGTGAGGAAAAGCCTGCCGACAAGCTTAAAAAGAACGAGATAGCAGTTGTAAAGATTGCATTCTCGGACAAGATAGTCTGCGATAAGTTCAAAAATCACAAGACACTCGGTGAGTTCATCTTAATCGACCGTGTGACGGATATGACATCTGCTTGTGGTGTGGTTGAAGAGGTACACACAGAGGAAAGCGGCCTCTATGAGGGTAGAGTAGACAGAAACGTAAGAGCTGCAATCAAGGGTCAGAAGGCAATCACCGCCGTATTCGTAGACGGAGTGGATGGTGTAAACCGCGGCTTTGTGGAGGATGTCGAGAAAGCCTTAAATATAGACGGACGCCATACTTATCTCTACGCACCAAAGGAGGGTGAGGACTTCGTAAATGTAGTAAAGCATCTAAGCCATGCCGGAATACTCGTACTTCTGTTCATCAGCCAAAAGCAGGAGAAGGCGCTTGAAGCTGACAAAGTTGAGTTCACAAAGGACTGGAACAAAAACGGCAGAGATGTGGACAAGGCTGCGGAGTTTATCAAAAAGCAGTCAGTATATGACGGCGTGATTGTAAACACAAGTGAGTATATCTGATAAAAATATATAAGCAGATGAACAGCATCCCATATTCATTTAATATGAAGGGATGCTGTTTTTGTAACCAATTTCCACGTTGAAAAGCACGCACCAATGTGGTAAAATTGACAAAGATAATTTATAGAAAACACACAGGAGGATTAACATACAATGGAAAGTTACAAGAGCGAATTTATAGACTTTATGGTGGAGAGTGACGTGCTGAAATTTGGTGATTTCACATTAAAGAGCGGCCGTAAATCACCATTTTTCATGAATGCGGGAGCATATGTGACTGGCTCACAGCTTAAGAGACTCGGAGAGTACTACGCAAAGGCTATCCATGCTAACTACGGAGATGACTTTGATGTATTATTCGGACCTGCATACAAGGGAATTCCGCTTGCAGTGGTAACAGCTATCGCATACCATGAGCTCTATGGCAAAGAGGCGCGCTACTGCTCAGACAGAAAAGAGGCAAAGGATCACGGTGCAGACAAGGGAGGCTTCCTTGGAAGCAAGCTTAAGGATGGCGACAGAGTAGTCATGATAGAGGATGTCACCACATCCGGCAAATCAATGGAGGAGACAGTTCCAAAGGTAAGAGAGGCTGCTGATGTTACAATCGTAGGCCTTATGGTGAGCCTTAACAGAATGGAAGTCGGACAGGGCGGCAAGGTAAGCGCGCTCGATGAGATTCATGAGAAGTACGGCTTTGAGGGCAGGGCAATCGTTACAATGGAAGAGGTCACAGAGTATCTCTACAATAGAGAGCATGATGGCAGAGTAGTCATTGATGACACAATCAAAGCAGCTATAGATGAGTACTATAAGCAGTACGGCTGCAAATAGGAGAATATAAATTGCTTGGCAGAAGAAAACGTAACAGGTATAAGTTTACGGAAAAGAAGCAATCTAAGAGGGGGATAGCTGCACTTGTTGTGGCTATCCTCATAGAGATTGTATATATAGTTTTTTTGAATGCGGCATTCAGAGGAGATGGCAATCTGTCTATGTACTATGGCAGTGCCGGTATACTGATGCTTGGCATATCTCTGGCAGATTTCGGGTTTGCCATCAGAAGCCTCTTTGATGAGGAATCATTCATGACATTTCCACGATTGGCAGTGTTTTTTGCACTTATAGCGGTGCTCAGCTGGGGTGGGACGTATGCTGCCGGCTTTATTATTTAGCACATATTATATCAATAGTGCGATAAAAACTGTCATGAATATTTGAATTATAAAATAGAAAGATTATAGGGATATATGAGTTATAAAGAGATTTATGAGCTCTCCAATGAGCTTTACGCAGAGCGATTAGAGCTTGTGGAGGAGCGGATAGAGCAGATCGTCAGAGAGCCTGCGATAGAGCCGGCTTTTGCAGATTATTTCAGAAGTGCGGCAAAGTGCATCAACACTATAAAAAACCATAGCGCAGATAAGGAATTTAACGATTTATTCTATTCACAGTTTGATAAAGAAAATTACGAGAAAAGCTATGCTAACCCGGAATACGCCGTAAAGGTGCTCGGAGATGAGTATGGTCAGCTTTTATCGGCTGTATATGCAAAAATTGCCGGAAGCATCACGCATATCTTTCAGGGAGATATAAAATATCTCTGCATTTATGCAGAGCTTATTGTAGAGCTATACAATTATTTTGAGAATGCCGATGAGCTGAGTCCTGATGAGATAAGGGGCTGTATATACTCGTTCATGCATGATTATGAGGAGATATTTGCAGAGGATGACAACAGAGCACTCCTTGACCCGGCTTATGATTACTATACAGAGCTTGTAAATGAGGCAGATTTGTCAAATGATTATTATCTGTATTCCTACGGACTGTATGTCGGAGAGAATGAGCGCGCCGGCAGAGCGCATCTGGCTTCATTTTCAGATGAGGAGATACAGGCCATGGCAGATACCTATACAGAAGGATACCGCATTGGCTTTATTACTTGCAACAAGGATATCTCAAAGAAGTCGGTGGTTCAGGTGCTTTATCCGCTTGGCTTTGAGCGTATGATAAGAGCAGCATTAAAGAATTTTGAGAAAATGGGTATGAAGCCTGCCATGAGACCATTTTCCACATCGGTCAATAAGCAGTTTGACTATGACCACAAGGAGGATATGGCACTGTGGCTTGACAAGGCATATGTGGAGTATCGTCTTGAGTGCATGCACAATGCACTTGAGAGAATGAAGGATGTAGCATGCAAATGTGGAGGACCGGCTGTCATAGAGATATTTGGAGAGGAGCCGTTTGCTCCGGTTTCAAAGAAGGAGGCTGCGCACTTTAATGATGAGCAGCAGAAGCTTGTAGTCCATATGACAAGTGTGCGCTCACAGTATATGAACAGCTATATCCACAGCGAGGACAGAAGCTTTACGATTATCGCCTATCCGTGTGCTGCAATCGGACCTGATTATAAGGAAATTTTTACGGAGACTGTAAAGATTAATACTCTTGATTATGCACTCTACAGAGATATGCAGCAGAAAATTATAGATGTGCTCGATACAGCAGACAGGGTGCATATCGTCGGAACAAACGGCAACAGGACAGATTTGTATGTTAAGATTCATGAGCTTAAGGAGCCTTCAAAGGAGACGGCTTTTGAAAACTGTGTGGCTGATGTAAATATCCCTGTCGGAGAGGTGTTTACTTCACCGGTGTTAGAGGGCACAAACGGCAAGCTGCATGTCAGTCAGGTATATCTCAATGAGCTTAATTTCCTTAATCTGGAAATCGACTTTAAGGATGGCATGATTGATAAATATACATGTACCAATTTTGAGGATGAGGAAGAAAACAAAAAGTATATATCTGACAATGTACTTTTCCATCACGACACACTGCCTATGGGTGAGTTTGCCATAGGCACCAATACGACAGCCTACCGTATGGCGAGAGTATACGATATCGCAGCAAAGATGCCTATTCTCATAGCAGAGAAGACAGGACCGCACTTTGCAGTGGGTGATACCTGCTACACATACGATGAGGACAATATGACATACAACCCTGACGGAAAAGCAATCATTGCCAGGGACAATTCAGTTTCCATCCGCAGAAAAGAGGATATATCAAAGGCATATTTCAACTGCCACACGGATATCACAATACCATATGATGAGCTTGGAGCCATCACAGTTATTCGACACGATGGCTCAACATGTGATATAATAAAAGATGGCAGATTTGTGCTTGAGGGCGTAGAAGAGTTGAACAAACCGCTCGATACGCTTGATGCAGAAAGCAAATAATTGTTAGATGTATAAGGAGGATAAAATGGCAAAGGTTGGAATAGTTATGGGCAGCGACTCAGATTTAAAGGTGATGAGTAAGGCGGCAGATATGCTTGAAGAGCTCGGCATAGAGTATGAGCTCACCATCATCTCGGCACACCGTGAGCCGGATGAGCTTATTGAGTGGACAAGAGGCGCTGAGAATAGAGATGTAAAGGTAATAATAGCAGGAGCTGGAATGGCAGCAGCACTTCCGGGAATGTGTGCAGCGCTTTTTGCACTTCCTGTTATCGGAGTACCGCTTTCAGGAAAGAATCTGGATGGAATGGATGCAGTGTTCTCAATCATGCAGATGCCACCTGGAGTGCCTGTTGCCACAGTTGCAATTGACGGTGCGAAAAATGCAGCAATCCTTGCAGCAAAGATACTCGCAGCAGGTGATGATGCAATCCTTGAGAAAATCAAAAAGTATACAGCAGATATGAAGGCTCAGGTTGTAGCAAAGGATGCGAAACTGAAACAGGTTGGATATAAGCAGTATCTTGCTGAGAAATAGATTGTATTGTCATCTATAGGAGGGTTTTTATGGGTATATTGCAAAAGGCAGACAGATGTATGGATGAGGCAGCAGCCTTATTTGGCGAGAATAAGCTTTTTTTGGCAGAGAAGAAGGCACAGGAGACAGCCGGTCTTTATAAGAGCTGTGGCGCATATGAGCAGATGGCAAAGGCTGTCAATCTTATGGGAGTCATATATGCATCTATTGGAGACTTAAGCATGTCAATTGACTGCTACCTAGAGGCTATGGATGTAGCTGTGGAGCAGGGTTCAACAGAGATAATCATGCTTGTAAACAATAATATAGGCTCGCTCTATATGGAGCTTGGATTGCATGAAAAGGCTATCAGATATTTTAACGAAGCACTGGAGCTGTGCAAGCCACCACTGCATGGAGAGAGGGATAGCTATTATCAGGAGCTTCTCATGCTTCATCTGAATCTGTGCATATCATACACAGGAATTAATGAGTTTGAAAAGGCAGAAAAGCATCTTTCTGACGCGATACTCCTTAATGATATAGCTGGCAGTGATAAAAACAGATTTCTGATAGACATGTCACAGGCACATCTGCTATGGAAGATGGGAAATGAGGATGAGGTCAGAGATCATGTGGAAGAGCTGGTTGAGGGTGCGATAAACAATATCGATTCTGCCGATTATGTGCTTGAGATACTAAGTCTTTGCAATCTATTTATGAATATGGGGGAGTTCGATGCATGGAAAAAGGTTATTGTGGAGTATGAAAGATTTGCCACTGATACGCAAAATCTGTTTTTCCAGAAGACCTGTGTCAAGATGTGGATGAAATATGAGAGCGCCATTGGTGATACAGAGGCATACAACAAGCTGTGCGTATATTACGCAAATCTCCACTCTATGCAGGTGAAGGAGCAGATAAAGCGTCTTGGTGATACAATAGACCTTAAGCTTCAGCTTCAGGAGACTGAGTATGAGCGCCGTAAGGCAGTCAGACTCAACTACACAGATATGCTTACAGGCATGGGCAATAAGTTCAAGATGCGAAACGATTTTGAAAAGCTTGTGAGCAAAAATCAGGATTCAGATGGTGCAGGAATCACGTTTGGAGTAGTGGATATAGATTTCTTCAAGTCATTTAACAAAAACAGTGGCAGAGTCACCGGTGATGAAGTGCTAAAAGAAGTGTCATCCATAATAAATGAGAGCGTCAGAGATAATGGAATGGGGTATCATTTCTATGGTGATGAATTCTACATAATCCTGCAGGAAACGGATGAGGATATCATTAAAAATATAGCCGAGCATATAAGACTTGAGCTTGCCAAAAAACAGATACTTCATGAGAGCTCTAAGGTGGATGAGTATCTGACTGTATCACAGGCATATGTTACCGCCCCGGATGTAAAGGTGCCGGATGAGTTTTCAAAGCTGTTCAAGACGGTGGATGAAGTGCTCAATGATGTGAAGGAAAATGGCAGAAATGCATATAAGATAGTCTGATGCTTTAAGCGTATAAGACAACTATAAAATGACACGCAGCGTAAAACGTTGCGTGTCATTTTTAATGGATCTATATATACAGTTATATTTGTACTTATATTTTTATATGGCCATATTGTCCATTTATATTCCGGATATAACAATATCAGTGCCTGCCTTCTCATATATATCTGCTGTCTCAGGTGAGATACCGGAGTCGGTGATTACCATATTGATGTCATCAAGCGATGCATAGCTTGATATGGATGTGGTATCAAACTTGGTGTGGTCTACAAGAGCCACAGTTTTAGCGGAGGCCTTGATACACATGCGCTTCAAATCAGCCTCGTATATACTGAAATCAGTCAGTCCATCTTCTACAGAGAAGCCTCTTGCTGACACGAACGCGATATCTGTGTGTATCTTTTTGAGTAAATCAGCGCCAAGCAGTCCTTCTATGGAAGCGGATGCACTGGTTACGATACCGCCTGTCAGGATGACTGTGACACCCGGGATATCCTTTAGCTCTAAGGCCAGATTGATGCCATTGGTGATGACGGTCAGCTCTGTAAAGCCTGAAAGCTTCATGCCGAGAGTGTAGGCTGTGGAGCTGGCATCAAGGAATATGCACATATGGTCACTTACGAGCTTTATCGCCTCGTTTGCAATCTCCTCTTTAGCTTCCTTGTTTTCCAAGGCGCGGTCATGGAACAGGTAGGCCCTCGAGGTTAAATCAGTCATGTCATGGGTTTTATCCTTGTAGATAGCACCGCCGTGGGTCTTTGTCAGAAGCTTTTCCTTATCCATCTGGTTTAAATCTGTTCTTATTGTCGTGGTCGATACACCAAGCAGCTCGCTGAGCTCATTGGTGGTGGCCTTACGGTTTTCTTTTAAATAATCGAGAATCTTTTGTTGTCTTTCTAATTGCAGCATAGATTTTCCTCTTTCTTTTGATTTCTGTTATATTTTTGCGTACATATTTTTATCACAAACCATTGCATAAATATATAATAACTCAAATAAGTAAATAAAGCCAGTGCTTTCGATTGTTTATGTTTGCTTTTGTTTAATGACATTTAATTATATTTATTTTTACTTTTATTTACTTTTGCTATTGCATTTTTTCCTTTGAAGTGTTATATTTATATCAGCAAATAAAAGCAAACGCAAATCATATAAGACGGAGGTATTTTTAAATGAAGTTTTTCGTAGATACAGCAAATGTCGAGGACATTAAGAAAGCAAACGATATGGGAGTCATCTGTGGAGTTACAACAAACCCTTCACTCATCGCAAAAGAGGGCAGGGACTTCAACGAGGTAATTAAAGAAATCACATCTATCGTTGACGGACCGATAAGCGGAGAGGTAAAAGCCACAACAGTTGATGCAGAGGGCATGATAAAAGAAGGACGTGAAATCGCAGCTATCCATCCAAACATGGTAGTTAAGATTCCTATGACAGTTGAGGGACTTAAGGCTGTCAAGGTGCTTTCATCAGAGGGCATCAAGACAAACGTTACTCTTATTTTTTCAGCAAATCAGGCAATTCTTGCTGCAAATGCAGGTGCTACATATGTTTCACCTTTCCTTGGCAGACTTGATGATATCAGCCAGCCGGGCATTGAGCTGATCAGACAGATTTCAGAGATTTTTGATATCTATGGATATGATACAGAGATTATTGCAGCTTCAATCAGAAACCCGATTCATGTCACAGACTGTGCACTTGCAGGAGCTGATATCGCAACAATTCCTTACAAGGTTATCGAGCAGATGACAAAGCATCCACTTACAGATCAGGGAATCGAGAAGTTCCAGGCTGATTACAGAGCTGTATTTGGGGATTAAATATTATAAACCAAAGACCGGTATAAATATTTTATTTCATGTCATAGATTTAACAGGAGAACAAAATGAACAAATTAGAACTTCAGATTACAGCAAATGAAGTCAGGAAGGGTATCGTCACGGCTGTGCATTCTGCAAAGGCGGGACATCCGGGCGGCTCACTTTCTGCAGCAGATATATTTACATATCTGTATTTTGAGGAGATGAACATTGATCCAAAGAATCCTAAAAAGCCGGATAGAGACCGTTTTGTGCTTTCAAAGGGACACACGGCTCCGGGACTTTACTCTACACTTGCGCAGAGAGGCTATTTTCCGGTTGAGGATTTAAAAACACTCAGACATCTGGGATCATATCTGCAGGGACATCCTGACATGAAGCATATCCCGGGTGTGGATATGTCAAGCGGTTCGCTCGGACAGGGCATTTCTGCGGCGGTAGGAATGGCACTTTCTGCAAAGCTTACAAATGATGATTACAGAGTATATACACTTCTCGGCGATGGCGAGATTCAGGAGGGACAGGTCTGGGAGGCTGCCATGTTTGCGGGCTTCAGAAGGCTTGATAACCTTGTTGTTATAGTTGATAACAACGGACTTCAGATTGATGGACCAGTGGACCAGGTGTGCTCACCATATCCTATTGGTGAGAAATTCAAGGCATTCAATTTCCATGTGATTGATCTGAAGGATGGAAATGACATGGATCAGATTTCTGACGCATTTAAAGAGGCAAGAAATACAAAGGGTATGCCGACGGCAATTATAGCACATACCGTAAAGGGCAAAGGTGTTTCATTTATGGAAAATCAGGTCGGCTGGCATGGCAAGGCTCCAAATGATGAGGAGTATGCAGTTGCCATGGAGGATCTGAGAAAGGAAGGTGAAGCATTATGTCAGAAGTAAAGAAAATCGCCACACGTGTCAGCTACGGAAATGCACTTGTAGAGCTTGCAAAGGAGCACGATGACGTATATGTTCTTGATGCTGACCTTGCGGCTGCCACACAGACAGCCATCTTCAAAAAGGAATTTCCAGATCGTCACATAGACTGTGGTATCGCAGAGTGCAACATGATGGGCATTGCTGCAGGAATCGCTGCTACGGGAAAGGTGCCATTTGCCAGTTCATTTGCCATGTTTGCGGCAGGTCGTGCGTTTGAGCAGGTGAGAAACTCTATTGGATATCCTCATCTTAATGTAAAAATCGGTGCGACACACGCAGGTATTTCGGTAGGAGAGGATGGAGCCACCCACCAGTGCAACGAGGATATTGCACTCATGAGAGCAATTCCAGGCATGGTTGTAATAAACCCAAGCGATGATATAGAGGCAAGAGCAGCCGTAAAGGCAGCTTATGAGCATGAGGGCCCTGTATACATGAGGTTTGGCCGTCTTGCAACACCGATAATAAATGACAATGCAGATTATAAATTTGAAATCGGAAAGGGTGTTACACTCCGTGAGGGCACGGATGTAGCTATCATAGCTACCGGTCTGTGCGTGGCAGAGTCACTTGCAGCGGCAGAAAAGCTTGCGGCAGATGGCGTAAATGCAAAGGTCATAAATATACACACTATCAAGCCTCTTGATGAGGAACTTGTTGTAGCTGCAGCAAAGGAATGCGGCAGGGTTGTTACTGTGGAGGAGCACTCTGTAATAGGCGGACTTGGAGCCGCGGTATGTGAGACACTTTCGCGTAAGGCTCCAACACCGGTAAAGACAATAGGCATACAGGACTGCTTTGGTGAGTCAGGTCCGGCTGTAGCTTTGCTTAAAAAATACGGACTTGATGCAGAGGGCATTTATGCATCAGTGAAGGATTTTTTATAAGTATTTAAAATAGTTTGGTTTTATCATTTTTCATATTTTCCCTAATATAATAATAAACTAATAAAAGAAAGGACAG
>OOBJ01002152.1_pt1 | contig 10801 bp, 7 predicted proteins | sample 1671331 | NCBI WGS metagenome assembly OOBJ01 (sample SAMN06348145, study PRJEB24527) | human gut metagenome | biome: human gut; feature: ankylosing spondylitis patient; material: feces | host: Homo sapiens | place: China | collected 2015-10 | reverse complement strand
CACAAAGCCTGACTTCTATCATCAACAGACTGGAAGGTGAGTTGAAAAACTCAATTGCCAAGGTATATGTAGGCATCGGCGGACAATCACTCCGCACAGTCCGCAATGTAGTAAGCCGCGACCTGGAAGAAGAAGCCATCATATCCGAAGAACTTGTAAGCGCTATCGGTGATGAGAACATTGCCATCCCGGTGGTTGATATGGATATACTGGACGTAGCTCCGCAAGAATACAAGGTGGGCAATAATCTGCAAGCCAACCCGGTAGGTCTGGTAGGAAGCCACATCGAAGGACGTTTCCTCAACATCGTTGCCCGTGCTTCCGTACGCAAGAATCTGGAGCATTGCTTCCAGCAGGCAAAAATCGACATTGCCGACCAACTGATCGCCCCGCTAGTAACAGCCAATGCCGTACTGACAGAAAGCGAACGCCGTTCGGGTTGTGCATTGATCGACTTCGGAGCAGATACGACTACCATCTCTGTATATAAGAATAACATCCTTCGCTTCCTCACCGTATTACCTTTGGGAGGCAACAGCATCACGCGTGACATCACCACCCTGCAAATGGAGGAGGAAGAAGCCGAACGCCTGAAAAAAGCCTACGGTGACGCCCTCTACGAAGAAGACCCCGAACAAGAGGAAGAAGCTACCTGCAAACTGGAGGATGACAACCGTATCATCAAAGTGGCAGACCTTAATAATATCATCGAAGCCCGTGCCGAAGAAATCGTTGCCAACGTATGGAACCAGATTCAGCTATCCGGCTACGAAGACAAACTGCTGGCAGGACTTATCCTAACAGGAGGAGCCGCCAACCTGAAGAACTTGGACGAAACCTTGCGCAAACGCAGCAAGATAGAAAAGATACGGATGGCGAAACTTCCACGCAATACGGTCCATGCCCCCAACAATATACTAAAAAAAGACGGTTCACAGAACACATTGTTCGGTCTACTGTTTGAAGGGAACCAAAACTGTTGCCTGACTGAAACCGCCCCGCAAGCTGCTGCTCCTGTACCGCCAGTCTCCAAACCGGAGCCGGAAGTGCATAGGACCGCAGACATATTTGAAGACGACCAGGAGCTGAAGGAACAGGCCCGCCTCGCCCGCCTCAAGAAAGAGGAAGAAGAGCGTGAAGCCAAGTTAGCTGCTAAAGAAGCGGAAAAACTTCGCAAGCAAAAGGAAAAGGAAGAGAAAGAAAGACGGAAAAGAGAAGCCGGTCCGAGCTGGATTCAGCGCAAGATCGACTCGTTGACGAAAGAAATCTTCTCCGACGACGATATGAAGTGAGTTATGATTTATGAATTATGATTTATGAGTTGGCTGCGCGCTATATCATAAATCATAACTTATAAATCAAGATTCAAAAATCAGAGTTCAGAAACCAGAAATCATAAATCAGAAATCATATTATTATGGACGAGATAGTACAATTCGATTTCCCGACAGATTCACCGAAGATCATCAAAGTGATTGGTGTAGGTGGTGGTGGTGGTAACGCTGTAAACCACATGTACCGGGAAGGCATCCATGATGTAACGTTCGTTCTTTGCAACACGGACAACCAGGCATTGGCCGAATCACCTGTCCCGGTGAAACTGCAACTGGGCCGTAGCATCACGCAAGGGCTTGGAGCCGGCAACCGTCCCGAACGGGCACGCGACGCCGCTGAAGAAAGTATAGAAGATATCAAGGCACAACTGAACGACGGCACCAAGATGGTATTCATCACCGCCGGAATGGGAGGAGGAACCGGAACAGGAGCTGCCCCGGTCATCGCCCGCATTGCGAAGGAAATGGATATTCTGACTGTCGGTATCGTCACCATCCCCTTTATCTTCGAAGGAGAAAAGAAAATCATCCAGGCACTGGACGGCGTCGAACGTATCGCCCAGCACGTTGATGCCCTATTGGTTATCAACAACGAACGCCTGCGCGAAATATACGCCGACCTTACCTTTATGAATGCCTTCGGCAAGGCCGATGACACTCTTTCCATCGCTGCCAAGAGCATTGCCGAGATTATCACCATGCGTGGTACGGTCAACCTCGACTTTGCCGATGTGAAAACCATCCTGAAAGATGGCGGAGTAGCGATCATGAGTACCGGATTCGGCGAAGGAGAAAATCGTGTGACGAAAGCAATCGACGATGCCCTGCATTCTCCGCTGCTCAACAACAACGATATTTTCAATGCCAAGAAGGTTATGTTGAACGTTTCTTTCTGCCCGTCATCCGAACTGATGATGGAGGAGATGAACGAGATACACGAGTTCATGAGCAAGTTCCGCGAAGGAGTGGAAGTGATCTGGGGTGTTGCCATCGACAACTCACTGGATACCAAAGTAAAGATCACCGTATTGGCAACCGGATTCGGTGTGGAAGACGTTCCCGGAATGGACAGCCTGCATGCTGCACGCAGCCAGGAAGAGGAAGAACGCCAACTGCAACTGGAAGAGGAAAAAGAGAAGAACAAAGAACGTATCCGCAAGGCATACGGCGAAAGTGCCAGCAATATCGGAAGCAAGAGCCTCCGCAAACGCCGCCACATCTATCTTTTCAACACGGAAGATTTGGACAACGACGATATCATCGCCATGGTAGAAGATTCTCCCACGTATATGCGTGATAAGACGACTCTTACTAAAATCCGGACAAAGGCTGCATTGGAAGAAGAAGTGGCAACAGAAGAAGCTACGGATGATAACGGCGTAATTACATTCTAAACAAAGAGCTTAAGAACGAAAATTATAGTCCCACAGCATCAGGCTTCAGATCTAATTTTTAATCTTCAATTTATAATTATAATAGTATGGATTTATTCGATCAAGTCAGCGAAGACATTAAAAACGCAATGAAGGCGAAAGATAAAGTAGCCCTCGAAACTTTGAGAAATATAAAGAAGTTCTTCCTCGAAGCTAAGACAGCTCCGGGAGCTAACGATATATTGACAGATGACGCAGCTCTGAAGATTATCCAGAAACTTGTAAAACAAGGAAAAGATTCTGCTGAAATCTATATCGGACAGGGTCGTCAGGACTTGGCTGACGTAGAATTGGGTCAGGTAGCCGTTATGGAAAAATACCTGCCGAAACAGATGAGTGCCGAAGAACTGGAAGCTGCTTTGAAGGAAATTATCGCAGAGACAGGTGCTACGAGCGGTAAAGACATGGGTAAGGTCATGGGAGTTGCCTCCAAGAAGCTGGCAGGACTTGCAGAAGGACGTGCCATTTCCGCAAAAGTAAAAGAGCTTTTGGGATAACTTCCGGAACTTCCACAGAACCTTTTAGTGTTCGATTTTATCTTGCATCTTACACTAACCAGAGTTTATCTATTTGATTAATAGCAGTATAAACCTATGCAAGATACCGTTGCAGATGCGTGCAAGATGTTTTATCTTACACACATCTGCAACTTTCGTTAAACATGACATTCACCTCCTTCACCACTCTGAAACATCGATGAATAAAGGGATTTCGGGTGAAGGGCTGCCTTTCACATAGGTTTCACCCGATTCACTATACCTTTCTGCCGAATTTTGATTAATAGACTGATTCCAATCTATTAGATATAAACTTATTCTCTATTGATGCCAAACTTCCTTTTCACTAATAGAAAAGATTACTAACATTAAAGGCAATCTCTAAATGAAGCTTTTGTTTTTATAAACAAAGCTTTCATTTATAAAATCAAAAGCTTCATTTATATAATTGCAACTTGCAATTATAGATTGCGATTAATGAAAAACAAGTTTAGAATTATAGTAAAGTAATTTAAGTATTAATAGAAAGGAACTTTTCTCACTATAAATAAGAAAGAGTCTATTAATAGCTGGGAAATAATCAAATTAGATCACATGAACTTAATAAAGTAAAAGCAGATTTGAAATTAATTTAATGTATGATATAGACAGTACTAATTATTATTTCCCCGAACTAAAATAATCTTCCTATAAAAGAGCATAATATAGAAAATAAAGATTACTTTTACAATGAAACTAAACCACGACAGACAAATGAGAAAGAGTATTGCTATAATTATAACATCTATATTAGTACTATCAGGATGCAACAAACAACAATCCGTATCTGACAGACTACTAAATGAAGTAGGAAAGGTTATTGCCATAAATCCTGACAGTGCATCCAACCTACTAAAAGGTATATCATCTCCTGAAAAACTAGACGACAAAACCTTTGCACGCTGGTGTATGTTATCAGGAAAGATTACAGACGAGATTTTCACCACCATCCTACCAACTTATCAATTAGAGAGGGCTTATGACTGGTATTCCTCGCATGGTAGTCCTGATGAACAAGTGCAAATTCTGATTTATTTAGGTCGCTCTTATTTTGCAGATGGAGATTATGATAAAGCAATGTCAATATATACTAATGCTTTGGATATTGCAGAAAAGAATAAGCTTAATAACCTCACCGGATATACATATAGCTATATAGGCGATTTATATGGAGAGAAATTCATGCGGACAGAAGCTATCAAAAGATATAAGGCTGCTGCCGAATGCTTCAAAAAAGAAAATAATACAGATAGCTATGCTTGCGCATTAAGAGATGTAGGACGCGAATATGCATGCATAGACTCGTTATCACGCGCTTTAAAAATTCTAACTATAGCTGATTCTGTAGCACGTAATACTAAAAATATCGAAGTCACTGCATCAATAGACAATGCCTTAGGGAATATTTATGCAATGCAAAATAAATATGATAAAGCTGAAGAATACTTTCTCAAAGCATTGGTAGGAAGAGAAACAATGCCCGATTATATGGCACTGATAGACTTATATATTGCATCGGGGGCTATTAACAAAGCAAAAGAGCTACTATCCAAAATACCACAAGATAATCCAAAGTATACATACAGCATTAAATATTTATACTACCAAATCTATAATGAAGAAAAGAATTATAAAGAAGCTCTTACTAATCTGAAAGAATACGTCGAAATAACTGATTCAATCATATATGCTGATAACCAATCTAAGATATTGAACATAGAGTCTAAATATAATCATTTAAAGATCAGCAAAGAAGTAGATAGATTAAAAATTAAACAGCAAAGCTACATTATAGTTTTAGTTATATGCATTGGAATCCTATTATTAATAATAATAGGATATCTACTATATCGAAAGAAAGCAAAAGAGAAAATCCAAAGACAACAAGAAGAGTTGAACCGAATAAAGACAGATTTGCTTTATGTTTCTTTAGAACTGGAAAAGAAAAAAAGATTGTTAGATACATTTAAGGAGAAAAATGAGAGCTATGAGGAAATGCAGGAAGAAATAAGTCTCCTAACCACCAACTATAAACAATTGCAAAATAAAATTCTAGAGAATTCACCTTTACATAAAGAACTAATACACCTAGCCAACCAAAATAAGCCCAGAAATAACAAGCCATTAATAACAGACAAGCAATGGAAACTCATTGCAGATGAAATAACATATATTTATCCGAATTTACGTAAATACATATATAGTCGATGCCCAGATTTACCAGAGCAAGACTTTTGGTATTGCTGTTTATATATATCAGGGTTTGACACTAACACAGAAGCAAAGTTACTAAACATTACAGTCGACTCAGTAAGAAAAAAAAGACTCAGACTTAGACAAAAACTGAATATAATATTACCAGATAATAATGCTACATTGTATGATTATTTAATTGAAAACATGCACTAATATCCTCTTCTTAGGAAGAAATAATCAGCAACATAAAAGGATGTCCACGCAAAACATCATAAGCGACTGATTATCAAGCACTGTTTGTCCACGCTGAAAAACTTCTTTTATTTGCATTCCCCCTCATATCTCCATAAATTTGCAAAAAACAATCAAAGATATGAGAAAACTAAGCATTTTACTATTATTAATTGGCATTCCATTCATAATAATAGAAGCCAATAATCTATCAACACAAAGAACTAATAAATGCCAAAAAACACCAAATTCTATCCCAATAGAAGCTATCCAAGACGAAAACTCTATTGAAGTTCGTTTTCTTGAAGACATCGACGATCAAGTTACTTTCCAAGTAAAAGATCAACTGGGAAATATTATCTTCCAAGATGTGATATTAACTCCTAATGAGCAAAAAACTTATAAGATTGATTTGAAAGGCTACAGAGTCGGTCATTATGAACTTCTCTACATAGAAGAAGACATAACTTTCATTGGAGAGTTTGAAATCGAATAATCAACGATAAATAATAAAAATATCAAACTTTATAAACCCTATAAAACTAATAATTATGGGAAACATTTTTAGATTCTTATTGGTGCTGCCTTGCATCACCTTGTTATTGTACTCTTGCGAAAGTGAGATTGAAAATGAGATCCAGTCATCTACAGAAAAACTGAACTTATCAGGATTGGAATCGGATAGCCTTCAATTAGAAAGTTATGAATTGTCTGAAATGACAGATGAGCTAAAAGCATTAAAAGAAAGGATAGATGAACTAAAGAAAGCGAAGACACGATCAGTAGCTTCAAGTAACTATAGCCAATATTTTTCAGAAAATATGTGGGCTATTAGAGAGTTACCCTTCACACTTAGCACTGGAGGTGGATATTTATCATGTACTGGTTGGGGACAGAGAGTGACCTATGAGGGATATAATCCTGGCTCTTATGGTAAATTCTATGTCCAAATTCCCTCATCAATTACCGGCATACCCTATTTAATTTATTCAAACTACTCGAAAACTCGTCTAGCTGTAGGACATTACACTAGTAATCCGGAATCAAAAATATTACTTGCAATGAGCAGTAATTCCACTACAGGAGCCATGGATTCCTGGGACATTATACCTGCTACTAATAATCCAGGAACTTATGTCCTTCAAAATGAGCTATATCTTGGCCAAGGAAGTAGTGGTTCATGGTGGGATGTATTCAATTATGTGGTAGATATACAAGCTAATAATGTTGGTTTCAGCCAATATACACAAAGAGCCCAACAGGAATTTACTATCACCCCTGATGCTGTATTCACACTGAAAAGCCTAGAATTTATCAATCCATATTCCGCAACTGTGACCCAAAGGGAGAATGTCTCTATCAAACGAGCCATAACAAACTCTTCATCCCAATTTATACGAGAGAACCTCGTATTTGAAAAGGCTGTACAAGAGGACTCCTATTTTAAAGAAGAAAAGGGAATAGCATTTAAGGTTCCAGCTTCAGATATGCTATTTGCACGCCCTACAGTTACATTAGGAGAAATAGATCTTGTTCCTAATGCAAGTATACCAATTGATACAAAATACCAGCCCAATGTACGCAGAGTAATGGAAAATACATTAAAGCATATAGAACCTGTCAAAGTTTCTCCACGTACAAAACTCACGGTGACCTATTATTTTAAAGAGTATGATGTATCAGTAGACTATGTTGCCACAATTGAATATAAAGAAAAAGATAAAGATGCTAGAATAGCCAAATTGCCTGGACGTTGGAGCGGAAGGATTCATGTAGATGAAATATCCGATGTTGATTTAGAAGAGACAAACTTGGATACTCAACAAAGTGTAAAAAGAAGAGTGAACACCAGAAATGCAAGTCAATCATCACCAATCATATTAAAAAAATAGACCTATATGAGAAAATTTACTATATTTTCATGTATCATATTGTTTGTTATAGCATCATGTAACAATGAAGATGATTCAACATCAGAAATCATCTTGCAAGAACGTGACCCGAATCTACCAAAAGTTTGGTCTAAAAAGATAGCACCCAGACCCAGTACTAGGACATCATTTACCGATGCTACTGATTTTCTTGGAAATTCTTATGCCATAGAAAACGGAACATCAATTATCGGGGACTTTTCAAATGCGAGATTTCCAATTGTTAATATGGAAAAGCTACTTGAAAGATATCCTTCATATATAATTGCCAAAGAGTTAAGGACAACGTCAACAGAAGCCATGTCATACGCCAGCTTCGAACGCTTAGAAACAACTTCATCGTTTACTAAAACTGTCAAATCCGGATTCTCACTAAATATTGGTCCGTTCAAACTGGGAAGAAAGAAAACTGTAACCGATATTTTCAAGCATAACACAAGTAATTCCGAACAAGCAGTACACGGAGAACTTAGTGTTGAAGTTATTAATGGAATGATATCCTTACAAACAGCACCTAGTGCATTGAGAAGAATTTCGGCAGATTATTTGGACGAATTATTTGTAGATGCCCTTTATAATTCATCCATGGTAGAATTAATTCAAAGTTACGGAGAATTTGTCTTAACAAGCTATTATACAGGTGGGCGGGCATCGGCTTTATACTATGGTCTTGACACACAAAGTACAGATTTCAATAGTAAAGAGCGCGACATGGATAAATCAATAAACGCAACTTATTCATGGAACAAGGACTCTGTTTCAGGAGATTTTTCTGTTGGAACAAAAGATGGCAATTCTTCTACAGAGACTAAATCTTTTTCCGAATTACATGTATCTATCAAAACATTGGGCGGCGCTTATGGTTATAATGTTGCAACACCTCCTTATGACGTTAAAAGTACATCCATTAATTTAACGAGTTGGCTTCAATCATTAAATGATTCAAGAACACATACAATGATTGACATTCAAGATGGTGGGCTCTATCCAATATCGGATTTTATTTTGGAAGAAAACTTTAAGCAAAGATATAACGACACCCACATGGATTTTCAGCACCAAGAACAACTTGAAGAACCGTATATAGAAATAATGAAAGTATACGTCCGCAAAAGTAGCTCGGGAGAGAAATTATATGATATTGTACCTGTGCTAAATACAAGACAAGGAGATAAGCTCATATTCTCAAACTCAAGTGCTACAAGTCAATCCGATGTAGAATTAAAAGCGAACAGTGTTGCCGCAACCTTTACCGAAAAAAGTAATGCTATAAAAAATGAAAAGAGCAAATATTATAAACTAGCTATCAAAGCTAATCCGAATAAAGTAATAAATCCTATCCTACAAACCACATTATCATTTTCAATAAACGATGTAGATGAGGCTGGAATGTATAAGTTTAAAAACACAAATACCAATATTTGGTATATCTACAACCCGACATCGTTATATTGTTTTGCATACTACGACGATGATTATATTCTTGATGCATACGGAATCTTAGATTGGGTAAACAGTATACCTGTAAAATCAGTTTCAATGACGACTTTATATCAACGATATAGAATATTCGGTTTGTAATGAAGAGTATTAATAGATATTCACCAATAAAAAAGCCAGCCCTTTTAAGGGGAGGTAAAATACGTATCATTTATTAATTCAAATTATCCGCTTATGAAAAAATTATTGTTACCTTTGACCATTCTGCTGTTTTTCGGATTAGTCGTATCATCATGTTCTTCAGACGATGTACTTCAAAGAGAAAACAACGAACAGCCAAACATTGTAAAAAGAAACAATGAAAAAGCTCGTGAGGCTGGTATAAGATTATTAGAATCATTTGGAATGACAAAAACTCGTTCATTAAGTACTAGTGACTATCCGGACTATTATGGGGGAAGTTATATTAACGGGAATGGTAAACTTGTTGTTTTTCTTAAAGGAGAAATAGAAAGTACCAAAGCCACTCTTATAAGGTTAATAGGTGAGAATGATGTCATATATACACAAGGCAATTATTCTTATACGGAGCTGAATAATGTTCTAACCAAAATAACTTCATTTATTAGCAGTAATAAAGATTCTCAAATTGCCAAGAATATAAGATACTATTATCTAAATGATTTTGAGAACTGTGTCGTGGTAGAACTTGACAAATCTAATGAAATGGAAATAAAAGAGTTTAAATCAGAAGTAGTGAACTTTTCAGGAATTGTATTTAAACAATGCACAAGAGAATTTCAAAACCACTCATTATCGCCAGGAAGTTCTATAGGCACACCTAAAGGCACTGCGTCAATGGGATATAGAGCTACTAGATTTAACACTGACGGTTTTGTTACTGCAGGACATGCTTATAACACGGGTGACCCGGCATATTATAATAACACACTAATCGGTAGTTGTGACTTTTCAATCCAAGGTGGTTCCGTTGATGCAGCATTCATTAGTATAACTAATTTCTCCATCGTTCCCAATAATGGAAATCTTACTGGAGAAGAATATAATATTTGGGCAGGAGATAATGTAACCAAGTTAGGAGAGACTATAGCTCAATCTGAAGGTTATATTACAAGTACCAATGCAAATGTAAATGCCGATGGAATATACTATACAGATATGGGTGAAGCTACATATTTAAGTGCGTTCGGAGATAGCGGGGGACCAGTATATCTTACAGATAGTAAAAAAGTAATAGGTATACATAAAGGAAGCACAGCTTTCACATCTATATTTGTTAAGGTTGATAATATAGCATCAAAACTAAATGCTCATTTCAACTAATAATTACCAATGGATTGGATAAGTAACTTATCCAATCCATTTCATACTTAACTTATGCTCAAATTAATATCGATTTTGCTAACCAATGGAATTGTTTTATTCATGCTAATCAGTTGTCATAATAAAACAGGCAATTCTAAAAGCACTGTAAACCTTGAATATGAAAATAGTATCGACTCTCTTAATTCATATAAAATGGATATATCACATTTCATTAATTCCATCGAGCCAGGAGAAACGATTGTAGAAGAAAAACAAATGCAGGGGGAAGAATTTATTACAAGAGAAAATGAGAATATAAAAGTACGCTTTTTATTAAAAGACTCCTGCTCAAAAGACGGATTCTTGAAAACAGA
>OOBJ01002148.1_pt1 | contig 10821 bp, 7 predicted proteins | sample 1671331 | NCBI WGS metagenome assembly OOBJ01 (sample SAMN06348145, study PRJEB24527) | human gut metagenome | biome: human gut; feature: ankylosing spondylitis patient; material: feces | host: Homo sapiens | place: China | collected 2015-10 | reverse complement strand
CTGCTGCCCGCCGAGCCGCTGCCAGAAACCAGCGATTATTATTACACCGACGTCATCGCTTACCAGTGGGACGATGACCGTGCTGCCGCTGTGTTTGATTATGATGCCAACCTGATCCTTCGCACTAACCTGAGCACCGGCGTACAGACCGTGTTCTGTGATGTGCCCGGCTGCACCCATACCACCAGCAGCTGCCCTGCCCGCATCACGGACCAGATGTATTCTCTGGTTCCTGCCGGGGATTGCGTTTACCTTGTTTACGGCACCTATTCGCCCACAACGGCAAAGGGCGCTTCCGGCGCGGATATCAACGCCATGTCGGACGATGAGATCATGCGCTGGGCGCGCGCGGCAGATGCCGGGGTTCCGCTGGCCCTTTATCCCCAGGAGCTGGAGCCTTACACCCAGGAGGATGTTACCGCCGCCCGCCGCTGGATGCAGAACGCCTTTGGCCAGGGCCGCATTGAAATGCTGGACGGCACCACCCGCACCGAGCTTGTCCGGCTGGATCATGACGCCGTATATATCGGCGGCTGCGATTCCACCTATTTATACGGCATCATGCGGAGCCAGCAGGGCGAAGAGCCCACCCGCTGGTTCCGCATGGAGCGCACCACCGGCCAGTACGAAACCATGCCCATCCCGGATACCGACCACCTCTGCGGTGTCTGGAACAACCAGCTTGTGCTGTTCCGGGAGCGCTGCGCCGAACCGTTCACTTCCGATAAAATGTCCGATTACAGCCTGGCCGGCAGTTATTCTTCCCGGTTCCAGAACACCAGTTATGACGTTGTGCTGTACGACCCCGTCACCGCCCAAAGCCGGCGGTTATACAGCCTGAACGAAAATTCCGGTTCTTTCACCTATGCCGCGCTGTATGGGGATTCTCTCTATCTGGATACCATCCTTTGGGAGAATCCGGATGATACCCAGTTCAACGCCATCCGGCTCAACCTGCGCAACGGGGAGCAGACCGCGCTGGAATCCCTTTTGGGGATCGACCGTTCCGATTATCCTTACGGTTATCTGTTGGATTCTTCCACGGTTGCCAACCTCTACTCCCAAAAATGGGGCACCATGAAGCTGTTTCGTTCCAACAGCGGTCAGGGCGGCGAAAGCCTGCTGCTGAACTTTGCCGCCGGCAGCGTGTTTCACACCAGCTGGCAGGCAGGTGAAAGCACCTATATTGCCGCCGAATCCCCTGTGGGCCAGTTGTTGCTGCTTTCCTGGGTGTATGATGATCTTTCGGACAACTGGTTCCAGACCTACCAGCAGTACCTTGCCCCCGCCAGTGATCCCACCATCATGACCCCCGTTGCCATGTGGGAACCGGGGCAGTAAACCTCCGCCCCGTAGACGATCGTAACCAATTTTTTACCAGTGTAAATTGATGGTTTGTTCACGGTTTGTTTACGTCGCGGCGGTTGTTATTGCCGGGGCAGTGTGGTATACTCACCCCCAAGATGTATCTGAAAGCAAAGAAACCGACAAATTTTTCGCCTTTTCAGCTACACCCTAAGAAAGGGGGAATCTGCATGAAACATCTGCGTTCCTTTTTTGCGGTGCTACTGGCCGCAGCCGTCTGCGCGGCGGTGGTGCTGTTTTCCGGCTGCGGGGCATCCGTTCAGGTGCAGCAGCTTACCATCCCTGGCGAGCGCGGCAGCATCCATGCCACGCTGACCACCCCTGCCAATGCCGAAAACATGCCTGCCGTGGTGATCTGCCACGGCTTTACCGGCAACCGCCAGCTGGACGGCCACGCCAAGCCGCTGGCCAAAACGCTGGCCCAGCACGGCATTGCCAGCATCGCCATTGACTTTGCGGGCAGCGGCGAAAGCGAGGAGCCGTTCACCGCTTACACCCCCGCCAACATGCGGGATGATATCACTTCTGCCATCACCTACCTGACCGACACTGTGGGTGCCGACCCGGAGCGCATCGGCCTGCTGGGCCACAGCATGGGCGGCCGCGCCGTCAGCGTCTACCTGAAAGATTCCATCAAAGCCGCCGCCCTGTGGGCACCGGCGGATAACACAGGGCTGGACGGGCTGGAATTTCTGGACCACAGCGCCGAGGGCCGCCAGGCTATTTATGACGGTGCCATACAGAACGGCGTGCTGGACCTGCCCAAGTGGGGCGTAACGATCAGCGCCGATTTTGTGCAGCAGGTTGCCGACCAGGACCCCACCGCCAGCCTGCGCACCTACAACGGCCCTCTGCTGCTGGCTTATACCGCCGGGGATGCCGAATTGCTGAGCCAGACCACCATTGACCTGACCCGCCAGGCTGCCGCCGAACACAGCGGCCCTCTGGTGGACCTGACTGGCCAGTATGAGGACGCCACTCACAATTTCACCGCCGCATCCGGCAAAAAAATCGACGATTTCTCCGTCCGCCGCCGCATCGAATCTGCCACCGCAGAATTTTTTGAAGAATATCTATAACCCATCCCTATTTGCCGCCGCCCCACCGGGCTGCGGCATTTTTTATGATAATTTTAAGGCAATACCGCATAATTTCTAATTCCTAATTAACCCCTACCTCCTCCCTCCTAACTCCTAACTACTTCCTTCGCCCTACCGCAATTTTACAACTCCGCCCCCTTTCCGCCGGGGGTAAAATGTGATATAGTATAGAGGTATAGGATTTTGTCAAAAAGGGAGGGCTGAAATGGCACCCATTATCCATACCGTCAACCTGTGCAAGGTGTATGCCGTGGGCAAAGAACGGGTCGTTGCCCTGAACGATGTTTCTATCTCCATTGAAAAAGGGGAATTCTGCTGCATCGTGGGCCAGTCCGGCAGTGGCAAAAGCACCCTGCTGAATCAGCTGGCCGGGCTGGAAAAACCGACCCGCGGCAAAGTATTCATCGGTTCGCACGAGATCAGCGCTATGACCGAAGATGAGCTGGCCAAGTTCCGCCAGGCACACCTGGGCTTTATTTTTCAGAGCTACAACCTGCTGCCCACCATGACGGCGGCCGAAAACGTTGCTCTGCCGCTGATGTTCAAGGGCATTTCCCGCTCCCGGCGCCTTGCCATGGCCCGCAAAGAGTTAAAAAACATGGGCCTTGGCGGCCGTGCCGAACACATGCCCACCGAGATGAGCGGCGGCCAGCAGCAGCGCGTGGGCATCGCCCGCGCCTTTGTCAGCAAGCCGCGCGTGATCTTTGCGGACGAGCCCACCGGCAACCTGGACTCTATCACATCCAAACAGGTGCTCTACCGCATGCTGCAAATATCCAAGCAGATGGGCACCACCTTTGTCATGGTCACCCATGAACCGGAGCTGGCCTCCTGTGCAGACCGCATTATTACCATTCTGGACGGCAAGGTGCAGTCCGATGTGGTGCAGGATCCCGCCACAAGGGAGCGCAACCGCGAAGCCCTGTTCGCCAGCCTGGAGGGCAACATGCGGATCGGCGGCGACTCTGCCAGCGGCGAAGTTCACCAGAAAACCGCAGCCGAGCTTGCCTCTTACGCAGCCCCTGCTGCCGCAGCCCAGCAGCCCGAACAACCCAAACCGTAAATTTTGCCCACTCATTCAGGAATATCAAAGCCATAGAAAAAGATGGAATCAATTTAAGGAGGACCCCGGAGTGAAAAAAGCTTCCCGTTTTGCCGCCCTGCTGGCGGCCGTCATGCTCTTCGGCAGCGTGGCTGCTACGCCCGCCCTGGCCGCAAATGATGATGCCCCCAATTCGCAAGTGACCGCTAATGACCAAGAAGCCTCCGACAACAACAACTCGGACAAAAATCATGACGATCCCGATTCGACGCCACCCCCCCGGCCCAACAACAGCGGCTCGGCCTATATCATTGCTCAGACCGTGACCGATGCCGCAGGCGGCGAGATCACCACCATTGACCGGGACAGCCGGTTTAACCTGATTCTGCGCGTGGCGGATTACGGTGCTTACAACAACTTCATTCCCGCGGATCAGATCTCTGCCCGCATCAACTCCTCCGTGTTCACCTTTACCGGCAACGCCGAAGTTGGCCAGCTGTACGAGGAAACCGACGCCAACGGTGCCGGTTACTACAGCTATGTACTGCTGTTCCGCGATGTGATCTACAACGGCGGCGGCAACAGCGTGCCCATCAACCTGAGCTACCTGAATTCCACCATGGCGATGCAGCAGCTCAGCGTTACCCTGGGCCAGTGTGTGGACGAAGACCCCGATACCCCCAACCTGATGATCCGCGCTTCCAGCTACGGCAATGAAGCGGTTGTGGCCGGGACGCCCTTTACCCTGACTCTGACCTTGTACGCCACCGGCGGCCAGGAGAACCTGAACGATGTGGTCATCTCGCTGACCCTGCCGGACGGCATCACCATGACCAGCGGCAGCCTGAGCAGCTACCTGGGCACCATGGCCCCCAAGTCCACCCGCGATGTCAGCTTCAGCCTGACCCCCAGCGCCGGCTTTACCGGCGGCGTGGCCAACATTACCGTGAACAGTGTGGGCACCGGTGCCGACACCAACAAGGCCGTTACCGGTATGTCCACCACCATCTCGGTTCCGGTATCTCAGCCGGACCGCTTTGAGTTGGGCCAGCTGGAACTCAGCGACAGCATTACGCTGGGCGATTCCGCTTCCGTCACACTGAACTTTGTCAACAAGGGCCGCGACGCCCTTTCCAACCTGGAAGCCACCCTTTCCGGTGACAATCTGGGCGCCGACACCACTGTGCAGTACATCGGCAACCTGAACGCCGGTTCCTCCAACAGCGTGGATTTTGACATGACCCCCACCCAGGAAGGCACCTGCAACGGTACCATCACCCTGACCTATGAGGACACCAACGGCACCCTGAAAACCGTCAGCAAAGATTTTTCCTTCTCTGTTCAGCCGGCCATGGACTACGGCGATTCTGGCGATATGGACTCTAACATGGATGACATGCAGCCCCAGCAGACCGGCCTGCCCCTGTGGGCCTATCTGGCAATCGGCGCTGCTGTGATCGTGGTGGTAGTTGTGATCGTTGTGGTGGTACGCAAAAAGAAGAAGGCCGCCGCACTTGCCAAGCTGGAGGAAGGCAACGATGAAGATATCTGACCAGATCGGGCTGGCTGTCACCAACCTGTCCCGCCGCAAGGGCCGCACGGCACTGACCGTTGTGGGCGTCGTTGTGGGCATCTGTGCGGTTATCGTTATGATCTCCATGGGCATTGCGGAAAGCCATAACAACGACGAAATGCTCAAAAATATGGGCGGCCTGACCAAGATTGAGGTATACAACTACGGCAGCCAGAACATCAATGGGCAGGAGGTCAAGCTGGATAACGAAGCCGTCCAGCGGTTCCGCAAGATCGACCATGTTACGGCTGTCACCCCCTATTACCAGCCGGACCTGAACCTGTATGTAGAAGCAGGCAAAAACAACCGCTACCGCGCCAGTTATGTATGGAGCGTTCTCGGCCTGGACCCGGACACCATGCCCCTGCTGGACAACAAGCTGGAAAGCGGCGACTGGCCCAAAAGCGGCGTGAATTACGGCAAGGATGTGATTCCCGTTGTGGTGGGCAAGGAGTTTTTGTATCAGTTTGAGGATACCCGCCGCAGCCAAAACAGCTCCAAACGCCAGCGCTGGAGCGGCGAAACCGATGCCAACGGCAACCAGCTGCCGCCCTTTGTGGATGCTACCAAGGATACCTTTACCCTGACCCTGACCAATGGTGACACCGAGAGCCCCAAGACCCAGAGCTACAAGCTCAAAATCGTTGGCGTTGTCTCGGAAGAATCCCAGGATTACATGCTGCAATACGGCATTACTTTCCGCCTGAACGACCTTTTGATGCTGAGCGAAGCCTACAGCAAGCTGGCCAAAACGGATTTTAACCCCAAAAAAGTGACCTATAACGAAGTGTACATTAAGGTCGATGACATCAAGAATGTGGATAAGATCTGCGATACCTTAAAAGAGGAAGGCTACCAGATCAGCTCCATGGTGGATTACCGCAAGCAGATGCAGCAGCAGACCGCACAGCGCCAGCTGCGCCTGGCGGGTCTGGCGGCCATCAGCCTGTTTGTTGCCGCGCTGAACATCGCCAACACCATGACGATGGCCATTTACGAGCGCACCCGTGAGATCGGCGTGATGAAAGTTCTGGGCTGCGAGATTGGCAACATCCGGCGGATGTTCCTGATTGAAAGCGGTATGATCGGCTTTATCGGCGGCGTAGCCGGTACGATTTTAAGCTACATCATCAGCTTTGGCATGAACAACATGACGATGATCGTATACGGCCTGAACACCCTGCTGATGAAGCTGGGCATCAACGCCACCATCGACCTCAGCTCCCTGATGGGCAGCAGCGATTCGATGTATTACGGCGGTGGAATGTACATGTCTGATTCCGGCAGCGGAACCGTCATGTCCATCATTCCTATCTGGCTGGTGCTGGCTGCCATTGGCTTTGCCGTGGTGGTGGGCCTGCTTTCCGGCATCGTTCCCGCCAGCCGCGCCGTTCGCATCAGCGCCCTGGAGGCCATCCGGCACGATTAAATCAAATGCGCCTTCCCGCAAGGGAGGGCGCGTTTTTGTTTGAATGAAAAAAGAATAAATAATAAAGAATAATTTCAGTGGACCGCGCCGCTCAAAAACCGCAGAGTTCTGCATTCTATGTATTAAGGCAACACCGCACAATTCCCGCCTTGCGGCTTAAGCACCGCTCCGGCAGCTGCGGCACGGCATCTGCGTTGCCAAAATGCTCGATAAGACATCCAGTATTATCTGCGCTTTTGGCTTGGCATCTGCCGCACCTCGCTCGCCGTATCGGCACTTAGAATTATGCGGTATTGCCTTAACCGATAAAATTACAAATAAGGCATGCACTGCCGGAAGCTGAACAGAGGTTCAGCCGGGGCGGTGCATGCCTTTTGTGTTGCGGGGGATAATCGATAAAAATCAGTACAGCATGGTGTCATCATCCACGCGGTACACATGGCCGTCTTTTTCATACACTTCAATGTAATAGTCGCCGTCCGGGGATTTTTCGGACCAGGTTTGCTGTTCAGACACAGAATTGTTCTGAGAATCCGAAGATGAAGAAGAAGCGGAAGATTCCGAATTATTTTATTCTATATTAGTGCTGGATACTGTCGGGGTCAAAGTTGCGTGCCATCAAGGCAGAGATGGCGGGCAGCGCGGCAGCAATCAGGGCTTTGTCATGGTTAGGGGCCAGGCGGGTGGCGGAATCAAACAGCATGGTGTTTTCCTGTTGCGGGGTGCTGGCGGGCCAGGTGGGAATGCCGCTGTGCTGCGGGTTTCCGGTGCGGGCAAAGGCCAGAACGGCATCGAAAATCTGCTGTTCCAGCTGCGGGGTCACGCCGGAAATGTTGGCAGAAGGCACCAGCTCAGTATTATGGAAAACAAACGGGATATCGGAACAATGCCATGGGGCGCGGCCGCCCTCAATGGTGAAATCCTGATTGAAGAAATAGCTCCACACCGGGCCGGTTTCCGCCCGGCGGCGGATATAGCGCATGGTCGGCTCCCGGAACAGTACATCCAAAAACGGCAGGTCGGCGGCGCTCATCTGCGCTTTGTTCAGGCCGAAGCCATTGAAGGCGGCAAACTCGCCAAACACGGTGCCCACCAGAAGGGGAATGCGGGCGGTTTCGGGGCGGAACGCATTTTCCAGCGGGTCACCCAGATAAAAGGCGTTGGGGTGTGGGGTGCAGCCGGTGTTTTTTCCGGCTGCTTTCAAGGCGGGAGCTACTTTATTATAAGCGGCGGCAAGCGCGGCATAGGGTACCGTTTCCAGTGCGGCGATATCCGCCGCGCCAAGCTCCGCCATCAGAGCCTCGGCGCAGTCCCGCCCGCTGCCGGTGCAGTCGGCCAGGCGGCCCAGAACGCCGCTCATCACAATACCTTTGTGGAACAGCCCGTCCGCGGCGGGGGTCTGCAGCAGGGTGGTTACCTTGGCGCCGCCGCCGGACTGGCCGAACACTGTTACATTGCCGGGGTCACCGCCGAACGCAGCAATATTATCCCGCACCCAGCGCAGCGCGGCGATGATATCGTCCCCGCCCGCGTTGCCGGAATTGGCGTATTCCGCCCCAAAATCCGAAAGGTCGAGATAGCCCAGGATGTTCAGCCGGTGGTTGATGGAAACCACCACGCAGTCCCCCAAGCGGGCCATGTTTTCGCCCTCGTAAGCGATCTGCTCAATGGAGGAACCGGCAAAGTATCCGCCGCCGTGCAGCCACACCAGCACGGGGCGGTGGGCGTCATCCAGCGCGGGGGTCCAGATGTTCAGGTTCTGGCAGGCTTCGTTCATCAGCCAATAGCGGTGGGGCACCAGCATTTCGCCGTTGGGCTTGGGCATTTCCAGCAAAGGGCAGACATAGCCGTAACTGGTGGCGTCCAGCACGCCGTCCCACACAGCTGGCTCCGGCGCGTGGAAGCGCCTGGCCTTGGCGTAAGGGATGCCCTTAAAGATATCCAGCCCGTCAAAACGGTAGCCGCGCACTGAGCCGCCGGTGGTGCGCACCAGCGGGGCATCGGCAGAACAAGAAAAAGTATGGGCCATAGCAAACTCCTTTCCAGCAGTGGGCAAAAATGATACATTTTTTGATGCGGGTTCTATTGTAGCAGATTTACGCGAAAAAAGAAGCCATGAACCGCCCGGACGCCAAGACCGTGCTGTTGTTTGCACTTTCCGCCGATGCTTTTGTGGAAGATGAGCAGCTTTCTGCAGAGAGCGGGATGAACGGCCATTTTGCAAAGCCGGTGGATTTTGCCGCATTGCAGCGCAGCATTGGCAAGTTTTTGCGCCAGCGCCGTGGGTAAGCGAGAGAACGAAGGCGTACCGGAAACACCAAAAATCCAACCGGTTTCTGCAAAGGCAGAAGCAATTTTGCGTTTGTGGAATATGCGTTATTTTCGTTGTTTTGAGCTACACCGTTAAGTGGGAATGCTGAAGAAGAGAAAAAACGTACATGGGCGGATGCTCCTTTGGGGAAAAGTCAGGCGGCAGTATACAGGGTGCCGCGGCGCTTCATCCAGCGGTAGGCCGCCACGCAGATCATGACGGATAACAGCGAACCCGCCGGTGCGGCCAGCCCCATAGGCAGCAGGGTTCCGGCAAACAGCCGGGAAGCCAGGTAGGAACCCGGAACGCGCACCAGCACAATAGCGATGATGTTGTGGAGAAAGCCGATGTAAGACTTGCCGCAGGCGGCAAAATACCCGGTAAAGCTGAAGTGGATCCCGGCAAAAATGGTATCCACAATATAACCGCGGATGTACTGGCAGCCCATCAGCACCACGGCGGCGTCGGTGGTGAAGCACCCCAGCAGCGGCTCGGCCACAAGCTCAATGACCAATACTACGGCAATGCCGTAACCGGCGGCGATCATGGCGGCGTATTTCAGGGTCTGGGCGGCGCGCTCCGGCTTGCCTGCGCCAAGGTTCTGGGAAGACAACGCCGATACCGTCGCCAGCATGGAGGACGGCACAATGAACATGGCGCTGATGATTTTTTCCACAATGCCCACGGCGGCAGAATCAATCAGGCCGCGGTGGTTGGCAATGATGGTGATAATGATGAACGCGACCTGAATGCAGCCGTCCTGCACAGCGACCGGCAGGCCGATTTTAAGAATACGGCCCAGCACGCCTTTGCGCGGGCGGAAGTTCTGGCGGCTCAGCCGCAGGCCGGTTTTGTGCCGCCAGATGCCGAACAAGGCAACAATAACACTCAAGGTCTGCGAAAGGGTAGTGCCCAGCGCAGCACCCACCGGGCCAAGGGCCATGGGACCGATGAAAAGAATATCCAGCGCAATATTGGCGGCGCAGGCAACGGCGATAAAGTACATCGGGCTTTTGGAATCCCCCAAACCGCGGAAGACGGAGCTGATGATGTTGTATGCCGTGATGAACGGGATGCCGATGAAGCAGATGGTCAGATACTGCACCGTGCCGGGAACGGCCTCTGCCGGAACACCGATCAGGCCGACCAGCGGGCGCACTGCGGCCACCAGCACGGCGGTAAAACCGAGGGAGACCGCCATGAACAGGGTGACGGTGTTGCCGATGGCGTCTTCGGCATCGCGCATATTGCCCGCCCCCACGGCGTGGCCGATGATGACGGTGGAACCCATGGCAAGCCCAACAATGATAACGGTCAGCATGTGCATGACCTGGCTGCCGACGGAGACAGCCGTCGTGCTGGCCACGCCCTCAAACTGGCCGATGATGAACAGGTCGGCCATGCCGTACAGCGTTTGCAGAAAATAGGACAGCAGATAGGGCAGGGAAAACAGCAGGATATTCCGCAAAATGCTGCCGGTGGTGAGGTTACGTTCCATAGGCCAAGGCCCTCCTTTTATCCGTGGGTGCGACCACGCTGGCTGAGCCAATGGCGTAGAATATCCAAGACATGGTAAAAACCGCTCCCTTTTGTCGTTTAGTATAGCACAAATAGACGAGAACGGAGGAACCAACGGGAAACTTTTGCCCTTTTGCCTAGAAAAATCGTGGCTTGGTTGACAGTATGCGAAAAATGGTGGTAAAGTGATAAAATCAGCCGCCGGGATTTTTGAGAAATACGGCCTGGACCTTGCCCTGGCGCGGGTCAAAGCCTGACCCTATTGAACGAGAGAACCGAAGGAGAAGCCCATGAGAGTACGATGGATCGCAGCCGCCCTGACGCTGGCGCTGTGTTTTTCCCTGGCCGCTTGCGGCCATCCCCCTGTGTCTGAGGAGCAGGAACAAGAGCTGCCGACCTTGCGCATCGGCAGCGACGACTATGAGCCTTACAGCTACCTGGACGAAACAGGAGACTTCACCGGCATCGACGTGGACCTGGCCA
>OOBJ01002138.1_pt1 | contig 10835 bp, 9 predicted proteins | sample 1671331 | NCBI WGS metagenome assembly OOBJ01 (sample SAMN06348145, study PRJEB24527) | human gut metagenome | biome: human gut; feature: ankylosing spondylitis patient; material: feces | host: Homo sapiens | place: China | collected 2015-10 | reverse complement strand
CGATTCCGGTGATCGCGAGCGGCGGCGTGGGCACGCTCGAGCATTTCGCCGAGGGTGTGATCGAGGGCGAGGCGGATGCCGTGCTGGCGGCAAGCGTCTTTCACTTTGGAACCTTCAGCATTCGCGAAGTCAAAGAATACATGGCTAGCCAGGGAATCCCCGTGAGATTGGACTTCTAAATGGAGCAAGTGACAACCGCGGCAGAGCTTAAATACGACGACTGTGGGCTCATTCCCTGCGTGGTTCAGCAGCATGACACCGGTGAGGTGCTTATGGTTGCTTGGATGAACGAGGAATCGGTGGGGCTGACGCTCAAGACCGGGACCACGTGGTTTTGGAGTCGCAGCCGTCAGGAGCTCTGGAACAAGGGCGCGACGAGTGGCAACATGCAGGAGGTCAAGGAGCTCTGGGCCGACTGCGATAGCGATACGCTGCTGGTCAAGGTGGACTCACCGGGCCCGGCCTGCCATACCGGCAACCGTACCTGCTTCTTTAAGCGCGTGGAAGGGGGAGTGCGATGAAAGTCGTGACGCCGTTCGAGGTCGCCGAATGCAACACCGAGCTCCTCCGCGCGGGCGTGCCATGCCGCGTGCACCTGACTGATGCCTGCGGGGCGCAGTCGCTTTGGCTCGAGGCCGAGAAGGAAAGGCTCAATGAGGCCCATGCCGTCATCGTCGAGTTCTTTGAGAAAAAGGGCGCAAAGCCTCGGTTCGATGAGACCGGTACCTACTTTACGCTGCAGTAACGAGAGGAAATAACCATGGGAGTCAGAACAGCTAACGTGCAGCCGGGAAACATCGGTGAGACGCTGACGGGACTGGCCGAGGTGATTCACGGTCGTCGCGACGCATCGCCGCAGGAGAGCTATACCGCGCGTCTGCTGACCGACGTCGAGGACGAGCTTCTCAAGAAGCTTGCCGAGGAGGCGAGCGAGGTGATCATGGCCTGCAAGGATAACGACCACGATCATATCCGCTACGAGGCCGGCGACCTGATCTACCACCTGCTCGTGACGCTCGAGCGCTACGGCATCACCCTCGACGAACTGGCCGGCGAACTCAACGCCCGCCGCCACTAGTCATCGGGGACGTTCTTAAACGACTAGTTAGGCGAGGGGCGTGGATTCCCATTCGCCGGTGGGGTGGGGGATATCGAAGGCCCGGTAGCCGCAGTCGTAGGCGTGGGCCTGGGCCTCGCGGATGTTCCAACAGATGTCGCAGGCGCGGTGCGCGTCCGAGCCAAAGGTGATGGGCACCTCGGCATGGGCGAAGCGGCGCAACAGCCCGGTCGCGGGGTAGTAATCGTCGAGCCCCTTGCGCGGTGCGGCGGTCGAGACCTCAACGCGGCGACCCGTATCGTGGGCGCATTCGGCCATCTGCTCCCAAAACGGCGCGGGGTCAAAGTCGGGTGCAAAGCCGTCCTTCGAAAAGCGCATGACCAGGTCGGGATGGGCCATCGCGTCAAAGTTGAGTGAGCTTTCGCAAGCACGGCACCAGTCGTCGACGTAGCACTCCCACACGCCGCGCACGCCTAAGTTTTCCCAAACATGCAAGTTGGTATCGTCGTCGATCCAGCCGCAAAGGGAATCGGGTGTATCGGGGCGCGCGACGTCCTCTGTCCCTGCCGTGCCCGCGGCGCCTGCCGCAATATCGTCCGGGTTGCCAATCCAGTGCACGCTGCCCAGACGTACGACGGCGCCCTGGGACCAGTGCTCTACCAAGGGCTCGCAGCCCTCGTACCAATCGCATTCAAAACCGTAGATAAAGGTGAGCTCCGGCGCAATCTGCGCGGCGAGTTTGCGGGCGTCCTCAAAGGCCAAACGATGTGCCGGCAAGTCGCCCTCGACGACCTGCACCTCGCAGTTAGCATCCATACTGGCGGGCAGGGTAAGGTGGTCGGTCGAGACCATGACGCGGCAGCCGGCGGCAGCAGCGGCACGGACGTTGTCCTCGAACGAGGCGTGCCCGTCCGAGAACGAGGTATGAGTATGGCAATCGACCAGCGGGCAGGCGGGCATGGTGACTCCTTTGCGTCAAGCGAATCCGCTTCATTGTAATGGCGCAGCTCTCAACACGCCGGGCACGCCGGGGGTCGAAATCGATTGGAAAGGCTGCGCGGCGCGCGGTGCGGCCTCGCTCTAAAATGTGTACGTCAGCCTCCAAAAGCTGCAAAAAATGACATGTTTGGAGGCTGACGTACACGTTTGAGACGAGGGCGAGGGGCGGGGCAGCGCGTGCCGGCGCCGGCGACTACTTGCTTCGTGTCGCCGCTCGTTTGGACTGCACGGTTATAATCGCGTGCCGCACGGCGGTGACGGGACGATAGCGGATCATACGCGGTCCCGACCAGCGCATGACCTCGCGGATCTTCTCGCGCATGGCAGGCCGGTAACAATGCGAAGGACAGGCCGAGCAAAATGTCTTGGTGCCCATGTGCGGGCAGTGCTCAATGCGCGCGATGGCGTATTTCTGCAGCTCGGCGCATTCGGGGCAGAGCGTAACGGTTCGGAGCCCGAGTTTGACGCGAGTGGGCTTTTCGCCGTTGGGAGCCTGCTTACCCTCGTGGCCGCCGCGATGATGCCCGCGGCACCACAGTGCAATCATCTGCGACACCATCTGGGCCTCGCGTGCACGTTTGCGCGCCAGCTCCGGCGTGTCGACCGGGCGCGCCATTAGCTCAGCCTCCCGTGCTCGACCGAAAGCGAGCAATCGGCAAACGCGCAGGTGCTGGCACGGTGGCTTACGAGCACAATGGTCTTGCCGCGGCGCTTGAGCTCGTCAACGGCCTGCATTACGGCTGCTTCGTTGAGAGCGTCGAGTGCGCTGGTGGGCTCGTCGAGCAAGATGAAGGGTGCGTCGTTGAGGAAGATGCGCGCAAGGCCGATGCGCTGGCGCTCGCCGCCCGAAAGCGAGTCGCCCAGCTCGGCAACGGGCGTGTCGAGACCCTGCGGCAGGCGGTCGATGAGGGCGGTAAGCGAAGCGGAGCGGCAAGCGTCGAGCAGCTCGGCATCGGTGGCGCTGGCGTGCGCAACCAGCAGATTCTCGCGTACGGTGCCGCAGAACAGATGCGTGTCCTGGGTCATATAGGCCTCGTGGCTGCGCAGGCTCGCCGTGTTGATGTGGCGGGCATCGATGCCGCTCACCGTGATGGTGCCAGCTGCGGGGTCCCAAAAACGCATGAGCAGCTTAAGCAGCGTCGACTTGCCCGAGCCCGAGCGCCCCATGATGCAGGTCATGGTGCCGGGCGCAAAGGTGCAGGTCACGTCGTCGAGGATGAGACTCGCAGCGGGGTCGTTCGCGGCCTGCTCTGTGGCGTCGGCGCCGCCCGCGTCCACGCCGCCCGCATAGCTAAAGCTCACATGCTCGGCTGCGGCTCCGGCAAACTCAACGTCCTGTCCATCGGCGACCTCGGCGCACTGGGGCTGCTCGTCGAGCAAATCGAGCACGCGTGCGCCCGAGGCGAGCGTCTCCTGAAGTGAGGCGCCCAGGCGGCTCACGGCCATCACCGAGCCAAACGACGACACAAAGGTAAAGACGGCGACAAACGCTGCGGCAAAGTCAATCATTCCCGCAGCCACCAGCTGCAGCGCACGCCCGAGCATCACCAGATTGACCGCAAGAATAAGCGCATCGGCTACGGCCTCGCTGGCCGCCTGGCGGCGCTTGAGGCGCGCGTCCACGGCGCCGACTTGCTCGGTCAGATTGCCCAGGGCACGGCTACGATCGGCGCCACCGGCAAACTGGATAGTCTCGGACGCGCCGCGTAGACTGTCGAGCACAAAGGCACCCAGCTTACCGGCGCCCTCGCGGCTCTGGTGGCCGGTGGTGCCGCATGCCTTGGCCGAGATCAGGGGCAGCAGCACGCCCAGGACCGCGTAGGCCACGAGCGCGATGCCCGCGAGCTCGGGGCTCACAGCCAGCAAAAAGCCCTCAAACACAACGGTGCAGACCAGAGCTATGGCAATGGGCGAGATGGTGTGCGCGTAGAAGACCTCGAGCAGCTCGATATCCGAGGTGACCAGGCTCACGAGCTCGCCCTTGCCGCGGCCCTCGAGCTTGGCGGGGGCGAGCTGGCGCAGGGCGCCAAACACCAGGTCGCGAACGTGCGCGAGCAGACGGAATGCGATGTAATGGTTGCAGAGCTGCTCGCCGTAGTGGAGCGGCCCGCGTGCGATGCCGCAGGCGGCGCAGGCCGCGCATGCTGCGATCAGACCAAGCCCCAAGGCGTTGCGGCCCAGCGCGGCCATAAGGCCGAGGGCGCCAAAGGCCGGCACGAACGCGGCGGTGAGCATGCCAATGCTGCCCAGCGCGACGGCTAGCACAAGCCAGCCGGCAAGCGGTCGGACAAGCCCCATCATGCGCCACATGATGGACGGCGCCGAGCGACGGGCGCGGCCGGAGTCAGGCGCCGCGGCAGCGGAAGACGAGCCGGCACCGTTGAGGCCATCGGTACGGGCGGTGCTGCCGTCAACAGCCTCAACCGCGCCGGCATCCTCGGCATCACCCTCCGCATACGCATATGCCGAGAGCTGCTCCTGGCTGTTCCACATGCGCGCATAGGCGCCCGCGCCCGACAGGAGCTCATCATGGGTGCCGCGCTCGGCAATGCGACCGCGCTCCAGCACCAGAATCTGGTCGGCGTCCACGATCGTCGACAGGCGATGCGCCACCACAATTACGGTGTGCTCGCCGGCAAGCGACGCGATGACCTCGCCGATCGCGGCCTCGCTTGCGGCATCGACGTTGCTCGTCGCCTCGTCAAACACATAGATGGGCGAGTCGTGCAGCAGGGCGCGGGCCATGCACACGCGCTGGCGCTGGCCGCCCGAAAGGTTGGTGCCACCCTCGTTAATCACCATGTCGAGCCCGCCGTTGGCCCGCACAAAGGCCGCCACGCGCGTGCGGTCGAGCGCGCGCAAAAGCTCGGTGTCGGTGGCGTTGGGCTGGGCGAGCAGCAGGTTGTCGCGCAGGGTGCCGGCAAACAGGTAGCCGTTGGTGGGCACCAGCGTGACGGCGCGCATGAGTGAGGCGGCCGTGACATCGCGCAGCTCGACGCCGCCAATGCGCACGCTGCCGCGGTAGGCGTCCTTGCGGCCCGCGATAATCCCCGCGAGCGTGGACTTGCCGCCGCCGCTTTCGCCCACGAGTGCCACGAGCGAGCCGTGCGCAATGGTCGCGCTGGCGCTGTCCAGCACCGTGCGGTCGCCGTATGCATAGCTCACGCCCGCGAGCTCGATATCGCCGCGACCGTCAAGCTCAACATCGCCGCGCTCGGGCTCGGGCGTATCCAAAATGCCAAACATGCGGCGCGAGGCGGCCATGCCGTTCATGGCCGTGTGGAACAGCGATCCCAGGCGGCGCATAGGCAAAAAGAACTCCTGCGACAGAAAGACGATGAGGAAGGCCGCCTCAAAGTCAATCTTGCCCGTGGCGAGCTGCAGCGCGGCTACGATAATGCCGAGCGCGGCGCCCATATAGACGACCAGGTCCATAACGCAAATGGAGCGCAGCTGCATCACCAGCAGGCGCATGGTCGCTGTGCGGAAACGCTCGGACTCGGCGTTGATGCGCTCGTGCCAGCTGCGATCGGCCTGGTAGACCTTAAGGGTGGTGAGACCCTGCACGGCCTCCAGGAACATGCCGCCCAGATCGACATAGCTGCCCCAGTACTCGGCCCCGATCTTTTTGGCGTTGCGCATGACCATCATGATGGAGACGGGGATGACCGGAACGCAGGCGAGCAGCAGCGCGGCGGGAAGACCCGCCTGGCCCACGAGCAGTACAAACAGCGTGATGGGTGCCAAGCCGGCAAAGAAGAGCTGCGGCAGGTAACCGCCAAAGTACACCTGGAGTTGCGTGGCGCCCTCGACGCTGGTCTGGACGGCCTCGGCGGTGGGGACGGTCTCGGTGTAGGAGGGGCCGAGTGCGGTGAGCTTGCCGTAGACGAGCGAGCGCACGCGGCGGACGGCCTCGAACGCGGCCTTGTCGCCGGCGCGTTGGGCCAGGTAGATGGAGACGGCGCGCACGATGGTGGCGGCGGCGAGCGGCAAGGCCGCCTGTGCGAGGGCATCGACGGCGAGCGCGGCGGAAAGGCCGTCCGTGACGATGCCGCCCAAGATGCGCGCAAGCATCCACATCACCGTGATGTTTGCCATGAGCGCGATCCACTTAAACAGGACGCTTGCCATAATGTGGGGCGTTGCCTGCGGAACCAGGGAGAAGAGCCGCTTCTCGAACATGAAACCTCCTATGCCGTAACGGTGCCGGGCGGGGTCCTCGGCAGCCGCTTAGTTAGCCAAATGCAACTAGAGTAACATCGTGCAGCGGGTAAGTATGCCGAGGGTAATTTTTTAGCCGATGAACTGCGTACAAAGTTCAAAATTGTTGAGTGCCGCGAACTTTATGGCGGACGGAGTGCAGGCGCAATTCTGATCGTGCGCGGCCCCGCTCCAAAACGTGTACGTCAGCCTCCAAAACCGACAAAAAATGACATGTTTGGAGGCTGATGTACATATTTGGATAGGGGCGAGGGCGGCGACGGACGAAAGTCACGCTTGCGCCACGTCCGATGTGCTAGCGTTTGGGTGAATAAAACGAGCCCGCGCGGAAAGGATCCGGACCGTATGCAATGCGATAGTACATCCCCGCTGTCTCGCGAGACCGATGCACCCGAAACTATCGTCAAGCTGGAGTGCGACATCGACGATGCGTCGCCCGAGGTACTCGCTTATGCCGCGGACCGCCTGCGCGAGGCAGGTGCGCGCGAGGTGCACTGGTTGCCTCTCTACTGCAAAAAAGGTCGCCCCGGCTGGCAGCTGCAGGTAATCTGCGCCCGCGAGGACATTGACCATCTGCAGACGATCATCTTTTTGGAAACCACGACCAACGGCATTCGTCGCCAGGTGATGGAACGCGTCTGTCTGCCACGCCGCTTTGAGCAGGTGGCGACGCCTTGGGGTGAAGTGGCCGTCAAGGTGGCCACCCTGCCCGACGGCAGTGAGCGTGCGGCGCCCGAGTACGAGGACTGCGCCCGTCTTGCCCGCGAGCATAACGTGCCGCTCCAGCGCGTGATGCAGACGGCACAAGCCTCGGCACTGCGATTTGAATAGCGCGGCCGGCGACATCTCGCGCTCGGCCACATCAGCCCCACACCGAAAGGACTCCCCATGAAATACCTCATCGCCTCTGACATCCATGGCTCGGCATACTGGGCCGAACGCCTCTGCACCGCCATCGAATCCGAGCAGCCCGACCGCATCGTGCTGCTGGGCGACCTGCTCTACCACGGCCCGCGCAACGACCTGCCGCGCGACTACGCCCCCAAGCGCGTGATTCCGCTGCTCAACGCCCTGGCCGACCGCATCATTGCCGTCCGCGGCAACTGCGACGCCGAGGTCGACCAGATGGTCCTCGACTTTCCCGTCATGGCGGACTACGCTACGCTGTTCGACGAGGCCGGCCGCGAGCTGTTCCTGACGCACGGCCACGTCTTTGGCGCCGGCATGCACAACAGCGTCGACCACGCGCCCGCGCTGCCCGAGGGCTCCGCGCTCGTCTACGGCCATACGCACATTAAGGTCAACGAAGCGAGCGCGACGCACCCGGGTCTGTGGCTCTTCAATCCCGGCAGCGTGAGTATTCCCAAGGACGGTACGCACAGCTACGGCATCTACGAGGACGGTGCGTTCCGTCACGTGATCCTGGAGGAGGAATAACCATGGCGCAGCACATGGCTCAGCAAAATGCCGAGGGATCGCGCGATCTGTCCACGCTGGTCGACGTGTCGGCCGAGCTGCAGCATTTGGTGCAGACTATCTGGCGTCTGCGTCAGCCCGATGGCTGCCCGTGGGACCGCGAGCAGACGCACCGCAGCATTGGCAAGAACATGATCGAGGAGGCCTACGAGGCGCTCGATTGCATCGAGGCGGACGACGTGGCGCATCTGCGCGAGGAGCTGGGCGACGTGCTCATGCAGGTGGTACTGCATGCGCAGATTGCGGCGGACGCCGGCGAGTTTACACTTGCCGATGTGGCACGCGATATCGACGCCAAGCTCATCCGTCGTCATCCGCACGTGTTTGGCGATGCGGACGCCGAGAGCTCCGATGAGGTGCTCAAGATTTGGGACGAGGTCAAGCTTGCCGAGAAGGCCGCCAAGGACAAGGCCGTGGCAGCGGGCGAGGCTGCGCCCGAGGGCCTGCTCGACGGCGTGCCCACGCACCTGCCGGCGCTGATGCAGGCTCAGAAGGTGTCGCGCAAGGCGGCTGCCGTGGGCTTTGAGTGGGAGACGGTCCAGGACGTGTGGGACGAGGTTGCCGAGGAGCGTGCCGAGTTTGAGGCCGAGGCTCCCGGTTCTCCCGAGCGCGAGATGGAGTTTGGCGACCTGCTCTTTGCCCTGGTCAACGTTGCGCGCAAGGAGGGCATAGACGCCGAGAGTGCTCTGCGCGCGAGCACGGCAAAGTTCCGCCACCGTTGGGCCGCGATGGAGGAGATGGCGGCCGACGCCCACGTGGATCTTGCCGAGCTTTCGACCCACGGCCTCAATGACCTCTGGGATGCCGCAAAGGCAGAGGAGTAAGACTGCGGGGGCGACGGGACGGACTTGTCCCATCGCCCCTATTATTTTTTAAAAAGATTGTATCCCTTGGCTAACTTAGGGCATAATGCAAAAAGTGCGATAAGGCTAACTTATGAACCTGCGCGCCGCTGTAGCGTGCAAGCCGTGTCGCCAAGCATTCAACCCGTTTCCAAGTGAGAGGGAGACAACATGAGCGATATTTTGGACGTCTACGGTCGCGAGGTGCTCGACAGCCGCGGCAATCCCACCGTCGAGGTCGAGGTCGTGCTCGAGGACGGCAGCTTTGGCCGCGCAATGGTGCCTTCGGGTGCTTCGACCGGCGCCTTTGAGGCCTGCGAGCTGCGTGATGGCGACAAGGGCCGCTATCTGGGCAAGGGCGTCTTTCGGGCCGTCGAGCACGTCAACAACGAGTGCGCTAACGCCGTCGTGGGCCTCGACGCCTTCGACCAGCGCGCCGTCGATGCCGCGCTGATTGCCGCGGACGGTACCCCCAACAAGACCAAGCTCGGTGCCAACGCCATCCTGGGCGTGTCGTTGGCCGTCGCCCGCGCCGCTGCCGAGTCGGCGGGCCTGTCGCTGTACCAGTACCTGGGCGGCGTCAACGCCCACCTGCTGCCCACGCCTATGATGAACATCCTTAACGGCGGTGTGCATGCCGACAACAACGTCGACTTCCAGGAGTTCATGATCATGCCGGTGGGCGCCCCGAGCTTTGCCGAGGGCCTGCGTTGGTGCGCCGAGGTCTACCACACCCTCAAGGGCGTGCTGCACGAGGCCGGCCTGGGCGGCGGCGTGGGCGACGAGGGCGGCTTTGCGCCCAACCTCAAGACCAATGCCGAGCCGTTCGAGTACATCACCAAGGCCGTCGAGAAGGCTGGCTTTAAGCCCGGCGTCGACTTCATGTACGCCATGGATCCGGCGTCCACCGAGTTCTACAACGCTGAGACCGGTATGTATGAGCTCAAGGGCGAGGGCGTGGAGTACACGAGTGCCCAGATGGTTGATTACTGGGAGAAGCTTGTCGACACCTATCCCATCATCTCCATCGAGGACGGCATGGCCGAGGAAGACTGGGACGGCTGGGTTGAGCTCACCCGTCGCATTGGCAACAAGGTGCAGCTGGTGGGCGACGACCTGTTCGTCACCAACACCGAGCGCCTCAAGAAGGGCATCGAGCTGGGTGCCGCCAACGCGATCCTGGTCAAGGTCAATCAGATCGGCACGCTCACCGAGTCGCTCGAGGCCATCGAGACCGCCAAGGAGGCCGGTTACGCCTGCATCGTGAGTCACCGCTCCGGCGAGACCGAGGATTCCACGATCGCCGACCTGGTCGTGGGCGTCAATGCCGGCCAGATCAAGTCGGGCGCCCCGTGCCGCAGCGACCGTATCGCCAAGTACAACCAGCTCATTCGCATCGAGGACGAGCTCGAGGGCAGCGCGCGCTACGCCGGCAAGGCCGCGTTCTACAACATTCGCTAAACGGGCGAATTTGGCGAGGAGGAGGCTGACTCGGTTCCGCCCCGCCTTGGCTGGACGCCGCAAAGCGCTGTGGGCGCTGGGCCATATGGCTCAGCGCCTTTTTTATGTCGAGCAAAGGCTGGCGAAGGCGGTGCGGGCGCTCGTGCTATAACTAAAGGACTTAGCGCAAACAAACCTCAACCGCACAAGGCGCACATGGATCAGATTTACGACAACAGGTACTATTCCGCCGGTTCGCGCGAGCCGTCGCCTCGCCGTGCGCGCACGGTGCAGCTCGGTGGGTCCGCTTATGCCGGCGCCGACCGCTCCACGCAGCGCCCGGCAAGTACCTCGCGCCCCAATGCTCAATCAAATACCTTGGCAGATGGACCGGTGCGCCCGGCACGTTCGTCGCATGCGTCGCGTCCCTCGACTCAAGCACACGACAAATCGAGTAGGCCCTCGAGCCGTCTTTCGGGCTCGGACTTTATGCATTACGCCAACGACAACGCGGTTGTCAAGGCGATCTATGACTTTACGCATGGCCCTCTGCGTCCGCTGTTTATCGGTATCGTGGTGGCGCTGGTGCTCGTGAGCCTGTATTTCCCCGTGCGCGATCTGTACGTGGCAAAGCGTTCGAGCGATATCTTGGCCAAGCAGGTCGAGATTCGCCAGCAATACAATGATGAGCTGCAAAAAAGCGTCGACAAGCTGCTCTCGGAGGAGGGTATCAAGGACGCGGCGTCCGAGGACCTGGGCCTGGTGATGCCCGGCGAGAAGAAGATTGACGTGCTAGGTTT
>OOBJ01002130.1_pt1 | contig 10853 bp, 9 predicted proteins | sample 1671331 | NCBI WGS metagenome assembly OOBJ01 (sample SAMN06348145, study PRJEB24527) | human gut metagenome | biome: human gut; feature: ankylosing spondylitis patient; material: feces | host: Homo sapiens | place: China | collected 2015-10 | reverse complement strand
GGAAGACCGACTCGGCATGGGCCTGGTCGGCTCCATGGGCATGACGGGCAACATGATGCTCCGCTCCTGGCGCAAGGGCAAGAGCGCCTTTGTCAACCGCAAGGACCCGAACGAGCTGGCCTTGCAGGTCTGGAAAGAGCTGGAGGTTGTCACGCCGAGCGCGGACTATCCTGTCCGGCGGCTGTCCGGCGGCAACGTACAGAAGGTGCTCGTCGGCCGTGAGATCGCGTCCAGCCCCTCGGTGCTCATGAGCGCCTACGCCGTGCGTGGACTCGACATCAATACCTCCTATACCATCTACAACCTCATGACCGAACAGAAGATGCGCGGCGCCGCCGTCATCTATGTCGGTGAGGATCTCGACGTGCTGCTCGAGCTCTGCGACCGGATCCTCGTCCTTTGCGGCGGCAAGGTGTCCGGCATCGTGGACGGCCGGGCCGTCACGAAGGAAGAAATCGGTCTGATGATGACCAAGGTCGGCGGGAAGGAGGAAGCATAATGCATCACAACGAAACAAAGACGCCCCTGATCCGCCTCGCCAAGCGCGGGGTGATGGAGCCGTGGAAAGCCTGGTGCATCCGCGTGGGCTCCATCCTCGTGGCGCTGCTTCTGGGCGGACTGGTCATGTCCATCGCCCTGCCGGAAGGCTCGAATATTTTCTCCGCCTACGGCACGATCATTGAGGGCGCGCTCGGCAAAAAGACCGCCATCCGTCAGACCATCAAGCTGGCTGTGCCGCTGCTCGGTACGGCGCTGGCCATCGCCCCGTGCTTCAAGATGCGTTTCTGGAACATCGGCGCCGAAGGCCAGATCACGGCGGGCGCCATGGCCGCGTCCTATTTCGCGCTGTACTGCTACGACAAGATGTCCTCCCCGGTGCTGCTGATCGTCATGGGCGTGTCTGCGGCGCTGCTCGGCGGCATCTGGGCGTTCATCCCCGGCTTCTTCAAGGCCAAGTGGAACACGAACGAGACGCTCTTCACCCTCATGATGAACTACGTCGCCACGCAGCTCGTGGCCTATTTCATCATCGTCTGGGAGTCGCCGAAGGGCTCCGGCAAGGTCGGCATCATCAACCAGAGCACCGAGGCCGGCTGGCTGCCGCAGATCGGCGGCTACAAGTACCTGCTGACGATCCTCGTCGTCGCGGTGCTGACCGTGCTCGTCTACATCTACCTCAACTACAGCAAGCACGGCTATGAGATCTCCGTCGTCGGCGAGAGCGAGCGCACCGCCCGCTACGTCGGCATCAAGGTCGGCAAGGTCATCGTGCGCACGATGCTGCTGTCCGGCGCGCTGTGCGGCATCGCGGGCGTGCTGCTCGTGTCCGGCACCGACCACACGATCACGACCACCATCGCCGGCGGCCAGGGCTTCACGGCCGTCATGGTCTCGTGGCTGGCCAAGTTCAACCCCCTCGGCATGATCTTCACGAGCTTCCTGCTCGTGTTCCTTGACCGCGGCGCGAGCGAGATCTCGACCGTGTTCGGCCTCAACCAGTCGTTCGCCGATATCCTCAGCGGCATCATCATTTTCTTCATCATCGGCTGTGAGTTTTTCATCACCTACCGGCTGAGCTTCCGCAAGTCGGCAAAGAAGGAGGCGGCGGAGCATGTTTGATTTTGTGTCCTTTATCCCCCGCGCCATCGTGCAGGGCATCCCGCTGCTGTTCGGCAGCACCGGCGAAACGCTCACCGAAAAGTCCGGCAACCTGAACCTCGGCATCGCGGGCATCATGTATGTCGGCGGCATCAGCGGCGTCATCGGCGCGTTCCTGTATGAGCAGGCGGCCGGCGGGGCCGCCGGGATGAACGGCTTTCTCGCCATCATGATCCCGCTGCTGTCGTGCCTGCTCGGCTCGCTGCTCATGGGTCTGCTCTATTGCTTTCTTACCGTCACGCTGCGCGCCAACCAGAACGTCACCGGCCTTGCCATGACGACGTTCGGCGTCGGCTTCGGCAACTTCATGGGCGGCTCGCTCATCAAGCTCACCGGCAGCGAGGTGCCGTCCATCGCGCTCTCGGCCACGAACAGCTACTTTTCCAAGGCGCTGCCGTTCGCGTCGAAGCTCGGCTGGTTCGGCCAGATCTTCCTGTCTTACGGCTTTCTCGCTTACCTCGCCGTGGCCATCGCGCTCATCGCGGCTTACGTGCTCAAGCGCACGCGCGTGGGTCTGCACCTGCGCTCCGTCGGCGAAAATCCGCAGACGGCTGACGCCGCCGGCATCGACGTCAACAAATATAAGTACATCGCCACCTGCGTCGGCAGCATGATCGCTGGCCTCGGCGGATTGTATTACGTCATGGACTACGCCTGCGGCGTCTGGTCCAATGACGCGTTCGGTGACCGCGGCTGGCTCGCCATCGCGCTCGTCATCTTCACGGTCTGGAAGCCGAACGTCGGCGTGCTCGCGTCCTTCCTCTTCGGCGGACTGTACATCCTGCACATCTTCCTGCCGAGCGGCACGAACCTCGCCGTCAAGGAGCTGTACAAGATGATCCCCTATGTCGTCACGATCATCGTGCTCATCATCACGAGCGTGCGCTCCAAGCGCGAAAATCAGCCACCCGCAAGTCTCGGTCTGCCGTACTTCCGAGAAGAACGATAACCACGAAAAAGCTCCGTTTCCGGTCTGGAAACGGAGCTTTTTGTGGCCTGTTCGCGCCATCAGCGGCGGTGCTTTTTCCCCTTGCGGGTCTTTTCCGGCTCGATGCCATCGGCCTCGGCCATGGCGTCCACAGTCGCCTGCAGGTCGTCGAGCTGGGCGTGCACGGGCATGAGCGCCTTTTTCACTTCCTGCGCGACGATGGCCTGATAAAACCGGTAGCGCGCGGCGACGGCACCGACCGTGCCGACGGTGGCGGCCCCGCCCACGATGAGCGCGGCGCGGCGGAAGCGCGGCGTTTTCATCACCTGCACGGCGATGGTCTTGATGCTCGGCTTTTTGAGCTGCTGCGCGGCGCCGGTCGCGAGCGCGGCCAGCTCCTTGCCGCTGTCGATGGTCTGGCGCAGGAGCGCGAGCTCCTGCTGCATGGCCTGGATCTGTTGTTTGCGTCTCATATATGGCTCCTCCCTGCCGTGAATTGGCTTTTCAAAGCGAGACCGGCGCGCCGTTGAGCGCGGCCTCGACGAGCGTGTCGCCCTCGTAGCGCAGCTTGAGCAGGAAAAACGGCGCGTCCTCCGCCAGCAGGCGGAAGAAGATCCTGTCGCCCGCCCACAGCGGCAGCGACGGCACGGCCGCCTTGTCCACCCACTCGAGATCGCCCTCGTCGCACTCGCGCAGCGTGCCGGTGAAGCCCGACGCCGTAAAGAGGTACATGTATTCGCCCTCCCACTCGTCGGACAAAAACGTCACCACGCCGCGGCAGCGCCAGTCAGTCAGCGTCAGGCCGGTCTCCTCATACGCCTCGCGCAGGAGGCACTCGTCCGGCGTCTCATCGGCCTCGAACTTGCCGCCGATGCCGACCCATTTGTCATGGTTGAGGTCGTGTTCCTTTTTCACGCGGTGCAGCATGAGATACTGCTCCCCGCGCTCGATGTAGCAGAGTGTGGTGTTGCGCATGGTGCTGCCTCCTTATCGATCGGTCCGCTGCGGCTCACAAAAGGTGCATGCAGCGGATGAGATAGTCGATGGCGTCCTGCCCGGTCAGCCGCTGTGCGGCCGGGAGCTTTCGGAAGTGGTCCATCCAGATGTTGAGCTGGCGCACGATCGCGCCGGAAGCGACGGTGTAGGCCGGCTGCGCGCCACCGGTCGCGCCGTCGAGCATGAAGGCGGCGTGCTGGTTGACGAACACGGACACCGACAGGTCGTCGTAATTGCAGACGCGGTTTTGCGTGCACAGGATGCACAGCCGCTCCGGTGCCTGGCGCAGCTGGTCGATCATGCTGCGCAGGTGTTCGCGCCGCGCCTCGGGCGGCACGTCGATGACCGTGCCGAGAAACCGCAGCCGGCCGGTATCAATATAGTCCACGAGCGCGAGCTGGTAGAGGAAGATCGTCTCAAAAAACTCCGCGCTGCCGAGAAACAGCTGCAGCTCCTGCCCCAGCTCGGGGTGCTGCGCCAGAAACTGCTCCTGCAGCGATTCCGGCAGGAAAAACGGCTGCATATACCGCAGCAGGCAGCGGCCGTGCGGCTGGGTGAAGTAGTCGAGAAAATACTGCCGACGGCGCAGCGGCTGCAGGTCCGGCGCCTGTGCAAGCGGCAGCCGGTCACGGATATAGGCATCGGCCGCGGCGCAGTAGCGCCCGACGAGCGCGGGGTCCGCCGACTCGAGCAGATACACCTCGCGCGAAAACGGCTCGCGCAGGTACTGCAGCATGAGCGCGTCGCGGATGAGGTAGACATCGCCCGTGCGGCTGGCGCGAAACTCGTAAAATTCGTACCGGATCCGTCGGCCCAGCCCCATCAGGTAGCAGAGCGAGCGGCAGAAGCTGTCCGTGCGCGCGGAGACGTCCTCCATGTCCACAAACTGCACCACGCGCAGCGCCGTGCCTGCCGAGAGAATGCCGCGCACGCGGCGGAAAAAGGCGTCGTTATTCTTAAACTGAATGTGGATCGGCATCGTGCAGATCATGTCCAGCCGCGCCGAGGACGGCGCCTGCTGCAGGGCCATGAAGATGCCCTCCGGGAAGAGCGCAATGTCCTTGACCGGGCTCAGGGCCGCGTTTTCCGCGCCGGTCGGCTGCGGCCGCGCGGGGTCGACGGCCCGGTCGGCCGCGATCGTGTCCGCCAGCAGGGACGCCAGCGCCGCGGAAAACTTTGCATCGTCCGCTGCATCGCAGCGCAGGTCAAACTGCCCGGCGATGCGTGCGCGCACGTCCGGCGCGGCATTGGCGGTCAGGTAGGCGGCGATCTGCGCGGGCAGCGCGTCGTTGCTGCGCAGCGACGGGTGCTTGACGCCGTTGATCCATCGGCTGATGTACGACGGGTCATAGCCGAGCGCGTCGGCAAGGTTGCAGCGCTTGACGCCGCACAGCCGTGTCAGCTCCTGAAGGGTGCGCCCGAACGTCATATCCTCGCCTCCTCACCGTGCGCATTTCTTGACTCAGTGACGGAAAAGTCACGCATCTTTCCCGTCCAGTATACGCGCTTCACGCCGCGCTGGCAAGTCTGGATATAAAAATCGCGCGGCTGCGCGATTTTTTAATCGTGGCCACGCAAAGGCATTTGGTCAAGTCGGGGCAATTTTTATGCACGGAAAGCAATCTGCCTCCAGCGGATGCACTGTGCAGGGCGAAAAACGTGTGATAAGATAATCACAATCTCCGGAGGCTTTTCCCGAGCCGGCACCGCGCGGTGTTGGCTGCCTGCCGGAAGGAACAACGAATCACCCCAAGCATGACAGCTTCAAAGGAGGGACTGCACTTGACCATTGATGCCGATCGCAAGATCAAAGAACTGTCGCGCGCGATCATTGCCGACGCGGGCCTGCCCTACACGCCGGAGCAGCTCGCAGAGATCCCCGCGATCCTCGCGGCCAAGAACCGCTATTTCTGGTGCATTGACAACCAGGAGTTCGACCTCATGCCGGACGTGTTCACGGAGACGGGCTTCCGCACTTTCTGGAGCGGCCGTCCCGGCTTCCGCGACCGCGACGCACAGGTGGCGCAAAACCGCAGCACCTGCGGCGACGACATGGTGCCGATGCACTTCGGCTACAACCAGATCGTGCACTTCACCGGAGCGCGCAGCGCGCAGCTGCTGACCAAAATGCATGACTACCACACCTATAAGGACAACGGCCAGACCTATTCCGGCTACGGCCTGTATGTGGACGATCTGGTCAAATGCGACGACGATCGCTGGCGCATCCAGACGCTGCGCCTGACCTACCGTCTGCTCGACGGCGAACTGAGGAGGACAAAATAATGGATAGACTCAAAGGAAAAGTGGCCATCATCACGGGCGCGGCCGGCGGCATCTGCCACAAGGCGTCCGAGCTCTTCTGCCAGGAGGGCGCAAAGGTCGTCATGGTCGACATCGACCCGCAGGTCGAGCAGTTCAGCGCCGAGATCAACGCCAACGGCGGCGAGAGCATCGCGGTCGTGGCCGATGTGGCGCAGCGCGACACGTGGGTGAAGCTCAAGAAGCTGGCCGACGAGAAGTACGGCCGCATCGACACGGTCGTCAACGGCGCGGCGGCGTTCTCGCCCCCGACGCACGACTGGGCGCACATCACGTCCGAGATGATCGAGGACGTCATGCGCGTGAACATCGACTCCATGCTCTACTCGTACCAGACGGTGCTGCGCTACATGATGAAAAAGAAGATCCGCGGCAGCTTCCTGAACTTCTCGTCCTCGACGGCGCTGGCCTACAACGGCTCGGCCGTGCAGGGCTACCCGTTCTCGAAGGCGTGCATCAAGCTGGCCACGCAGAACATGGTCAACCAGATCAGCAAGAAGTACGGCATCCGCTTCAACTGCCTCGCCCCGAACTACGTCTGGGTGCCCAAGCAGGAGAAGGTCTGGGATATGTACCGCGAGCACTTTGAGGCCACGACGCCGATGCCCTATGTCGGCATGCCGGAGGACGCGGCCTGGGCGGTCGTGTACCTGTGCTCGGACGAGGCCAAATACATCAACGGCGTCTGTCTGCCGGTCGACGGCGGCTGGGCCGTGCAGAAATAATCCAAGGAGCACGATGCAATTATGGCTTCTATTCTGTCCCGGCCGATCAAAATCGGCCGCATGGAACTTAAAAACCGCATGGTCATGGCACCGATGGGCGTCACCGTCGGCAACCTGAGCCCCACCTCGGTGGCGTACTTTGCCGCGCGTGCCGAGGGCGGCGCGGCCATGGTGTTCTGCAACATCCGTGCCTCGCTCGCGTTCGAATCCGGCGAGCACTCCATCTACCTCAACGACGAGACCGAGCCGCTGTTCCGCGCCCTGGCCGAGCGCTGCCATGCGCACGACTGCAGGCTCGCCGCGCAGATCCAGCCCGGCGACGGGCGCATCGGCGGACCGTCCGTGCGCTACAAGGTGCCCATCAGCGCATCCGCCTGCCCGTGGATGCACGTGCCGCGCATGCGCTGCCACGCGCTGACCATCGACGAGATCCACGAGCTGGAGGACGACTTCCGCCGCAGCGTGCAGATCGCGCTGCGCAGCGGGGCCGACTGCGTGGGCATCCACGCCTACGGCGGCTACCTGACCGACCAGTTTCTGACCCGCCGCTGGAACACGCGCACCGATGCCTACGGCGGCAGCCTGGAAAACCGCGCGCGCTTTCTCACCGAGCTCATCGCCATCTGCAAGGAAGAGGGCGGTGCGGACTTCCCCGTCATCGTCAAGTTTACGCCGGACCACTACATGGACGGCGAGGGCTATCGCTCCATCGACGAGGGCATCGAGCTGGCGAAGCTGATCGTCGCCGCCGGAGCGGACGCGCTGCACGTGGACGCCGGCTGCCATGAAAACTGGCCCAACGCCATGCCGCCCGCCGGCATGCAGCAGATGACGCTGCAGTCACGCTCGGCCAAGATCATCCGCAGCGTGGTCGACGTGCCGGTCATGACGCACGGCCGCTTCGGCGACGTGGACAAGGCGGAGGCCGCGCTGCGCGACGGCGTGTGTGACATCGCGGTCATCGGCCGCGGTCTGCTCGCCGACCCCGATCTACCGAACAAGGTGCTCGCCGGCCGGCCGGACACGATTCGCCCGTGCATCTCCTGCAATGAGGGCTGCATCGCCCGCGTCTACAACGGCGAGACGGCGACCTGCGCGCTCAACCCGCGCTGCGGCCACGAGGACGGCAGCATCGACATCCCGCCGGCGGCGCACCCGAAAAAGCTCCTCGTCGTCGGCGCCGGCCCTGCCGGCTGCATGGCCGCGCTCTATGCCAAGCAGGCCGGCCACACGGTCGAGATCTGGGAGGCGGGCGGCCACATCGGCGGCAACGCCCTGTGCGCCTGCAAGCCGTTTTTCAAGCGCGACATGCACCGTATGATCCGCTATTTCGAGCGCGAGCTGCTCGTCAACGACATCCCCGTGCGCTTTTACACCACGGCGACGCCGGAGCTCGCCGCGGCCTATGCGCCCGACCACATTCTCTGGGCGGCCGGCGGCCGGCCCATCGCGCCGAAGGCCATCCCGGGGCTCGACTGCCCGAAGGTGTACTTCGCGACCGAGGCCCTGTGCGACTGCTGCGACGTGGGCGACCGCGTCGTCGTGATCGGCGGTGGGCTCGTCGGCGTCGAAGCGGCGCTGCAGATGGACATGTGGGGCAAGCACGTGACGTGCATCGACATGGCCAGGACCATCCCGTCGGAGCCGGGCTTCAAGATGAACGACATGCTCATGCGCGACTACATGGCGCGCTCGGACGTAGACTTCCGCCCCGCGACGAAGCTCGTGCGCATCGACGGCGATGCGTTCACGTGCAGCGTCACGGTCGAGCACGCGGGCGCGCGGCAGCAGATCGCGTGCGACACGGTGCTGCTCGCGCTGGGCTTTGCCCCGACGACGCAGGCCGCGGCCGCGTTTGAATCCGTCGCCCCCGTGACGGTCCTCGGCGACGCGCAGCAGCCGCGCAAGATCCTCTTTGCCGTCGGCGACGCGCACGAGGCCGTGCGCAAGCTCTCAGACTGAGTCGGAGGGCGCCAACATCCGTTCACTCATCATTTCAACGTTTTCCGCAGCGCAAGCGGCCCGCCCCATTCGGTGCGGGCCGCTCTTGCTATCACATCGCCGGGTCAGGGCGTATCGTTTTTTCCGTAATATTCGCGCAGAAAGGACAAAAATGTCCGTGCGGACGTACCGGCAGCGTTCAGGGACTTGACCGCCGCGCCGAGGCGCAGCGCGATCGGCTCCTCGAGCTGGAGCACCCGCACCTGTCCCTCATACCCGACGAGGGAAAATGCCGACAGTACCGACACGCCGAGTCCGCCGGCGACCATGGACAGGATCGACCCGTCGTCCGACGCTGTGACCTCCAGCCGCGGAGTGTCCGGCGGGAGGAACGGCTCGATATACTGGTCGGGGTTGGAAAGAAACGGCTCACGCAGCAGCCGCTCGAGCGGGATGGTATCGCTCTCCCACGGAAAGTCCGGCGGCACGACGGCCACGAGCGGCGTGTCCGCCAGCGGCAGAAAGTCGAACCCCTGCGCGCGCGCCTCGTCCACGAGGGCGAGCTGGATCTCCCCGCTTGCGAGCGCGGCAGGCAGCTCATCACCGCGCACGAGCACGTCCATTTTGATCTCGGGGTGCAGCTCGCGGAAGGCACGCAGCAGCTCCGGCAGACGCGCGCGGGCAATGCTCGCAAAGCAGCCGATGCGCAGCGTGCGCGTGCGCGGGTCGTTCTGCTCGGCAGCCTCCTGCAGGAGCGTGTCGCACGCGCAGACCACGTTCTGAATATAGGGCAGCAGATGTTTGCCCGCGTCCGTCAGGCGGATGCCCTGACTGCCGCGCTCGAGCAGCGTACAGCCGACTTCGGCCTCCAGTTTGTTGACCAGGTGTGTCATGGCGGACTGGGTATAGCCCAGCCGGGCCGCCGCCTTGCTGAAGCTGCCGCATTCGACCGCCGTGAGCAGTGCCCGCAGTTTTCCGTCGTCCATATGCTGCCTCCTTTACCGGGATCTTTTTTTCATCATACCACGATTTCTGGCAAATCAACCGATAAAATTTTTTGACCGACATCATTCGACTTTTTCATATCCCCATGAACAACTCTCGTTTCTCATTTATCAAAAAGAATGATATCCTATATTCGGAAATCGAAAGGGCCGCCCGCATCGGGCGGCAAAAAGGAGAGGACTCATGAAAGAGACGAAAAATCGGGCGCTGCGCGACATCGTCGTTGTTGGTTTCGCCCTGTTTTCCATGTTCTTCGGCGCCGGGAACGTCATCTTCCCGCCATACCTGGGCATGGAATCCGGCCCGCAGTGGCTGGCCGGATTCAGCGCGTATTTTATCGCGGATATCGGGCTCGCGCTCGCGGCCATGTTCGCGCTGCTGCGTGTCGGCAGCAGTGAGGCCGTGCTCCAGCGCGTCGGCCGTGTGCCGTCGGAGGTCCTCATGTGCGCGATCATTCTGTGCGTCGGCCCCATGGTCGCCATCCCGCGCACGTCGGCCAGCACGTTTGAAATGGCCATCGCCCCGAACCTGCCCGGCGTGTCCGCCGTGGTGTTCTCGGTGCTGTTTTTCGCGCTCATCCTCGCGCTGTGCATCCGCGAGTCCGCCGTGGTGGACATCGTGGGCAAGGTGCTCACGCCGCTGCTGCTCGTCGGCCTTGCGGCCATCATCATCAAGGGCGTCGTCACGCCGCTCGGCACCATCGCGCCCGAGGCGAAGATCGACAGCGCCGTCGTCACCGGCGTCAAGGCCGGCTACCAGACCATGGACGCGCTCGCCGCGCTGCCGTTCGGCATCCTCGTGCTGCAGAGCGTGATCGACAAGGGCTACACCGAGTCGGGCAAGAAGTTCCGCATCATGAGCGGGTCGTCCATTCTCGCGTGCGTGCTGCTGCTGGCGGTCTATATGGGCCTTGCCTATCTCGGCGCCACCGTTTCCGCGCAGTACGACCGGTCGATCGGCCGCGCGCAGCTCGTCATGGCCATCGTCGAGGCCCTCATGGGCAAGACCGGCATGATCATCTTCGGCATCGTCGTCGGCCTCGCGTGCATCACGACGGCCGTGGCGCTCACCAGCTCCGCCGCCGCGTATTTTGCCAAGCTCTGCCGCGGCAAGGTGTCGTACAAAGTGTTTGTCATCGCGATCTGCGTGTTCAGCGCCGTCGTGTCGAACCTCGGTCTCGACCGCATCGTGGCCGTCGCCGCACCGGTCCTGGATGTCGTCTATCCGCCTACCCTCGTCCTCATTTTCATTTCGCTTGCCGTGCCGCGGCTGCCCGA
>OOBJ01002128.1_pt1 | contig 10859 bp, 9 predicted proteins | sample 1671331 | NCBI WGS metagenome assembly OOBJ01 (sample SAMN06348145, study PRJEB24527) | human gut metagenome | biome: human gut; feature: ankylosing spondylitis patient; material: feces | host: Homo sapiens | place: China | collected 2015-10 | reverse complement strand
GTTCAAAGACTCGTCAGATTGTACCATCATCCACGAGCTTCTTGCGTGGTGAATGACATCGGACATTTTCTTGCGGTTCTCCTCTTTGGCTACATTACGGATACTGCCCAATTAGACAAATAAAAAAGAGTGTCACGGCATTATATAGAAATAATGTCGTGACACTCTTTATCTATTTTTTTTGGTAATTATCTATTTGCTTCAACAATTTTGGCAATTCTTACACTAACTTCATATAGTAAGTATAACGGAATTGTTACCAAAACAAGAGTCATCAAATCTGGAGGTGTTATAATTGCTGCAACAAGCATAATGACAATCAAAGCATGCTTCCTATATCTCGCCAATAGTTGTGAAGATATGAACCCTAATTTTGCTAAAAAGAACATAATTACTGGTAATTGAAAAACAATCCCCATAACGAATGTCAAAGTTGTAAACGTTTCAACATAAGAATCCAATGTAATGGTACTGCGAATATTTTCAGAAACACTATATGTACCCAAAAAACGGAATGAAATTGGAAACAATATATAGTAGCTCATGAGGACTCCTACTATAAACAATAAATATATTATTACAGCTACGCTTACCGAATACTTCTTTTCGCTTTCATAAAGTGCAGGAGATACGAATTTGAATAGTTCATAAAGGATATAAGGCGAAGCTCCTAATACCCCCAAATACACAGATGTTGTAATATGGGTCATGAATTGACTGGACAAGTCTGTTGCAATCAAATCAACATGGAATTTTTCAAAATAGAAATCATAACCACATAACGATACGATATTCTCTATAAACGTATATGTGGTGAAATTGTATTCACTTGGGGCTAATAATATCCCCCAAGTAGTCTCCTTACAAAAGAAAACGATTACAGAGAGCGTTCCAGCAACAGCAATAATGCGAAATAACATTCGACGGAGCACTTCTAAATGTCCGCCGAATGTCATTAAATTAGAATCATTTTCTTTCGTCATTTTTTAATTCATCTATTGATGGATTCTCTTCTGACTCCTTCTTTTCTACTTTTTCATTATTAGGATTTTCATCGGTCTCTTTGGTGTCATTGACTCCTTTTTTGAACTCTCGAACTCCTTGTCCTAAGCCTCGCATCATTTCAGGCAGTTTCTTGCCGCCAAACAAGAGTAAGGCTATGCCACCAATAAGCAGCAATTCTGTAGAACCAATAAATAGCAACTGTGTTGCAAATAGTAAATGTGTCATCTTTATTCTGTTACAAGATAAATATTACATGTTTCGAAGTCGATTTCCCAATTATCGCCTTCGGCGCTTTCCCAGTTATACTTTTCGCCCATACGATTCCACCAGTCTTGAAACTTAGCTCCCGTTTCGCCGAGATCCTTCACCAGTTTCTCGTATAAGTCCTCATTTTCTGTTGTTAGAATATGAGCTAATTCATTCAACCCATTTCGACGTTCAAACAATGTCTGAATTTCGTTTCTTTCTTCTGTGGTCACTTGACCAATCACTTTTTTTGTTTGCATATGTTATTCTTAAATTTTATTCTTCATTTAATCAATCTATATTCGTTTTTCTGCAAATTATGCATAAGTGATTCACTTATACTTGGAGGTTAATATTGATTTTGCTGGATTTGCCCATGACTTCGTTGAATCTCTGATGTAAGGATTGGCTGCGCATATCTTTTGGATTTTACAGGAAGAACATATTCTTTTTTTGTGTTGAAATCAACCTCCCCATTTTCTATGGTATAAAATGTGCGTCGCAATTCTACATCATCTTCAGGTGTTTCATTAAAAGCAAATCTACGAATATCGTACCAACGCATCACAAAAGGCATTTCACGACGACGCTCATTCAATATTTGAGTAAGAGCCTCTCTCTGATTGTTAGCAGTTATTGAATAATTGGAATTTGTAGAAAAACGATTTTTTCGCAAATCATTTACTATATCCATGGCCTCATTCCATGCCCCCGTACGTACCATTGCTTCTGCTTTAGTAAGATACATTTCAGCTACTGTAGGAGAGGCACCTACGAAAACATCCATTTGTTGCCCCCATTGATTACGGGAAGAAAACTGATGATAGATACATTCATCATTAAATCCATATACCCAATAGTCTATAAGACCATTCTTGACATAAAAATTAGTGTATCTCAAATCTATTTCTCTATCGTAAAGATTCACAAGTTCCTGAGAAGCAAGCATATTTACAGTAGATGTCACTGTATAAAATTGTGGATAATACAATTCTTGATAATTAACAAATTGATAAGTTGCATAATTGTATGTTTCACAATAGGTCAATGCATTACTGTTTTCATCAGACGTATTATTATTTATACTCTCGTCTGTTTCTTCATTAGTAGAGCCACCTTTGTCAAGAGTATATGTAGTTAAGTTGTTATAGTCTAACAACGTCGCATTTTTACTTTTCAATGCTTCATCTGCAAATTTCTGGGCTTTTTCATAATCTCCAGTAAAAAGGTAAAATCGAGCTATCAAAGCTTTTGCTGCTGGTTGTGAGACCAGCCATCGTTCATCTTTATCAACATCCATTCTTGGGCTCTTAAGAGATTCTTTTAAATCAGATTCTATAAAAGCGTAGGTATCTTTTAAGGTTGCCCGAGTCATATTTTCATCCGAATGCGTTGTTTTCTTTAAAGGCAATCCTAAGGCTTGCAAATTCTCCTCTGCATACGGTAAACAGTACACATTAACAAGTTCCCAATATGCTAAAGCCCTTACAAAGTGAGCATGCGCCAAATATTCAGAACGTTCTTCATTTGTAATGTCTGAAATATTGTCAATCTCATTTATGACTGCATTTGCATGAAATATTTTATTATATTGTTTTGTCCATAGTTCATCGCTCATAAAGACATCCAAGCCTTCAGGTGCCCAACTAAGACCACTAAGTGAAGGTATATCCAGATAGCCTAAAGCATCAAAAATATTGGTCGTCATCCCATAATCGTCTGAAGAAGCGACTAGGAAATCAACAGGAGTATAATAATCATCGCTATTAGCAAATAGTTTTTTTATTTGCTCTCCCTTATTTAGAACCTCATTTTCACCTCGGTTGGGAACCTCGGCAAGAAAGTCATTACAAGCAGACATGACAAAAAGAATTGTCAGAATGCCAGATATTTTTACTATATTATAAATTTTCATCGTATAAAGCACTATAAATTTACATTAATACCAAACTGCCATGTTGTAGTAGGAGCACAAGATATATCAGGTAAATATTCAGGATGCCAATGATTAGAATTTGCGGACCATAATAGACCTACATTTTCAACCTTAATAAAGAGACCAGCATCTTTCAAATTTAATTTCGATGTGAGTAATTTTGGGAAATTATAGTTTAATACTATCTCTTTGCAATAAATATAAGAACCATCTTCTACAGAAGTGTTCATAAATGCAGCATATGTATTCCAAAACATGTAAGACCACCCATCAATATTCGATTCAGAGGATGTTATATCTGGTATTGGTATAGCTGAAGTACCGTTTAATGCCTCATTAACCTGTGCATTAACGAATATCTTACTATATCCTGTCGGGGTAACAAAGTCAAATGTTGGCATTTGTACCTTATTTCCGAAACGCCCACTAAAGAGAGTTGAAATTTCAAAATTAGAATAACTACATCTGAGTTGCACACCCAATGAATGTGGTGCGATTTTCGTTCCTTGATAAAACATTAACTTATTGGGGTCTCCATAAAATAAAGAACGATCATCTATACGGAGCGTATTTCCATCAATATCTTTAACTTGTGGTACGCCATCTTCGGACAATCCAGCATACTTAAATGTAAATATTGGGTACATTGCATATCCTTCAGCATAGGATGTGTTAAGGTATGAAGACAAATCGGACAGTTGCCAATTCAATTTTGAAATTTTATTCTTGTTATATGAATATGTTAAATCTGCGCCCAAATGAAACTTTGCAATTTTAGTTCGACCATGCAATGATACTTCAATACCAGAGTTTACAATATGTGCATTATTGAGGATTTGTTCAGACATTCCTGTTACGGTAGGCATATCAGTTCTTCCTAAAAGGTCATCACCATATTTTTTATAATAATCAAAAGACCCCCATATTTTGTGATTAAGTATGGAAAAATCCACTCCTATATTGGTAGTGGCTGTTTTTTCCCATCTTAGTGTATGATTGCCATAATCACTTATTTTATACGGATATAGATTTGTCGCTGCATCCATAGAGGAAGAACTGGAAACTGTCACACGAGCTGATGAATACGATGAGGTATTACCAGTTTTACCGTATGTTAAGCGTAACTTTAATAAATCCCAGAAATTATTGTCTTTTAAAAAGTTCTCTCCTGTTAGATTCCACATAACACCAATAGACCAAAATGGGGACCAACGATATTTTGGCTTACTAACAATCATATTAGATGCATCGCTTCTTGCACTTGTCGTAAACGTATATCTATTATCATATGTATATGAAGCGTTGCCATAGAATGATACAAATCGGTTATTCTCCCATGATTCTAAAAGGTACTGCTTGCCATTTTCTGGCAAACCAATAATTTGATCTTCATAGCCAGCTAATGAACCATAATAACCGGACTCTGGGGTAGTTCCTGCATATTTATATGGTAAATTCCATAGATGTCGTTGGTATTTGGAAATCTCATTTCCAAATATTGCATTAACGTTATGCAAGTTATTAAATATATGATTATAATTAAAATCATTTCGGAAAACAAGACTCTCATACTTGCCTTCTTTCTTGTAACTTATTTCTCCTTTAGGCAATGCTGATGTTCCAATAATAGTACCATCCCAATCTGTAGGAGTTAGATAATCGACATTCCAACGAGTAAAAAATGATTCCTCGCCATAAGTCGTTTTTTCATCGAACCTGTTGCCTTCATATTGAAATTTTGAATTGAAAGCCAAAGATTCGTTGATATTCCATCGTAATCCTATTTGAAAACGATAATCAACATTAGCTTTCTTTATCGTTGAATTTCTAGCTTCTTGAAGAATATTGTAATTTAAATTTGTATATGTCAGTTTTGAAACATCGAAATAGTTGTTTATAACATCAGGATTAATGCTACCAATCTGAGAAACATAATTTCCGTTTTCATCAAGTAACATCTCATAAGGTGAGAGTTTCAATAAATCAGATTCGTTTATAACGGAACTTTTTGATTTCGCACTCTGGAGGTGTACCCCCATATTTATTACAACGTGTTTGTTAAAATTATATCTATTATTCCAATTTAGCGTAAATTGATTATTCTCTTTACCAATAAAATCTCCATAGTCGTATTGGTATTGTGTCGAGAAATTGGATTGAAATTTTCCATTATTATATCCAATAGACGCATTTGTCTGTGAAGTCATGGGATTCTGGAGCAAATATTTTTTTATTTGCTTGCGATTGTCTAAAGTTGACAAACGATTTAACGACTCATCTACTTCTCCTTTGCTCATCATCCCTAATTGACCTTTATATAAATAAAGTTCCGCCCATGACACCGGTTCTTTCAAATTGTACTGGCCTCCGTAATACGTCGATGTGTCCCATCCACGTTCAGACAGCAAACGTAAATATTTAATTGTGTTTTCCGATGATGCCATATTGGTAAGTTGGTCAACATTACGCTTGTTAGAGAATGACAATTGTGTACTCGCACGAACTTCCCATCTTTGTCCGTTGGAAGTACCTCCCTTAGTCTTTATGACGATGACTCCATTAGAAGCACGAGCGCCCCAAATAGAAGCAGCTGCGGCATCTTTTAGAATCGTAATACTTTCAATGTCATTAGGATTTATCTTTTCTAATGCAGTTAAAGCTGCACTACTTGTATATTGCCAATCAGGAATATCCATCAAAGGAAACCCATCCACAACAATTAATGGTAATTCGTCTGCATACATTGTTCCTGTACCTCGAATTGTAAATTTTGTTCCTCCTCGTCCATCCGACTGACCTTGCATACCTGCTACAATGCCATCAAGAATAGAAGAGGTTGAAAGTGTATGTCGCTTTTCTATTTCCTTACTATTCACAATATCATAACTTCCTGCTGCTCTTTCACGTGATATTGTCCGATAACCTGTAACCAAAACCTCATTCAATTCTGGGATACTGTCCACATTTTGAATGTTTTGGGCATCTATATGCAATGAAAAAAGCCCCAAGGCCATTAATACACATTCATATCTATTCATTTTATTAATAGTTCTCTTTATGATACTTAACTAATTCTTTTTGTAATAACTCACGATCCCAGTCTTCCCTTATTTCGAAAGGGTCTAAATAAGTGATTTCCTTTATTTCAGAAGGTTCTTTAACAAGTTTCTTTATGTTTAAGTTCTTTAGCATTTCTCGAGAAACATTTCTTTCTATATGACTTATTACACATTGCTCATGAGAGGGTGTATTCACTTCTAACGTCATTTTCTTGTTTAACCAAATGCATCTTTTACATTGAAAGGCATCGCAATGTCTACAAATAGGTGCATATTCCATTCGATACAATTGTGGATTTTTAATCATTAAACCAGAATGAACATCTCCTACAGATTTTTCTTTATTAAGATAAAATGCAGGACATACATAAAAGCATCCATCTGGTGCTAATGTTATGTTTTTCCAGCCAGCATCGCAATTATTCATGCCATGCAATGAAAGTCGATCTGTAAGCAAGTTAACTTGTGGTAGGACATCCGTTAATGAAAGCTCTTGAATATCAGTAGATAGAAAACTCAATGTTTTCTTTAAACGAATAAAGTCTTCATCCCTGAATTTCTCTACATCATTAAATACTATATTGATACGTTTGACTTTATCCAGCATCTGTTTGATACTTTTGTATCTGTCAAAGAAATCATCTTTCGATGTTCTTATTACATAAGTCTTTTCTTTACTAAATCTATAATAACTTAATCCAATCCAATCATTGAAAACTATCACATCAGCTTTTTCTGTAAGTTCTTTGTCCTCACATAAAGATGAGATTATATCATTATGATCTATTGTATTAATGAGTTCCTTGTAAGACATAGGTAGTTCCTTGTCTGGATAAACAAACTGAAGCATTAAATTCTCCTTCATAGCAAAGAAGATACCGGCTTTCAAGTCATCTAAGCTAATTAGATGTTGCTTCTTTGAAGGGTTCTCATAATTACAATACGATGTGCTTGTATCACAAAGTTGTACGATTAAATATTGTAGCATGATTAGCAATAATTTTTTATGTTAGTTCGTGTCATATTCTCAAACTCATCGGTACGTTCTTCCAACTCTAATTTACGATAAAGCTTATTCCAGTAATAATTATTGGCTCTGACACGTGCTTTATGCATTAAACAAGAAGCCATGGATCTTTGAAATATTGTACCTGTTAAACTTGCATCATAATTTTCGCCTGAACACCATCCACACCCTCCTGCAACTTCACATTCCAAGCATTCTTTGGGGCATTGGGTAAATCTATCCAATGTTAGGAAAGGACGTAACTTATTTTTATCTATGCCGTCATACATGTTGCCTATAATGATGGCTTTTTTGTCGCGTAATGAATATTGCGCAAAACGAGTACAAGGATAAAAGTTTCCTGCCGCATCAATAGAAAGCATTCTGCCAGCACCACAAAAATTATGATTCTCCAGAAGAGTATTTATAGGTTTTCCTATTTTCATAGAAAAGAAAGAACAGGTATATGTTTCATACAGATTATTATCGATAATAGCATCTGCAAGTTTTATCAACTGTTCTTCAAACTTCGTATCATCGCCATCTTTCCACACATCTTCATAAACGCAATTAATATTAACCTCTTTTATTCCTAATGAGTATAGATGAAGGACGCTATCACAAATGTATGGAATATCAGGACTACTTATTGTAACTTTAGTACTAGCATCCGGAAACTGTTCTAACCATAAAGGAATATTTTTCAACACATCATTATACGATCCCTTGCCGCTTTTATAAATTCTATTCAAGTCATGTTTCTCTTCTGTTCCATCAATAGTAATACCTACGCTTATATGATTGTAATTTTTCTTTATGAAAGATTGAACCTTTTCTGTGTGGTAGTTAATTCCGTTGGTTGAAAAACTAAAACGATAAGCATTAAACCAATGGTGGTTTCTTAAAAATAATTGCGTTTTGATATAATCACATACTCTATCAATAAGGTCAATCTCCAAAAATGGTTCCCCACCTATGAATTCGAATATTACAGCAGGTTCTTTACTATGCTCTGGTGAGTCAAGCAAATAATCGACCGCACGTTTGGCAGTTTCAAAAGTCATACGTTCATGTGTATTTTTACCGACAAGGTAACAATACTTACATATAAGTTGACAATCTTTTGTAACAATGAATGTTACATTTTTAGAATCTTCTTGCCTCCAACTTTTAGAGGAGTCTTTAATCTTATCCATAAGTGTCATTTGTCTTTGAAAAGGATTTGTATGTAAACACACACAAATCCTTTTTAGTTAGTTGATTAGCCTCTGTTACTTGCACCACTACACTTTCCACTACAGCTCTTGTAGCAAGTGTTGAAGCAACTGTTCATACAGCGATTGTTACAACCTGCACACGACATTACGTTTGCAGCCTCTGAAACAACTGGGCTTGAAAGAAGCACTGCGCCTGCTAAGATAGGTAATGCACCTTTAGCAGCTCTCTTGAAGAACTCTCTTCTTGACTGAAGTTCTTCGTTCTTTTCATTTTTTACCATAATGAATTGAATTTAAAATAAACAATATTGCCTTGCGGCGTTATTTGATAAACTTGATAAAGTCTGTTGGAATATAAGCTGTTGCCACCAAACATAGACCAGAGATTTCCACAACGACTCGTTGTTGTCCAGCAATGCGCGCAACTTTCCCTGTAACACCTTCAAATTCTCCGTCTATCACCTTAACAATATCACCACTTTTGTAATGACATTGCTCTGATGATACTATTCGTACATGTTCATTATTGGTACTTGTTGCTTTAATAAAGTTTATCATTGCTGTAAATGGAATGGTAAGAGGAGGATGTTTGCCATTTTCCTCCAATGGTTTTGTCTTATCAAGATAAAATTTTAATATCGATGTTTCATCCCCCTTTTTCTTGATAATGGAGTTTACAGTTTCCCTTGTAGTATATACAAAAAGAAGATTGGGAAGAAGAGGCTGTAAAATTCGCTTCTTCTTCCCAATCTCTTTCTTTATAACATAATGCATAGGCATATATGACTGAACGTCAGAGGTTGATATGATGCCATGTGCTTTCTGGGTTCTGTTGTATGTAACTCGCAACACGAACCATTCGTGATTTGCCTTTTGTACATAGTCCGAGGACACCCCTGTATGTGAGCGTTGTGCTTCGGGGAGGACATTGGAGGTAAGTCCAACGTAAGGAGATCTGCTTCGACCTCGGAGAGTATGCGCATTAATCAATGCGTTCATATCGTTTTTATGTCTTGCATTAAATTAGCAACTATTTGACACAAAAAAAACGTGGAAACTGTATATACTAAAACAACAATGATTCGACTTGATGAATTTTAACGACAATACCTGTAAATAACTGATAATAAGGAAAGAAAGTGCAAAAACCAAATCATAAATAGATTTAAACGAATCATAGTTTATTGGGGATATGTGGGAACATTTACGGGAAAGATATTACCTTTGTGGCTGAAATAAAAAACATAGGAACATGAAGATTACCATCATCACAAAGGAATGCAAGACTAAAGACAAAGACGCTCCTGCAAAAGCAAATCTTTGTTTTCGACTCCGAGATAAGGATGTTGACCTCAAAGTCCGTTCCGACATTAAGGTTATGCTTGACTATTGGGACAATGAGGCACTTTCCTATCGAAGGACAAAGAAAGTACCATCTGACGAGCAGAAGAAAGTCAAGGTTTTGGTGCAGACCATTACAACGGCTCTTAGCGAGCAGTATAACTCTGCGACTGCTGATGTTGCATGGATGAAGAATGTGATTGATGAATGTGTCAATCCAACTTCAAAGTCAACAGAGACATTGACTACAGTTGTTTCGAGAATGGAACAATACATTGCGGAACATCCCATGAGTCCGAAATCAGCACTCGTTTATAAACCAACGATCAAGAAGCTTCAACGCTATGAAGCCTACAAGAGGGAAATAGAGGGAAAGAAAGGCTTCACGCTCTATTGCGAGACAATCCGCCCCGAAGAGTATCTTGATTTTCGTGAGTATGTCATAAACGAATATATTCATTACAATGACTACCCTGAGTTTTACGAACAGTTTAACCTTGGCATGCACCCTCCCAAGCAGATGTCAAGCACACAGATTATAGGTATCATGCATCATCTGCGTATTGTTGGGCATTGGTGCATCAAGATGGGGTTTACAACAAACCGCTCATGCGATGCATTCACTATTCCTGCAGCGGTGCAAGGCACACCTTTTTATCTGACGATAGAAGAACGTGATAAGGTTTACAATGCAAACCTACACAACAAGCCAGAGTTAGAAGTGTATCGTGACTTGTTCATCTTCCAATCTATGGTGGGTTGTAGAGTCGGAGACCTGTTCTCTTTTACCAAAGACAATATTGTCGGTGACATATTGCAGTATCTTCCACACAAGACCATGCACAAACGGTCGCAGACCGTGAGCGTTCCCCTTACTACAAAGGCTATGGAGATACTGAAACGTTACGATGGCAAGCAAGAAAAGCTTCTGCCGACAAAGCAAGCGTACCAATACAACGAGGGCATCCGTGCCGTGCTTCGAGAATGTGGCATCAACAGAATGGTTACTATCCTTGACACCGTCACAGGAAAGGAGGTTCAGAAGCCAA
>OOBJ01002120.1_pt1 | contig 10903 bp, 8 predicted proteins | sample 1671331 | NCBI WGS metagenome assembly OOBJ01 (sample SAMN06348145, study PRJEB24527) | human gut metagenome | biome: human gut; feature: ankylosing spondylitis patient; material: feces | host: Homo sapiens | place: China | collected 2015-10 | reverse complement strand
ATGATAAAAAGGAAGATGTGGTAAATATGTGTAAGGCATGGGATGATCATAAAAAGCCTGGCATACAGGAAGGGATACAACAAGATATGCAATATAGATAGCTTGGATTGATTTTTACACAAAAAAATACAAAAAAATACAATTTATCAGGTTGACCGGATAATACTTTTGTCATATAATCTAATCAAAAAATAGTAATAATTACTAATTTAAGCAGAGATATTAGCAGGAGGTACCTATCATGGACAAGAAGATTACAGACAGCATTATTTACATCGGTGTGGACGACAAGGACATTGATTTATTTGAGAGCCAGTATGTTGTTCCAAACGGTGTTTCATACAACTCATATGTGATTATGGATGACAAAATTGCAATCATGGATACAGCAGATGCAAGAGTTACGGATAAGTGGTTTGCCAATTTGAGAGAGGCGCTCGGCGACAGAAAGCCGGATTATCTCGTTGTTTCCCATTTGGAGCCGGATCATGCTTCCAATATCCAGAAGGTTGCAGAGGCATATCCTGATATGCAGATTGTAGGTAATGCAAAGACCTTTAACATGATGGGACAGTTTTTTGATATAGACTTAACGGACAGAAAGGTTGTAGTGGCAGAGGGAGATAAGCTTTCTCTTGGAAAGCATGAGCTTACATTCGTCATGGCTCCTATGGTTCACTGGCCGGAGGTTATGATGGAGTACGAGTCAACAGACAAGGTGCTTTTCTCGGCAGACGGCTTTGGTAAGTTTGGTGCGCTTGATACTGATGAGGACTGGACATGTGAGGCAAGACGCTATTACTTCAATATTGTTGGAAAGTATGGTGCTCAGGTGCAGGCAGTTCTCAAAAAGGCAGCAGGGCTTGACATTGAAAAGATTTGTCCTCTTCACGGACCGATTCTCACAGAGAACCTTGGCTTCTACATAGATAAATACAATACATGGAGCAGCTATCAGCCTGAGGATGAGGGAATCCTTGTGGCATGTGCTTCTATTCACGGTAATACAAAGAAGGCAGCAGAGCTTTTAGCAGAAAAGCTCAAGGCTACAGGTGTAAAGGTTGCATTTACAGACCTTTGCAGGGATGATATGGCAGAGGCTGTTGAGGATGCGTTCAGATATGACAGGCTTGTGCTCTGCGCATGCACATATGATGGAGGCATTTTCCCACCAATGGAGGATTTCTTACATCATCTCAAGGCAAAGGCTTATCAGAATCGTAAGATTGCCTTCGTGGAAAACGGTTCATGGGCTCCTACAGCAGCACGTCAGATGAAGGCTATTGTTGAGGGCTTCAAGAATATTGAGTGTGTTGAGCCGGTTGTTACAATTAAATCTACTCTCAATGAGGCATCTGAAAAGCAGATGGATGAGCTTGTTACAGCACTTACCAGATAGAATAATTTAGGTGGCATGGATTAGATGATATATACTAGATGATATGGATTAGATGATATAGATCAGACATAGTTTAATACGGCATAGTATATATGGATCAATGAAGACCCGGACGTTTGTCCGGGTTTTTATGTTAAAAGTAACTATTCAGAATCACCTCCAAGCACATTCGTAAAACCGCACGATACTCGTGCTTTGTTTACAAAAGTATATATAAATGTGCTATCATACAATCAAAGAAAAAAGCCATAATAGTACAATGTCAAATGAGGTAAACTATATGCAGCAGCGAATTACCATAAATCTTAACACAGATAGCAAAACAACAGACAAAACCACTATTCTTGAATACTGCCGCAGTAATGGTATCACAGGAATAGAAACACCGTGCGGTGGAAAAGGCACCTGCGGTAAATGCAAGGTGACGGTGACAAAACCATACTATAAGGACGTGCTGGCCTGCCAGACGAAGATTTGTGACGGTATGGAAATTATTGTTGGGAGAAAAGAAAGCACCGGAACCAAAGAAGACAGTATGGTTGTTCTGACAAATGGAGGAAGCATATCGGAAAAATTTAATGAGCATGTGAATAGGAATGTTGTCTTGAAGGAAGAGACCGCAAATGAATCTGAAAAAGTCGAATCAAATGAAGACACTCTGGCAGCCTGTGATATCGGAACTACAACAGTAGTCTGTTATCTGATTGATAAAGAGACCGGGCAGATTATCTCAACTAGAAGCGGTGCCAATCCACAGCGCAGCTTTGGAGCTGATGTACTTTCGAGGATAGAGGCAGCAGGGCGGATTGAAGCTTCGTCAGAGCCGGGACTTAAAATCATGCAGACACAGATAGTGTCCCTTTTGAACGGTTTTATATCAGAAATGCTCACGGAATGTGGCAGAACTAAAGTCAGCCGGTTTTCAGTTGCCGGAAACACGGTTATGTGCCATCTGCTTATGGGAATTTTACCGGAAAAGCTTGGCAAGGCACCATTTATGCCGGATGAATATTTTGGCAGGAAATTTAATCCTTTGGATATAGGACTTGAGAATTGTCAAACCATGATTATATTTCCGGCTGTATCAGGCTTTGTAGGCGGAGATATTACAGCGGGTATGATGGAGACGGTGAACTGCAACGAGCTGACGCTATATCTGGATATCGGAACAAACGGTGAGATGGCGCTTGGAAAAGGCAACAGATATGTGTGCTGTGCCACCGCGGCAGGACCGGCTTTTGAGGGTGCGCAGATTGAGCTGGGCATGCCGGCGTCTAAGGGAGCCGTGGATAAGGTATGGCTGGAAGGGCGCAGAATTAAGTATTCGGTTATCGGAAATGACAGACCAGTGGGACTGTGCGGTTCGGGGCTTATCGATGCGCTTGCCGTTCTTCTGAAAGCCGGAATCATAGATGAAAACGGCACGATTTTAAGCGGACAGGAGCTTCCTATACTGTTTAGGTCGTATGTGTTTGAGGTGGAAGCGGAGGAGACTGCACAGAGCACAGAGCTCTCTCTCGCCGTTCATATTGCACCTGGAGTCTACATTACGCAGGAGGATATCAGGAAGCTGCAGCTTGCGAAGGGCGCGATAGCCGCCGGAATAGAAGTATTGTTTAAGGAATATGGCTGTACGCCTTGTAATATTGATGTTCTCACATTTGCGGGAGGCTTTGGAAACTACATTGACAAAGCAAGTGCGGCGGCAATAGGATTGTTTCCACAGGAGCTTTTGGACAAGGCAAAAGAAGTGGGAAATGCGGCAGGAAACGGAGCTGTTTCGGCAGCTTTATCGCAGGAAGCCTGGGAAAGAGCACTGGAGATAAGCGGGAACATGCGTTACATCGAGTTGGCATCGTATCCGCATTTCAATGAAATGTATGTGGAGCATATGAATTTTTAAATAATTGAAAAAAATATATTTTTACTTTATTGTTGAAGAAAATTGTCATATAATGACTTCGGGTGAGATTATATTTTAAAAGAAAAGCTGATAGGGTGATCAGCATCAGGAGGAATATCAATGCGTAAAACAAAAATTATCTGTACTATTGGACCGGCCAGCGAACATGAGGATGTCCTCACCAGGATGATAAAGGCAGGTATGGATGTTGCCAGATTAAACTTTTCTCATGGCTCACATGAGGAGCATCAGGGCAAAATAGATTTAATCAAGAAGGTAAGACAGAAGCTTCATATGCCAATCGCAATCATGCTTGACACAAAGGGACCTGAGTATCGTATCAAGACCTTTGAGAATGGCAAAATAGAGCTCAAGGATGGAGATACCTTCACACTTACAACTGACGATATTGTAGGAAATCAGGAGCGAGTATCAGTAAACTATGAGAATCTGATCAAGGATTTAAAGGTTGGTGACCGTGTGCTTGTTGCGAATGGAATCATCATTCTGCAGGTCAGAGAGCTTAAAGGAAACGATGCAATCTGTGATGTTATCGCAGGCGGTACACTTTCAGACAGAAAGAGTATGAACTTCCCGAACAAGGTCATGAAGCATGCATATTTAAGCAAGCAGGACAAGGATGATCTACTTTTTGGTATAAAAAACGAGGTGGATTATGTTGCCGCATCATTTGTTTCTACGAAGCAGGATGTAGCTGATCTGAGAAGCTTTTTGGATGAAAACGGTGGAGAGGACATTGAAATCATCGCAAAGATTGAGAACCGTTCAGGTGTAGACCATGTGGAGGAAATTTGTGAGATAGCAAACGGAATCATGATAGCCAGAGGAGATCTCGGTGTTGAGATTCCGGGAGTTGAGGTGCCGGCAATACAGAAGTATCTTATCAACAAGTGCCGTATGCTTGGTACACGCGTAATCACAGCAACAGAGATGCTTGAGTCTATGATTCACAATCCGCGTCCTACAAGAGCTGAGCTTTCGGATGTAGCCAATGCGGTATACGACGGCTCATCAGCTATCATGCTTTCGGGAGAGTCTGCAGCAGGTAAATATCCTGTAGAGGCTGTAAAAAATATGGCAGAGACAGCAGAGTATACAGAAAAGCAGATAAACTACGGCAAGAGATTTGCCAATGCGGATTTCCAGACAAAAAGCATAGTTGACGCTATTTCACATGCTACATGTGCCATGGCAATAGATGTGGATGCGAAATGTATCGTAGTCAGCTCGCTGACAGGACGTACAGTGCGCATGGTCAGCCGTTTCCGCTGCCCTGTTGATATAATAGGCATGACAACCTCTGAAAAGGCATGGCGCAAGCTGAACCTGAGCTGGGGTGTAAAGCCGGTTCTGTGCGAGGAATACAACTCAATGGAGGTTATGTTCTACAATGCGATGAACGAGGCAAAGAGTGTCATGAAGCTCAAAAAGGGTGATCATATAGTGCTCACAGGAGGTCTTATCAATGGTAAGACAGGCAACACCAATGTGATTAAGGTTGAGACAGTTTAGTACATTTATACTATTGATTAAATCGTATATATGTCATATAATTCTTAACGGTTAATAAAAACAATAAATTTAAAATAAACAATTTCGAGATGAAGTTTGCAGGAAAACGGCAGCGATTTTACATTATCAAAGCCTACCGAAGGAGTAAAACTCTCAGGTGCCGCAGCAGGCGGTGCAACTGTAAATGGATCGACTCTCTGGAGACACCCGCTTGGCGGGGGCCGAAGGTGCAACGTACGAATAGGAAGCAGTAGTAGTGCAGTGACTATGAATATATCATGGCACAGGCTGCTTCTCGTACGAATCTCTCAGGCAACAGGACGGAGAAGATATTGGACAGATATTCTTAAGATAATCTTCTTAATCCCATGTATCAGACTGTATATGCAGCGTATATGGGGTTTTTTATTTCAATTCACGTAAGTGCTGCTAAGCCTGCTTTTTCAATTGTTTCCGGATGAAATTATTTATATCAATAGTATTTGCTCAAAACACAAAGACTTTGTGTTTAGATAAAAAAGAGAGGCAGGAGTATTTCAATGTGGAACACAATCAACATTTTTCTTAAAGTAGTGGACGATTTCGTCTGGGGAGTACCGCTCATGGTGCTCATCATGGCAGGAGGTATAATGCTCACAGTTCGTCTGGGGCTTCTTCAGATGAGAAAGCTTCCTCTGGCACTAAAGTGGATGGTCAAAAATGAAGAGGGCGGCGATGGCGAGATTACGAGCTTTGGCGCACTCTGTACCGCGCTTAGCGCAACAATCGGAACCGGCAACATAGTCGGTGTAGCAACTGCAGTCGGTGCAGGAGGACCGGGAGCGCTTTTCTGGATGGTGCTTGCAGCCTTCTTTGGCATGGCAACAAAGTATTCAGAGGGACTTTTGGCTGTAAAATATCGTGTCATCGGCAAGGACGGACATAGTCTCGGCGGACCATTCTACTACATAGAGCAGGGAATGGGTGCAAAATGGAAATGGCTTGCAAAGATATTTGCATTTTTCGGCGTATGCGTTGGACTTTTTGGAATAGGAACATTCAGCCAGGTAAACGGAATATCAAGTGCTGTAAACAACTTTTTTGACCCTAAAAACCAGCATACAGTAAAGGTTTTACCGTTCCTTGGTGAGTATTCATGGTCAGTTGTCATTGCTTCGCTTGTACTGGCATTCTGCGTGGCAGCAGTGCTTATCGGCGGAGTAAAGCGTATTGCAAGTGTCAGCCAGATAATAGTTCCTTTTATGGCTGTTATATATATTGTATTTGTGCTCGTGCTTGTGGTATGCAATATCACAGCGGTTCCGGCAGCGTTTGCTACAATAGTAAAGGCAGCGTTTTCACCGAAGGCCATAACAGGCGGTGCCGTGGGAAGCTTTCTTGTTGCAATGCAAAAGGGTGTTGCCAGAGGAATCTTTTCAAACGAGGCAGGACTTGGTAGTGCCCCGATTGCAGCAGCAGCAGCCCAGACAAAGGAGCCTGTACGTCAGGGTCTTGTCAGCATGACAGGAACCTTCATTGATACAATAGTTATATGTACACTTACAGGACTTTCCATCGTGCTCACAGGCGCATGGCAGGTTGACGGACTCGAGGGCGTGCAGGTTACTACATACGCATTCCAGAATGGTCTTCCTTTACCGAAAGAGTTATCAGCATTTGTACTTATGCTGTGTCTTGTATTTTTTGCCTTTACAACTATACTCGGTTGGGATTATTATAGTGAGCGGTGCTTAGAGTATTTGAGTGGCGGAAGGATGAAATATGTAAAGGTTTATCGCTGGATATATATACTTGCAGTTTTCATCGGACCTTATATGACTGTAAGTGCGGTGTGGACTATCGCTGATATCTTCAACGGTCTCATGGCTCTGCCAAATATGATAGCGCTGTTTGCTCTTAGTGGTGTTGTTGTTAAGGAGACAAAGCATTTCTTCGAGCGACATAGAAATGGAGAAATCGAGGATTAATTATGTTTTATATTTTGCGACATGGAAGAACAGATTGGAATGAGGAGCACAGACTGCAGGGTGAGGTGGATATCCCACTCAACGAAACCGGCAGGCAGATGGCTTACGATGCCGCAGAAAAATATAAGGATTTAGACTTTGACATATGCTACTGCTCCCCGCTTAAGAGAGCACAGGAGACGGCAAGGATTTTTCTTGCAGACAGAAACCCTGCAGTAGAGATTATCACTGACAACAGGCTTCACGAGATGTGCTTCGGTGATTATGAGGGAGTGAAGAACATCAGGCAAAAGCCCGAATGCCCTGTATACCTGCTCTTTGAGGAGCCGGAAAAATATGTGGCAAAGGACGGCGCAGAGAGCTTTGAGGAGCTATATCACAGAACAGGCGAGTTTATAGAGCAGGTGCTGAGACCGCAGCTTGAGGCAGGCAAAAATGTGCTTGTCGTGGGACACGGTGCAATGAACTGCAGCATAGTCAATCAGTTTCGCGGCACACCTATAAAGGATTTCTGGAAGGATATGCAGGGAAACTGCGAGCTGCTTAGGGTTGAATAAATTTAGATTATTCTGAATAGCTATATCGTTTGTAATAGATAGGGCATACCGGTTGTGGTGTGCCCTGTTGTTGTCAGAAACTAATTTCAATAGCATTTATTTATAAGTAAATGGATATTATATTATAAGTAATACTAAATTGACCACATAGCCTTATGCTCGTAAAATAATTTTGTAAATTTTTTATTAAATAAGAGTATAATTATTTGGAGGAACCAATGAAAAAGACAACGAACTCTTCACCTTACCAGTTTGAGGGCAGAATACCTCTGTCTCAGGCTATTCCGCTTGGACTGCAGCATGTTATGGCTATGTTCATCGGAAATCTTACACCTCTTATCATTGTTATGGGAGCATGCGGGCTCACAGCGGACGCTGGCTTTGCGGAGCTTAGAACAGCTCTCTTACAGAATGCAATGATTATCGCAGGTATTGTAACATTAGTACAGATGTTTTCCATCGGACCTGTCGGAGGAAAGGTACCTATCGTTATGGGAACTTCTTCGGGCTTTCTTGGAGTATTAAATAATACAGTTGCAGCGTGTGGCGGCGGAGTTATAGCATATGGTGCTATTATGGGAGCCTGCCTTGTAGGAGGTATCTTCGAGGGCATACTCGGAGCCTTCTTAAAGCCTTTGCGCAAGTTTTTCCCGGCAATCGTTACAGGCTCAGTTGTTATAGCAATCGGACTTTCACTCCTTGGAGTGGGAATCAACTACTTCTGTGGTGGAACAGGCAAAAATGATTACGGCTCACTGCCAAACCTTTTTATTGGAATGGTTGTACTTATAGTAATCGTGCTTCTTAAGCATTTTGCACCATCGCGCAGTATTTTTTCATCATCTGCCATCCTTTTTGGTATCCTGGCAGGATATGTAGTAGCAATCATTATGACACTTACCATGTCACACACAGGTGTGACCGCTGACGGTGTTAAATACACATACTCATGGGTTGTAAACTTTGATGAGGTTAAAAATGCGGCATGGATAGCAGTTCCAAGCTTTATAGGCTTTGGAAAGCTGTCAGATGTGGGAATTTCCTTCCATGCCAATGCAATCATCCCAATCGGTATCATGTTTATCGTTACTGCAATCGAGACAGTTGGCGATATCTCAGCCTGTGTGGAGGGCGGAATGGACAGAGAGGCTACAGATTCAGAGCTTTCAGGCGGTGTTATCTGTGATGGTCTTGGTTCATCATTTGCAGCGCTTTTCGGAGTACTGCCAAATACCTCATTCTCACAGAATGTAGGTCTTGTTTCAATGACAAAGGTTGTCAATAGATTTGCTATTTCAATGGGAGCTATATTCCTCGTTATTTGCGGCTTCTGCCCAAAGATTGGAGCTCTCATGTCAATCATGCCTCAGTCAGTGCTCGGCGGAGCTGCTGTTATGATGTTTGCCTCTATCCTGATTTCGGGAATTGAGCTCATCACAAAGGAGCCAATCGGCAGCCGTGAGATTACAATTATCTCAGTAGCAATCGGTTTAGGCTACGGACTTGGCGCTACAACCGGTGCTACATCACATCTGCCATACTATGTACAGCTTATATTTGGCGGTTCAGGTATCGTGCCTTGCTCACTTTGCGCTATTCTTCTCAATATTATTTTGCCGAAGAAGTCAAAGAACGCGCCATATATGTGGGATATGGACGAGAAAGACGATGTGAAGCGTGTGGATGACTAACGCTTAGGATTTTGAAGCCGTCCGGTGCATTAAGTACACCGGCGGCTTTATTGTTTGTGGGAAAGTATGGAAATATATGGAAAAAGTGATTTCAATAGTGGGCGCAGGTGGCAAGACCACACTCGTTCATAAGCTTGCAAGGGAATATCACAGGAGTGGAAAAGGTGTGCTTGTCACAACAACAACGCACATGTATGTCGAAGCTGACACTGACCTATCCTGCGATTTTTTTGCGTTAAGGGATAAAATAATAAAAGATGGATATTGTATGGCGGGGCATAAAATATCTGAACAGAAAATATCAGAACAGTCAAAGTCAAAGATGTGCGGACTGCCGTATGATTTGCTCGATAAACTGATTAAAGACATGCCACAGGCGTTAGATTATGTTATAATTGAAGCAGATGGGGCAAAGCACCATTCCCTCAAATATCCGGCAGCGGATGAGCCGGTCATATATCCGGGTACCACAGATGTTATCATAGTGCTTGGCACATGGGAAAAGGGCAGGTCATGTAAGGACATTGTATTTCGATATGAGCTTATGCAAAAGGAGCTTGGAACGGCAGAGGATGCAGTGGTGGATGATTCGGTTATAGATACGCTGCGGCAGGTCTATGTCAGAAAGCTTCGCGATAGCGGGTTTGAAGGACGAGTATCGTGCGTTTTTGCGAATGAGCGTGGGTGGTTCTGAATAGTTGCAAATATGGAAATAATAAGGTAACAGGGTAATTAATTAGATGAGCATGAATCAGAGCAATAATCAGATAATAAAGAAAAATTTGTTAATCATATGCCGCGGTGCAGGAGACCTTGCGACCGGCATCATCCACAGACTGCACCGTGCAGGACATCGGGTGATAGCGCTTGAGACAGACTATCCGGCTGCCATACGGCGCCAGGTGTCCTTTTGCGAAGCAGTGTATGATGGGAGCGCAGCTGTAGAGGGTGTGACAGCCAGACAGGTTCCTGCCTTGGCTGATGCAGAGACTGATACAGAGACATATTCAGGGATAAATGACACACCGGCAGCTCATATTGCATCAGAAAAGTGGGATAGTTCAGCCATCGAAGCTGTGCTTGAAGCCGGAGAGATCCCGCTTCTTATAGACCCAAAGGGTGAGTCAATTGTACTTTTAAAGCCGGATGTTGTGGTAGATGCCATAATAGCAAAGAAAAATCTGGGTACCACAATCAATATGGCACCGCTTGTGATAGGAGTAGGCCCGGGCTTTACGGCAGGGCAAGACGTGCATCTGGTGATTGAGTCCATGCGTGGGCACAATCTGGCGCGCATCATTACCGATGGCATGGCACAGCCCAACACAGGTGTTCCGGGAAATATCGCCGGCTTCACAAGTGAGCGTGTGATTCACGCTCCGGCGGCAGGATATATTCATGATGTCAGAAAAATCGGAGACATCGTGCAAAAAGGCGATGAGATAGCGCGGATATATCCGGATAAAGAAAGCTACGACAATGCATTGTCTGAATATGTCCCTGTGAATGCTACAATTACAGGCATCATACGAGGCCTTATCCGTGAGGGATATTATTTCAGGGAAGGCTTCAAGATAGCGGATATCGACCCGCGCGAGAGTGAGCTAACAAACTGCTTTACAATCTCTGACAAGGCAAGGAGTATAGCAGGCAGTGTGCTTGAGGCGGTATCGGCATTTGAGCACGGCGTAAAGATTTATTAAATAATAAATGAGGGTAACTATTTAGGTGTTTTCAGTGGTTCTGAATAGTTACAGTGAGGATAAATAGATTGACGCAGGAAAACGAATTAGATATCAATAATCAGGAACAAAATAAAGGAAAGCTCACACATTTTAATAGATCGGAAGAGC
>OOBJ01002090.1_pt1 | contig 11027 bp, 8 predicted proteins | sample 1671331 | NCBI WGS metagenome assembly OOBJ01 (sample SAMN06348145, study PRJEB24527) | human gut metagenome | biome: human gut; feature: ankylosing spondylitis patient; material: feces | host: Homo sapiens | place: China | collected 2015-10 | reverse complement strand
GACGGTAATTTTCAGGATGAATACCTTTTTTCATTTTGATATTTTCTTTTAAAAATTTATATTCTGTTACTATTTTGGTAATAAATAGTGTAATGGTCTTCTTTTCAGAGCGCAAAGATAGTGCAAGTTGGAGACTCTACAAAATAAATTCAGATTTATTTTTATTTAGTAGGTTTATCGCATTTTATTTCTGATTTTTGCAGGACTTAATCTTGTGAATTTATGAGGAAACTACTTGTCTTATGCTCTTTCTGGCTGTGCGTGGCAACGCTGGGGGCACAAAATGCGGAACGGAAACTGTATAGTGTTGCGTTCTACAATCTTGAGAACTTGTTTGATACGATTCATGATGCAGGTAAGAATGACTATGAGTTCCTGCCCGACGGCAGTTACCAATGGACGGCAAAGAAGTATGAGTCCAAGCTGCAGAACCTTTCCAAAGTGTTGGGTTCCCTTTCGCGTGATTTAGTGCCGGAAGGTCCGGCATTCATCGGTGTGGCAGAGGCGGAGAACAGCCGGGTGCTGGAAGACCTCGTGAAGCAGCCGGCCATTTCCAATTATGAGTTCGTGCATTATGAAGGACCGGACAGACGGGGCATCGACTGTGCCTTGCTGTACGACCCGAAGCAGTTCAGCGTTACCCACTCAAAGTTGGTGCTTTCTACTCCTTTTGAGGGGGATACGGTGCACTTGACGCGCGGCTTCCTGATTGTGGACGGACAACTGGCGGGAGAGCGTGTCTGCGTGATAGTGAACCACTGGCCCTCCCGTGGGGCAAAGTCACCGGTGCGTGTGCATGCAGCCAGGCAGGTAAAGGCCTTGAAGGACTCTCTGATGCGTAGCGACAAGAAGCTGAAACTCATCGTGATGGGGGATATGAATGACGACCCGATGGATGAAAGCATGGAGGTGCTGGGTGCACGCAAATATCCGAAGCAGGTGAAGAAAGGCGAATTCTACAATCCCTGGTGGGAGACACTGGAAGACAAGGGAGTGGGGACATTGCTCTATCGGGGCAAGTGGAACTTGTTTGACCAGATTGTCATTTCGAAACCGTTGCTGAAGGCTAAGAAAGGGTTGCGCTATGATCACAATGAAGTTTTCATCCGCGATTATCTGATTCAGCAGGATGGCAAATACAAAGGTTCCCCCTTGCGTACGCATGGGGGCAGGACTTGGCTGAACGGTTACAGTGACCATTTGCCGACCATCATCTATCTGAAAAATTAGTATTACATAATAATGTGTAAACAGATGCCGGAGAGCAAACATGTTCTCCGGCTTTTTTGTTGATAGAAGTATAGATGGCAAAAGTATGGCTGGCAGAGATAAATGCAAAGAGTTTGTAATATAGAGATTACAATAATCTGTTAAATGAAGCCAATAGCTTTAAAATAGAATGGATTTGGTAGGATGAGCCGGATATTTTATTCCCGTCAAGTTCTTTACTTTAAAGGATAATGATTACTTTTGCGTAGAATTTTAATTCACTAACAATAAAATTTAAACAAAATGGTTAATTACAAAGATTTAGGACTGGTAAACACAAGAGAGATGTTTGCTAAGGCTATCAAAGGTGGATATGCTATTCCGGCATTCAACTTCAACAATATGGAACAGATGCAGGCTATCATCAAGGCTGCAGTTGAAACAAAGTCTCCGGTTATTCTTCAGGTATCTAAGGGTGCCCGTCAGTATGCCAACGCTACGCTGTTGCGTTACATGGCTCAGGGTGCTGTTGAGTACGCTAAGGAATTGGGTTGCAAACATCCTGAAATTGTTCTTCACCTTGACCACGGAGATACATTCGAAACTTGCAAGAGCTGTATCGACTCCGGTTTCTCTTCAGTAATGATTGACGGTTCACACCTTCCGTACGAAGAAAACGTTGCACTGACTAAGAAGGTAGTTGACTATGCCCATCAGTTCGACGTAACTGTAGAAGGCGAACTCGGTGTATTGGCCGGTGTAGAAGATGAAGTTTCTGCAGAACACCATACATATACTAATCCTGAAGAAGTTATTGACTTCGCTACCCGTACAGGTTGCGATTCACTGGCTATCTCAATCGGTACTTCTCACGGTGCATACAAGTTCAAACCCGAACAATGCCACGTTGACCCTGCTACCGGTCGTCTGGTTCCTCCTCCTTTGGAATTTGCCGTTCTGGATGCTGTAATGGAGAAACTTCCGGGATTCCCCATCGTTCTTCACGGTTCTTCTTCAGTTCCTCAGGAAGAAGTTGATACTATCAACAAGTATGGTGGTAAGCTGGAAGCTGCTATCGGTATCCCCGAAGAGCAGTTGCGTAAGGCTGCCAAGTCTGCTGTTTGCAAAATCAACATCGACTCTGACTCACGTCTGGCTATGACAGCTGCTATCCGCAAGACATTTGCTGAAAAACCGGCAGAATTCGACCCGCGTAAGTATCTGGGTCCGGCTCGTGACAATATGGAAAAACTGTACAAGCATAAAATCATCAACGTGCTTGGTTCAGAGAACAAATTGGCTCAACTGGACTAATCGAAAGATAATCCGAATATAGCGTCAGCCCTTGCAATATTGATGTTGCAAGGGCTGACTTGTTGTATATAGGCCGGTGTTGTGGGATGGTTAAGTTCGCCGCTTATTTCAGAAGCGGATGTTTCAACGTGTACAACAGTCTGTTTCCTTTAACAAAACAGTCTGTTTCCCTTAACTGAACAGTTTGTTTCAATAAAGAGAACACTTCGTTCCAATATGCAAAAACACTTCGTTCCAATACGTAAGAACACTTTGTTTCTCTATACTGGAACAAAGTGTTCACCGTTATGAACTAACAGATTAGCTGTATTTGAGGCCGGTGAAAGGCATATCTCCGTGACACCTGTTCCATACTAAAAATCCCTTGCAGATAGCTGGCAGGCGAGGTGTCTGCAAGCTATCTGCAAGGGAGATTTGCAAGAATGAGCTCTCTGTGTGGAGTACGCGTTATAATTCTATCACTAATGATTCTCTGGGGCCCATCTTCAGCTCTTCACCGAAGGTGATGGCCTTGCCGCTAAGAATATCTTTTCCCTGCTTGCTGTTTTTCAGGATTTCCTTGTAGAATTTCAAAGGAACGGTGGTCTCTGCATCTGTACCGTTCAGCATCACGAATACCGTCTTGCCTTCGTACTGGCGTGCGTAGGCATAAACACCATTCTGTACCATGAACTGCACCATGTTGCCTTTGGCAATCACATCGTTTCCTTTGCGCCAGTTCAGGATGGTCTTGTAGAAGTCGTAGCACTCGTTCTGTATCTTGGTACGTCCGGCTGGGGTCAGTGCGTTTGTTGCGTCACCGGTCCATCCGCCGGGGAAGTCCTTGCGGACATAGCCGTCGCTCTTGCTCTTCACGCCATTCATCATGACTTCCGTTCCGTAGTAGAGTTGCGGAATGCGGCGGGTGGTAAGCAGCAGGGTAGAGGCTTGCTTCAGCATCGGAAGGTTGTCGCCTTCGCCCAGGAAGCGGTCGGTGTCGTGGTTTTCGATGAATGCCAGTACGGAAGCGGGGTTGGGGTAGAGGAAGTCGTATACGAAGTTATTGTATATGCGGTCCAGTCCCTTGAACCAAGTTTCGGTCTGTTCATTCTTGGCGGTGTTTATCTTGTCAAAGAAGCTGAAGTCCATAACGGTCTTGAGGTTACTGTTCTTGGGGGCTGATAGCTTGGAATCCTTCTGCCACCAGGCGGTGTAGGCGGGTTCGGTAACCCAGGTCTCGCCCACGGTGTTGTAGTTGGGATATTCTTCGTTGAGCTCTTTCATCCAGTTGCTCATGGCATCATAGTCGGCATACGGGTAAGTGTCCATGCGGATGCCGTCGATGTTGGCGAATTCAATCCACCAGAAACTGTTCTGTACCAGGTAGCGGTAAACGTGAGGGTTCTTCTGGTTGAGGTCGGGCATGGAAGGTACGAACCAGCCGTCGTTCATCTGGTCGGCATCGTACTGGGAAGTATAAGGGTCTACGTGCGGGGTCAGTTTGAAGGAAGTCTGCACGAAGTTGTTTTCGTGGTCGGGGTTGTTGAACCAGTCTTTGGAGGGCATGTCCTTAATCCATACATGCTCTACGCCGCAGTGGTTGAAAATCATGTCCATTACGATTTTGATGCCGCGTGCATGGGCTTTTTCAATCAGTTGCTTGTATTCTTCGTTGGTACCGAAGCGCGGGTCTACCTTGTAGTAGTCTGTGGTGGCATAGCCGTGATAGGAACCGCCGGTCATGTTGTTTTCCAGTACCGGAGTAAACCAGAGGGCTGTGACGCCGAGGTCGGAGAAGTAGTCCAGGTGTTGTTCGATGCCGGCAAGGTCACCGCCGTGGCGTGCATTGGGGTCATTGCGGTCTATCTTGTACTCGGCCATGCCCGCAATCTGGTCATTGTCCGGATTGCCATTGGCAAAGCGGTCGGGCATCAGCAGGTACAGTGCGTCGGAGGCGTCGAAACCTTTATGTTCGCAACCTTTCTTGTTGCGTGCCTTCAGTTCATATTCCTTTACGAGTTTCTTTTTTCCTTCAGTGAAGGTGAGGTTGAATTTGCCGGGTTTTACATCCTTGTCCAGTTTCAGATAGACCAGGAGGTAGTTGTTGCTTTCCAGCTTGACGGTGCTGCTCAATGAGACGCCGGGATAATTGACGGATACTGCCGCGTTGCCGATGCCTTCGCCATAGACCATCAGCTGGAGTTCCGGGTTCTGCATGCCGGTGTACCAAAACGGAGGGTCGATTTTGTTCACATTCATAGCTGCATACGTACTGAGGGAGAGTAAGAGTGTTCCCAAGATTAAGAATACTTTTTTCATGATAGTAACTTTACGGTTAATTTTTGCGCTAATTTAAAACAAATAACGGAGAAAGTTAATCTTTCTCCGTTACTGTACCTTATTATATTATGCAAACGTTTTCATTGGGGCTATTTGATGGGGGTTACGCTGGCGGTATCGACCTTTCCCTTGAAGAAGTCCTCTTTCTTGCGCTTTTCTCTGATGTCCTTCAGCCAGTTTTCGGCGGCATTGTATCGGTTGTCTTCTCCGATGATGGGAACTCCGTCTGCATCTACTTCCTGCACTTTGTCCTTGCTGTTTTTCGGACGGGTTTTCAGGTAGGCCGTTAGGTATCTCTCTGCTTTGGACACATCTTTCAGATAGTAATAATAGACAAAGGCTGCGTCGTAGAGCAGTTTGTGTTTCTGTCGGTCGTATTTTTCGTATTGTGTCAGAAGGGTATTCGCCTGGTCGGTGTATTGAAATGCCATCTTGTAGCAGTCCGCAAGCCCCACATATAGGCGGGACATGACACTGTCGCTGGGCATGGCGAGGCTTACGGCAGTTTCCAGATAAGTCACTCCATCCTCTTTCCATGATGTCTTGGAGCAGGCGCGTCCCAGATAATAGAGAACGTTGATGTTGGTATTGTCATCTTTAAGAGCCCTTTCCAGCAGGTCGTGTGCTGGGTAGAAGTCTTCGAGGGCATAATAGCTGATTCCGGCGTAGAAGCAGGTTTGGAAAGAACTGTCTTTTTCCTGTAACAGTTGTTCATATCTTTCTATTGCTTTGGGGTAATCTTTGTTCAGGCAATAGGCTTGGGCATTGATGCGGTTCACAAGGACGTTGGTGGAGTCTATGGAACGGTATTTCTCCGTTATGTTTATGGCGTCTTCATACTGGTGGCCTGCTACATAGATGTTGCCGAGTTTGGCAGCAGACAGGTAATCATTGGGATATCTTTTCTGTATGTCCAGGTAGGCATCTATCACATGCATGATTTCTGTGTTGTCATAGACTTGCCCCATACTTTCGGCTCTAAGGTGTAGTACATAGGCGGAACTGTCCCTTTCTGCCAGCAGGTTGCTTTCCTTTAGAGACTCACGGTATCTCTTCATGTTCATCAGCAGACTGATATACTGGATGCGTGCGTATTTATTGTCCGGATTTATGTGGAGCGCATTTTGGTAGTAATCCAGTGCCTCGCTATATTTGGCAAGTGATTTGCAGCATTCGGCAGCTTCAATGTATGCCCGGGGATTGAGAGAATCCTGAGCTACGACTTCCTGAAATACGCTCAGAGCTTCAAGGTTATTGCCCAGCCCTTTCAGCGCTTTCCCTTTTTGGTAGAGTAGGGGGACGGTCGGGGTTTCTTGATCGATCAGCATCAAGGCTGTTTCATAATCGTAGTTGGCCATCGCCTCTTGAATGGGGTTTGTGGTCTGTGCCGCCAGAAGTGAACAGCATGCACTGAAACATAAGGAGATAAAAAGCTTTCGCATACAGTATATCATTTATATGAGGTTAAACTGACTGCAAGTTACTAAAAAGAATGTATTTACGAAATAATCGTAATCTGTTTTAGATAAATTAACGAAAAAGCCCCTCCAAAAATGATGGAGGGGCTTTAAAATAGTTCGGAATTCAATCCGGATAATGGAATGAATAAATGTATTACATTAAGAATCCCAGCAGGATACCTGCTGCTACAGCGGAACCGATTACACCGGCAACGTTCGGGCCCATGGCATGCATCAGCAGATAGTTGGTAGGATCGTATTCCAGACCTACTACTTGGGAGATACGTGCAGAGTCGGGTACGGCAGATACACCTGCATTACCGATCAACGGATTAATCTTGTTGCCTTTCTTCAGGAAGAGGTTGAAAATCTTCACGAAGATGACACCGGATGCTGTGGCAATGACAAATGATAAGGCGCCCAGACCGAATATCTTGATTGAATCAAGGGTTAAGAACTCGGATGCTTGCGTAGAAGCACCTACTGTCAAACCAAGCAGAATAGTAATGGTATCAATCAGCGGACCACTGGCTGTGTTTGCCAGACGACGTGTAACTCCACTTTCTTTCAGTAAATTACCGAAGAACAGCATACCCAGCAAAGGCAGACCGGATGGTACAAGGAATGTGGTCAGTAACAAACCGATAATCGGGAACATTACTTTTTCCGTATGTGAAACCACACGGGGAGGTTTCATACGGATAAGACGTTCATTTTTACTGGTCAGCCAACGCATAATAGGCGGCTGTATCACCGGTACTAATGCCATATATGAATAGGCTGATACTGCAATGGCACCCATTAAGTTAGGAGCCAGTTTAGAAGAGAGGAAGATGGCAGTCGGACCATCGGCACCACCAATGATACCGATTGCACCAGCCTGCATCGGGTCAAATCCTATGGCAAGGGCAATCATATAAGCACCGAATATACCGAATTGGGCTGCTGCACCAACCAACATTAATTTGGGGTTCGATATCAAAGCAGAGAAATCCGTCATGGCACCGATACCCAGGAATATGAGTGGCGGGTACCAACCGGAGGTTACTCCCTGGTACAGAATATTAAGTACGGAACCTTCTTCATAGATACCGACTTTTAATCCGGCTTCCATATTGAAAGGTATATTACCAATCAGCATACCGAAACCGATAGGAATTAATAGCATCGGCTCAAATTCCTTGGCTACAGCCAAGTATATGAAAAACAAACCTACCAGAAGCATTACCACATGTCCTACCGTTGCATTGGCAAAACCTGTATAAGTCCAGAAGTCGGCAAGGTTGTTTCCTAAAAATGTGATAAATTCTCCCATATTATTCAATAATTACGAGGTCAGTACCTTCGAGAACAGAGTCCCCTTTGTTTACATTGATGGCTGTAATCTTACCGTCTTTATCAGCATTGATATTGTTTTCCATCTTCATGGCTTCCAAAATGATGATAACTTGTCCCTTCTTTACTGTATCGCCGACATTTAACACCTGACTTGCCGGTAGAAGCAGCGGCCGGTTTTACTACCGGAGTAGCAGGAGCAGCAGGAGCGGATGTGGCTGCCGGACGTGCTACCGGTTTAACAACTACCTTCGGTGCTTTTTCCATTTCAACTTTGTAGGGAGTACCGTTCACTTCTACATGAGCGATGTTGTCTTCAATATCTCCAATGGCAACTTTATATACGTTACCGTTAATTTTATATTTATATTCTTTCATCGTTTTATTTTATTATGGGTGACTTACTTTTTGTGAGGAGTCTCACGCAACGTATAAATCTTTGAACTCCACGGTGAGTAACTGCGTTTTACACGGGTAATGGTAAGTATCGTGTCTTCCACATCGTGTACATCGCTTTGGAATTCGTGCATGGCCATTGAAATGGCAGCAAAAACTTCTCCCGGAACCTGCCCCAGTTGTTTCTCTTTTGCTTCTTGTTTATCAGTAATACCTTTAGCTTTCATGGCATTGCGTTTGCTGAGGTTAACTGATATTTTACCTATAATCTTGAAGGAGATGTAGAGTAATATCAGCCCGCAGAATACAACGCTCATGGCAGAAATAGCCATACCGATACCTACGCTGTCATGCTCTTCGAATTTTTCCATTTTGGCATTGCTGTCGATAGTCTTGTTGTTGGTACTCGGAGTGACATATTTATCTTCGCTTCCACCCTTTACTTCCCATTGGTCGGCTGCATCACTGACACGGGCATAGGATTGGTTGGCTTTTAAAGTACCGGCAGGCACTATGACTTGATCAAGCAATTTCTTGCCGGAATCATACAACCCAATCCAGTTGGCATTTGTGGCATCCAGTTTGAAGTTCGTATGAAATGTACCGCGTCTTGGTTCTCCATCAGCCCAGAAAAGTGCATGCTGACGTGGTTTTATGAGTGTCAGAACGTCACCTTTGGGAATGAAATAACTGGCAGTATCACCCGGCTGGCTGCTGAATTTCAGATAGCAACCTGCAAGGTCGGCGCTGCCGTATGATCTGTTGAATATTTCAATCCATGCGCTGTGCACACCGTAGTCATCCTGATAGTTGCTCTCGTTGTTGACCAGCACTTCATTCAGCAGCAGTTTGTTGTTCGATTTCTGTTCTTTGCAAGAAGAGCAAAAGCCCAACACCAGCATCAATGAAAGGAATATTCCGATTTTTGTTTTATTCATAATCGTTCTTGTTTTAGTGTGAAAAGCTTGATTACAAGGGAATATTACCATGCTTCTTAGCCGGGTTAGTCAATTTCTTGGTTTGCAACTGTTGCAGGGCACGAATGATGCGGAAACGTGTGTTACGCGGTTCGATAACATCATCAATGTAGCCATATTTAGCTGCATTATAAGGATTGGCAAACAACTTGGTGTATTCAGCCTCTTTTTCAGCCAGGAATTGAGCCGGATTTTCCTGCTCTTTGGCTTCGCGGGCATATAATACTTCTACAGCACCTGCACCACCCATTACAGCGATTTCAGCAGTAGGCCAAGCATAATTCATGTCGCCACGCAGCTGCTTACAGCTCATCACGATGTGCGAACCACCGTAGGATTTACGCAGTGTGATGGTAACCTTGGGTACAGTAGCTTCACCGTATGCATACAGCAGTTTGGCACCGTGCAGGATGACGCCGTTGTACTCCTGGCCGGTTCCCGGAAGGAATCCCGGTACGTCTACCAATGATACGATAGGAATATTGAAGGCGTCGCAGAAACGGACGAAGCGTGCGCCCTTGCGGGATGCGTTGCTGTCGAGCACACCTGCCAGATACTTCGGCTGGTTGGCAACAATACCTACGGACTGTCCGTTGAAACGTGCGAAACCAATAATGATATTCTTTGAATAATCTTTTTGGATTTCGAGGAACTCACCATTATCTATGATAGCACCAATTACCTCGTACATATCGTACGGCTTGTTCGGGTTATCAGGAATGATGTCGTTCAGGGAATCTTCCAGACGGTCGATAGGGTCTGTACAGTCTACATAGGGAGCTTCTTCCAGGTTGTTCTGGGGAATGTAGCTCAACAGTTTGCGGATAAGAGCCAAACCTTCTTCTTCTGTCTGTGCAGTAAAATGAGTAACACCAGATTTGGTGGAGTGAACGCTCGCGCCACCCAGGTTTTCCTGGCTTACGTCTTCTCCGGTTACAGTCTTTACTACCTTCGGACCGGTAAGGAACATGTAGGATGTACCTTCCATCATCAAAGTAAAGTCTGTCAAGGCAGGAGAGTAAACGGCGCCACCAGCACAAGGACCGAAAATACCGGAAATCTGCGGAATGACACCCGAAGCAAGTATGTTACGTTGGAAGATTTCAGCGTAGCCAGCCAAGGCATTAATACCTTCCTGAATACGTGCACCGCCCGAGTCGTTGATACCGATACACGGAGCACCCATTTTCATGGCTTGGTCCATAATCTTACAGATTTTCAGAGACATGGTTTCGGACAGTGAACCGGCAGAAACTGTGAAGTCCTGTGCGAAGATATAAACCAGACGGCCTTCGATTGTACCGCAACCGGTTACTACACCGTCACCGGGGTAGTGTTTCTTTTCCATGCCGAAGTTGGTGCATCTATGTTCTACGAACATGTCCATTTCTTCGAAACTGCCTTCGTCGAGAAGCATGGCTATGCGCTCGCGAGCTGTATATTTACCCTTCTCGTGTTGCTTTGCAATCGCTTTTTCACCACCACCGAGACGTGCTGCAGCGCGGCGGTCTATAAGCTCTTTAATCTTTTCAAGTTGATTACTCATGAATTTATATTCTTTAAGTGTTTATACAATTTATGATTTGATGATTTTACAGTCTTGCTTATTCCGGTTTCTCGCAAAGCTCGGTCAGGACACCGAGAGTTGACTTCGGATGCAGGAATGCAATGTTCAGACCTTCTGCACCTTTGCGGGGAGCTTTGTCTATAAGGCGGATACCTTTTTCTTCGACTTCGGCAAGCGCACCGGCCACTCCGTCTTCAACGGCAAATGCCAGATGATGCATGCCACCGTTACCGTTGTTCTTTTCGATGAACTTGGCAATTGTGCTTTCGGGAGAAGTAGGTTCCAACAATTCGATCTTTACATCGCCCACTTTCAGGAAAGCGGTTCTAACTTTCTGATCTTCCACGGTTTCGATGTTGTAGCATTTCAAACCTAATACGTTTTCATAATACGGAAGGGCTTCCTCGATACTTTTTACGGCAATGCCCAAGTGTTCAATGTGTGAAATCT
>OOBJ01002087.1_pt1 | contig 11033 bp, 8 predicted proteins | sample 1671331 | NCBI WGS metagenome assembly OOBJ01 (sample SAMN06348145, study PRJEB24527) | human gut metagenome | biome: human gut; feature: ankylosing spondylitis patient; material: feces | host: Homo sapiens | place: China | collected 2015-10 | reverse complement strand
ACCCAGGGGCAGATCACCGACATGGCGATCCACCTGAAGCGGCTGGAAGTGGTCAAGAAGCGGATGAACCGCATCCTGTCGGAGAACACCGGTAAGGCCATCGAGGTGGTCACCGCCGACTGTGAGCGGGACAACTTCATGACCGCCCAGGAGGCCCTGGAGTACGGCCTGATCGACAAGGTCATCGAGAAACGGTGAATTGGAGGGGCCCGCGGGACATTCCGCCCTCTCCCACCGCGGAAACTATGAGGTAAGAGATTCATGGCAAAAAACGACGAAAAGCGCGCCATCCGCTGTTCCTTCTGCGGCAAGCGGGAGCAGCAGGTTCACCGTATGATTCAGGGCCCCGGTGTCCGCATCTGCGATGAGTGCGTGCAGCTTTGCATGAGCATTCTGGATGAGGGATTCGACGGCCCGGAGAGCGAGCCGCTGGAAGAGATCCCCGACCAGCTGCCGGTTCCCAAGGAGATCCGGGCGGTGCTGGACGAGTACGTGATTGGGCAGGACGCCGCCAAGGTGGCACTGTCTGTCGCGGTGTACAATCATTATAAGCGGATCTATTTCGGCGGCGGAGACGATGTGGAGCTTCAGAAGAGCAACATCCTGATGCTTGGACCGACCGGTTCCGGTAAAACTCTGCTTGCACAGACACTTGCCCGTCTTCTGAATGTGCCGTTTGCTATTGCAGACGCTACAACACTGACAGAGGCCGGTTATGTCGGTGAGGATGTGGAGAATATCCTGTTAAAGCTTATTCAGGCGGCAGATTATGATATCGAGCGTGCAGAGCATGGTATCATTTATATAGATGAGATAGATAAAATTACAAAGAAATCAGAGAATGTCTCAATCACCAGAGATGTGTCAGGCGAGGGTGTACAGCAAGCTCTTTTAAAGATTCTTGAGGGCACAGAGGCATCTGTACCGCCACAGGGCGGAAGAAAGCATCCGCAGCAGGAGCTTATTCCTATTGATACTACTAATATACTTTTTATCTGCGGTGGAGCATTTGATGGTCTGGAAAAAATTATCGACAGCCGTATGGATACATCATCTATAGGCTTCAATTCAGATGTAAAGTCAAAGACAGAGCTCAATGTAGGAGAGGCGTTTAAGCATGCACTTCCACAGGATTTTGTAAAGTTTGGATTGATTCCTGAGTTTATCGGACGTGTACCTATTACCGTTTCTCTCGAGGCACTCGACAGGGATGCACTTATCCGTATACTTAAGGAGCCTAAGAACTCGCTTATCAAGCAGTACACCAAGCTTTTTGAGCTTGACGGAGTAGGTCTTGAGTTCACAGACGATGCAGTAAATGCCATCGCTGACAAGGCACTTGAGAGAAAGACAGGAGCCAGAGGACTTCGTGCCATCATGGAGGCTGTTATGCTTGACCTTATGTATCGTATACCATCAGACAAGAGCATCAGCAGATGTGTAATAGACAAGGATATCGTTGAGGATAACTTAAAGCTTGATGGTGATTGCGTGCCTGAGGCATATATCGAGGAAAAAGAGGCATCGTAAGTACAAGGCGGTATTTTACAAAAGATACAGCATCGGATAATATAAATTGCACAGCGGTTTTTATGCCAGGCTGTGCAATAATACAGGAGATATAAGTGGAAGAACAGATTATGAATATGCCTGCAGTAGCGCTGAGAGGGCTTACTATTCTGCCGGGGATGATTGCCCATTTCGACATCAGCAGAGAGCGCTCTCTTCGTGCTGTCGAGGAGGCTATGGAGCAGGATCAAAAGATTTATCTTGTCACACAAAGGAATGTGGACAGTGAGGACCCGACTCAGGAAGACCTCTATCAGATGGGTATTGTTGCTGATATAAAGCAGGTTGTCAGATTACAGAATGATGTTGTGAGAATACTTGTAGATGGAATAAGCCGGGCAGCATTGCTTGGCTTTACCGGTAATGAGAAGTACCTTGAGGCAGAAATCTGTTATTGTGATAGTAATGCAGACAGCCTGCCGGAGGATCTCAGGGAAGCCATGCTTCTCGGAGTCAGAGAGGCTTTTCACAGATATGCGGCAGTCGTCGGCAAAATCAGCAAGGAGCTTATCAGACAGATAGATCAGTATGATGATCTTGAAAAGCTCATTGATTATGTAACCAACAATCTGCCGGTGTCATATGAGCTTAAGCAGCAGGTGCTTGAGGCAGAGGATATCAATGACAGATATCAGGTTATAGTATCATTACTTCTCTCCCAGGTGGAGGTTATTTCCATAAAAAATGAGCTTCAGAAAAAAGTAAAGGTTCGTGTGGACAAGCATCAGAAGGAGTATGTGCTTCGTGAACAGCTTGGTGTGATACGTGAGGAGCTGGGCGAGAATGCTGACTCGGAGGCTGATGAATATGAGAAAAAGCTATCTGAGTTAGATGCGCCTGACTACGTAAAGGAAAAGACGAAAAAAGAGATAAAGCGCTTTAGAAATATGAGCAGCAGCTCATCAGAGAGCACAGTTGAGAGAGGCTATATAGAGACTGTACTTGAGCTTCCGTGGAACAAGATGTCTGTGGACAACAAGGATCTTGACCATGCAGCACAGGTGCTCGATGATGATCACTACGGATTAAAGGATGTTAAGGAGAGAATACTTGAGTTTCTGGCAGTCAGAAATCTGACAAGCAAGGGAGAGAGTCCTATAATTTGTCTTGTAGGTCCTCCGGGAACAGGAAAGACAAGCATAGCTCGTTCAATTGCGTCTGCACTGGAGAAGAAATATGTGCGTATTTCTCTTGGTGGTGTGCGCGATGAGGCAGAAATCCGTGGACACAGAAAGACATATATCGGCGCTATGCCGGGCCGTATAGTAAATGGCTTAAGACAGGCAGGCGTTTCAAATCCTCTCATGCTGTTGGATGAGATAGATAAGGTGTCAAGTGACTACAAGGGTGACACATCAGCCGCTCTTCTTGAGGTGCTTGACAGTGAGCAGAACTGCAGATTCAGGGATCATTACATTGAGATGCCTGTGGATTTGTCGGAGGTGCTTTTTATTGCAACGGCAAATGAGGTTTCAGGCATTCCAAAGCCGCTTCTTGACAGGATGGAGCTTATTGAGGTGTCAAGCTACACTGAAAATGAGAAGTTTCACATAGCAAAGGAACACCTGGTTGAGAAGCAAAAGAGCAAAAACGGAATTAAAAAGGAACAGCTTACGATAACAGACTCTGCCCTAAAGGATATCATCAGGCTGTACACCAGAGAGGCCGGAGTCAGAAGCCTTGAGAGGACTATCGGCAAGCTGTGCCGCAAGGCTGCCAGGGAAATCTTTAAGGACAGCGAAGCTGCTGTAAAGGTTACAAAGACCAATCTTAAGACGTATCTGGGCAATCCGAAGTACAGTCCGGAGAAGAAAAATGATCACGCAGAGGTTGGAATCGTTAGAGGTCTGGCATGGACCAGCGTGGGCGGAGTCACACTCGAGGTTGAGGTGAATGTGCTGCCGGGCAAGGGTGAGCTTGTGCTCACCGGTAAGCTTGGCGACGTGATGAAGGAGTCGGCACAGGCGGCACTTAGCTATGTGCGATCAATAAGCGAAGGATATGGCATTGATGCAGAGTTTTACACGAAGCATGATATCCATATACATATCCCGGAGGGCGCAGTGCCAAAGGACGGACCATCTGCAGGTATCACTATGGCGACAGCCATGCTCTCAGCCATTACAGACAGAGCTGTCAGGGCAGATGTAGCCATGACAGGCGAGATAACGCTGCGCGGCAGGGTGCTTCCGATAGGAGGACTCAAGGAAAAGCTGCTTGCAGCCAAAGTAATCGGAATAAAAACAGTGTGTATTCCAAAGGATAATGAAAAGGACCTGGAGGAGATTTCAAAAGAAATAACAGACGGCATGGAGATCGTGCCGGTGGAGAGATTTTCACAGGTGGAGAAGATAGCATTTGTAAAATAAGAATGAGGAAGAGATTATGGTAATTAAAAGTGTTAATTTAGAGACAGTTTGCGGAATTACAAGCACAATCCCTGACAATGAGTATAATGAAGTGGCATTCGCCGGCAAGTCAAATGTAGGCAAGTCGTCACTGATCAACGCACTCATGAACAGAAAGTCACTTGCCAGGATCTCTTCACAGCCCGGCAAGACACAGACCATCAATTTTTATAACGTCAATGACGCCATGTATCTGGTCGATCTGCCGGGCTATGGCTATGCCAATGCCAATATCGAGATAAAAGCTAAATGGGGACAGATGATAGAAAACTATCTTCACACCTCAAAAAAGCTTCAGGCAGTGTTTCTTTTAATAGATATAAGGCATGAGCCATCGGACAATGATATCATGATGTATGACTGGATGGTAAACCAGGGCTTTGCACCGATCATCATTGCAACCAAATCTGATAAATTGAAAAAAAGCCAGATTGCCGCACACATAAAGACTATCAAGGATGTGCTTCATGTAAAGCCGGGCACGGTAGTTATACCGTTTTCGTCCATGTCAAAGGAAGGCAGGGACGAAATCTGGAATCTCATAGATTCACTCGTATTTGACGAGGAGACGCTTCTTGCCATGAAGCAGGAGGAGGCAGCAAAGCGCGAGGCAAAATCAGCTGCAAAAAGAGCCGCTGCATCCCAGCCACACAAAAAGGAGCGCTGGAAGAAGACCGGAAAGCCGGTTGCCAAAAAGACTAAAGAACGCAGAGATAAGGCCAAGAGCAAAAAAAGCGTTAATAATCATAAAAAGAAATAAAGTTATAGAAAGAAAGGCGAATATTTAATATATGAAGAATAAATGCAAATTTGTAGGCATTATGTTTTTGTGTATATTGATAGTGTGTACGCTTGCGGTAATGGCATATGAGCACACAGCAGGTATGAAAGGCGCTGCCGGTGGAGCATCAAATGCTTCGGGCAATACAAAAAATACTGACGAAGCTGACGATATACTTACAGTCGTGACATCCTTCTATCCAATGTATATTGCAGCTTTAAATATAGTAGACGGAGTGGAAGGCGTGAGACTTGAAAACTTAAGCGAGCCACAGACCGGTTGTCTGCACGATTTTCAGCTAACACCGGAGGATATGAAGCTTTTATCCACAGCCGATGTTTTTGTAATAAACGGAGGCGGTATAGAGTCGTTTATGTCAGATGTAGCAAAGGCGTATCCGAAGCTTGATGTGGTTGAGGCCTGTGAGGACGTGGCACTTCTTTCTGAGGATGATGCAGACAGTGACCACGACCATGATCACGAAGCAGATGCAGAATCGGACAGTGACCACGACCATGACCACGAAGCAGACGCAGAATCAGATAGCGCGCACGATCATGACTATGGTTATGAGAATGCCCATGCATGGATGAGCGTGCCGCGTTACCGCACCATGGTTCAGACAATCGCATCCCGGCTTGCCGAAAAGGATGCAAAGCATGCTGATGAATATTATGCAAATGCAAAAGCATATGATGCAAAGCTTGCAGTGCTTGAAGAAAAGATAAATAGCCTAAAGAGTCTCACGAATGGACAGAATATCATCATATTCCATGAGGCCTATGCGTATGTAGCTGATGATTTTTCCATGAATGCATGCTATCTGTTAGACCTTGACGAGGAGCGCTCAGTCAGCGCAGGTGAGATAAAGCAGGTAATAGGTGCCATAAAGGATGACGGAGTGTCGGTAATACTCGCTGAGGAGCTCTACGGAAAGAGCATGGGAGATACCGTATCGCGTGAGACAGATGTGCATGTGATTTATATCGACCCTCTCAACAGGGGAGAGTACGACAAGGACAGCTATCTTTATGGTATGGAGCACAATATAGAGCTTATCAAAGAGGCATTTACTAAATAAAATTGGAGAAAATATGCGGAAAATAATACAGCCATGTGGCTTTCATTGCATAAAAATAAATAACCTTGGAGTGAGCTTTGGAGAGCAGACAGTGCTTGAGGATGTAAATATGCACATACATTGCGGCTCCTTCAATGTCATAATAGGCCAAAACGGTGCCGGAAAATCCACACTCATAAAGGCGATACTCGGCGAGATACCTCACACCGGTACGATTGAGTTCAAGGATACTAAGGATGGACATATGGCTAAGCTTAAAATAGGCTATGTGCCGCAGTCTGTCAATATCGAGAAAAATACACCGGTCAGCGTGTATGACCTCATAGCAAGCTATCAGTACAATTATCCTGTTTTTCTGCCAAAGAGCAAAAAGATAGAGGCAAAGATAAGGGAGACACTCGAGGTATTTGAGGCTGAGGAGCTCATCGACAAGCAGGTGTGCAACCTCTCGGGAGGACAGCTGCAGAGAGTGCTTCTTTCCATGGCAATCATGGACGAGCCGAACCTGCTGCTGTTGGATGAGCCGGTGTCCGGAATAGACCAAAACGGCATGGAGCTTTTCTATAAGACCATGGATTATTTAAAGACTCACTATGACCTTGCAATCATACTGATATCGCACGATCTGGACTATGTGGCAAAGTACGCAGACCATGTTGTGCTGCTTGATAAGACCGTTGCAAAGCAGGGGACTGTGAAGGAAGTCTTCGAGAGCAAAGAATTTGAGAGAATTTTTTACACAGGAGAGGAATCCTGGGTGAGAGAGGAGGAGCACAAATGAATATAACCTCCTGGCTTCAATATGATTTCATGAGAAATGCCCTTATCGCTGTGCTCATCATCACACCGCTTTTTGGCATAATGGGAACCATGATTGTAAACAAAAAGATGGCATACTTTTCAGATGCGCTCGGACATTCAGCACTTACAGGAATCGCTGTCGGAGTGGTATGCGGCATGGCTGATACCTCACTTGCCACGGTGATATTTGCGATAGTGTTTGCACTTCTTTTAAATAAGATAGGCAGTCTGAACACTGCATCGACAGATACCATTATATCGGTATTTTCATCGTGCTCTGTGGCGATAGGTCTTGCGATACTGTCAAAGGGTGGCAATTTCAGCAAATACTCAAGTATACTGGTGGGCGATGTGCTAAGCATCACAAAGACTGAGATAGTTTATCTAATCGTGATTTTTGTGGTCACGATAGTGTTCTGGGTGTTTTGCTTCAATAAGCTCAACGCCATATGTATACACAGAAGCGTGGCAAAAAGCAAGGGCATCCATGTGCGTCTTCTGGATAATCTGTTTGCGGTGCTTGTAGCACTCATAGTTATGCTATCCATCAAGTGGATAGGTATACTTATAATAAATGCTCTGCTTATATTACCAGCGGCTTCATCAAGGAATATTTCGGAAAATATGCGTGAGTATCATTTCTTTTCAGTGCTATTTTCAGTTTTTTCAGGAATAGTCGGTCTTGCTGTGTCATACTACACCAATGTGGCAACAGGTCCGATGATAGTGATTATTGCATCGGTAATATATTTTTCGACATTTATATTTGGCAGAAAATTGAAAAAATAACGGCAAGGGCTATAAGAAACAGAATATGATATATTAGAGGGACTGCGCGCAACGTGCAGTCCCTTTTCAGGTTAATTTGACTGATGAGATGTAAAAATTAACAATTAAATGAGAATATTTAAATTTGCTCTTTTTGGCAGGGTGTGTTATAATCCTTGTATACAAAAAACAGAGGTAATACAATATGGGTAGTAATAACGATATTTCATTAAAAGCATTAGCCAAGATTAATCTGGGGCTCGATGTTGTGAGGCGCAGAGAGGACGGATATCATGAGGTCCGCATGATTATGCAGACCATTCAGCTGTATGACAGGCTCGATATCAAAAGGACACAGGAGCCCGGCATACAGATACAGACCAATCTGTCTTTTCTCCCTGTAAACGAGAACAATCTCATATACAAGGCTGCAAAGCTTCTGATGGATGAGTTTTCTATAACTGACGGTGTATCAGTGAAGCTGGACAAGCGTATTCCTGTTGCAGCAGGGATGGCGGGGGGCAGTACTGATGCGGCAGCCATGCTTATAGGTGTAAACAGGCTTTTTTCACTGGGACTGACAAAGAGACAGCTTATGGAAAGAGGTGTGCAGATAGGGGCGGATGTACCATACTGTATTATGAGAGGCACGGCGCTGGCCGAGGGCATAGGAGAGGCGCTTAGTCCTCTTCCTCCAATGGTAAAGTGTCCGGTGCTTATTGCAAAGCCGTCCATCTCGGTATCCACAAAGTTTGTGTACCAGAATCTGAAGCTTGATGATACGACTATTCATCCGGATATAGACCGCCTGATAGATGATATAAAGGCTAAGAATCTGCATGATATCGCAGCGCATATGGGAAATGTCTTAGAGACTGTGACCATACCAAATTATCCGGTGATAGATGAGATAAAGAAGCATATGCTTTCAAATGGCGCAGTAGGAGCCATGATGAGCGGTAGTGGTCCGACGGTTTTTGGTCTGTTTGACGATGAAGATACTGCAAAGAAAGCGTACAAAGCCATGAGAAGCTCACATCTTGCCAGACAGGTGTATCTGACATCTGTATACAATAATCGCAAATAACGTGATATCCGGATAGCACAGCGGGTGCTTTATAGTTACTTTTTTCTTATATGTGAGAATGATAATACAAGAGATAGGAGAAGTTTGATGACTGATAATTTAACTTTAAATATGGATGCATATCTGCCACTGCGTGATGTGGTGTTTAACACACTTCGTGAGGCAATTTTAAAGGGTGAGCTCAAGCCGGGAGAGAGACTTATGGAGCTGCAGCTTGCGTCAAAGCTTGGAGTCAGCCGTACACCTATACGTGAAGCAATCAGAATGCTTGAGCAGGAGGGGCTTGCAGTCACAATGCCGAGAAAGGGCGCAGAGGTTGCCAAGATGACTCTCAAGGATATGGAGGATGTGCTTGAGGTGAGAGAGGCTCTCGATGAGCTTGCAGCCAAAATAGCCTGTAAGAAAATCAGTGATGATGAGCTTGCGAATCTAAAAACCATAAAGGACGAGTTTAAGAGGAGCATGGATTCAGGAGATGTGAAAAAGATAGCTGAGGAGGATGTGAAGTTTCACGATGCTATCTATGAGGCAACAAACAATGCGAAGCTTGTATCTATGATGAACAATATCCGCGAGCAGATGTACCGCTACAGAGTGGAGTATTTAAAGGATCCGAAGAATTATCCGATGCTTGTTAAGGAGCATGATGCCATCTACAGGGCGCTTGAGGCAAGAAATATGGAGCTTGTGACTACAGAAATGCATACACATGTGGCTAATCAGGCGGTTGCTGTGAAGGCTGTGATACAAAGGCAGGATGAAGAGAAGAAATAAAACAGAAATATAACAAGATTATAGCAGACAAAGATAATAAAATACAAAATAATATAACAAAACCAGGGGCTGCCGGTCGCACTAACGTGTGAACGGCGGCCTTTTTTAGTGGCTTAGTTAGTGGCTTAGATAATAGCAAAAAATAAGTAATCAGGGATATTTGTAGGAATGTATGGTCATACTATATCAGGAATTTTAAATCTGACGGGATTTATTGGGTATATAGGAGAGTTAAAGATGACCACAAACATAGATGAGAACATAAAAAGCTTCAGGCAGATATATTCTGACTGCTCAGATATCAAGATGCAGGAGATGTATCTAGGGCGTGATGCCTCCATAAAGTGTTTTGTTGCTTATATTGAGGTGACATGTGAAGGCTCCGGTATCAATAACAGTGCATTTGGACGATTTACCTCATACCTTGAGGGAATAGACAGACAGCAGGTAAAGGAAGTACTTGACAAAAATCAGGCAGCTCTATCTGAATTTGCACATCTGCACACGGTTAATGAGGCGGCCCAGATGATGCTGACAGGAGACGTGATTTTTTTTGTGGATGGTTATCCGGATGCCTTCAAGCTTCCTGATAAGGGATATCCCGCCATGTCAATTCAGGAGATTGATTCGGAAAAGGTCATAAGAGGCTCCAATGAGGGCTTTGCTGATTCCATAAAGATAAATACAGCGCTTATCAGGCGCAGGTTAAGGAGCACACGCTTAAAGTGTAAAGAGGTGAAAAAGGGGCTTCGCGGACACAGCAATGTGGACATACTATATGTGAGAGACCTCGTAAAACCGGGGCTTGTAGAGGATGTGGAAAGGAATCTGGACAGCTATGTAATAGACCATGTGGGTGATTCGGGAGTCATTGAACAGTTTGCCGAGGCGAAATGGTATTCACCGTTCCCACAGCTTCAGACCACAAAGCGGCCGGATGTGGCGGTAAATGCGCTCCTAGAGGGGAGGGTGGTGGTGCTGTGCGATAATTCACCGATAGCAATAATATTGCCAACCACCATGAACAATTTTTTAAAAACCGCAGATGATTACTATAACAGAACGATAGCGGCAAGCTTTGCCAGATTGATAAGGTACGTGGCAGCCTTCATGTCATTTACATTGCCGGGGCTTTATCTGGCGGTCACAAATTTTCATACACAGATACTGCCGACACCACTCATACTGGCGTTTTATGAAGCCAGACTCGGCTGCCCGTTTCCGCAGCTCATAGAGGTACTAATGATGGAGCTGTCCTTTGAGCTGCTTCGTGAAGCCGGCATAAGACTTCCCGGAGCAATGGGAAACACGATAGGCATAGTCGGAGGCCTCATAATCGGACAGGCAGCAGTGGATGCAAATTTAGTGAGCCCTATAGTGGTCATTCTTGTTGCATTTACCGCACTTTGTTCGTTTGCCATACCGAGTGAAGAGTTTGCATTTTCATTTAGGATACTCAAATTCGCTGTAATAATGATGTCGGCATGGCTTGGATATTTTGGATTTTTAATAAGTCTGATGGTGATACTTTTGCATCTCGCAAAGCTCAAAAGCTGTGGTTACCCATACATGATGCCATTTGTGGGCAGCGAGCTGACAGGCGGTGAGGATGAAAAGGACAGTATCATACGATTTCCGCTTCGCAGACTATGGAGGCGGCCTGTATTTGCAAGGGAAAAGGAGTGCAGAAAGCTGAAAGGAAATAAGGATGACTAAAAATATGAGCACAAGCTACACATTTGCACAAAACGAAAGCATATCGCC
>OOBJ01002082.1_pt1 | contig 11053 bp, 7 predicted proteins | sample 1671331 | NCBI WGS metagenome assembly OOBJ01 (sample SAMN06348145, study PRJEB24527) | human gut metagenome | biome: human gut; feature: ankylosing spondylitis patient; material: feces | host: Homo sapiens | place: China | collected 2015-10 | reverse complement strand
GTTCACCTGGACCTTGCCCTGGTCATCGACCCAGGGCACACGGAAGCTGATGATGCGCTCCGGCTCCACCAGACGCTCGATCAGGCCGGCCTTCTCGTACTCGGGGTGCTTTTCCACCACGGGCTGGATGCTCTCCAGCACCTCACGCACAGCCTGCAGGAATTCCGGCTCGTTGGCATTGCGCTTTGCCAGGCCGTCGTACACGCGCTTCAGGTATTCATTCGTCAGCATAGTAGAATACTCCTTTTTCCCAATTACTCTATAAATTTTGAAAAAGACGAGGCCGCTCTGCCCGCCACAATGCGTGCAGGGAACCGTCACCGGCTCCGGGCGGCCCCGGATTTCCACGCTTACACCGGCAGTCCGCAGTGCAGACTGCTTACGCTTTATTATTATAGAGCTTTGCCGGGGGATTTACAAGAGCGGAAAAGCAGAAAATGTTTCAAAAAAACAAACGAAAAGTTGAACCCGCTTCACAAAACGAAAAATAAAACCAAAAACCGGTGCAGAACCTTGTTTTTTAAAGCGGCAAAAGAATGTCTTTTGGCGGGGGAGTTTCTCACATCCCGGCCAGGATCTCCCGTACAGCATCCACAAAAGGGTCCATGTCGGAAAAGACGACTTCCACGATGATGGTCCAGTTGATACCGTCGTAATCATGCACAAGGCGGTGCCGCAGGCCGGCCACCATGTTCCACGGCTGGTCCGGGTAGGCGGCTTTGAACTCGCTGCTCAGCTGGTAAACCTGCTCCCCGATGTTGTACAGCGGGGTAGTGACAGCCCACTGGGCAAACTCGTCCTCCAGCAGAAGCTCCGGTGTGATGCCGCGCTGCTGCATCTGGCGGGACAGGTTCTCCCAGGTGGAAACAATCTTTTTCAGACGCTCTTTGTCCGACTTTTTCACGCGATGCGCACCCCTTCCTGCATAACGGTGTTGTAAAACGGGGTGCCGGTGTTCAGCTCCCGCAGCTCAAAGACGTCGGCGTCCTTCCGCGTCAGCTGGCGCAGCTCTTCGCCCAGAGCAAAGATGTCCCGTGCACGGAAGCCGGGGCCGCCCACCACCACAAGGTCGATGTCGGAGTTGGGGGTGGCTTCGCCGCGGGCATAGGAGCCGAACAGCAGGGCGTATTCGGCGTGGTATTTTTTCAGCAGCAGCCGGATCGTAGCTTCCAGTTCCGGGTAAGAAAGGGTTCCCATAAACACACCTCCTGTGTCCTCTTCTGAGTCCATTGTACCATACTGCCTCCAAAAAGCAAGAAAAACCATCGGCCGGTTGTGCAAAAGACGGATTTGTCTGCTGCGATTTGGCCGCAGGCCAACAGCAGCCGATGCAGTTTCCCGGAACGCCCCCTCCCGTGAAAAAGCAAATCCGGCGGGGCCGCAGCCCTGCCGGATTTGCAAAATCTAAAATAATTTTTCTGCGATTTATGCCCAGAGCAAAGCGGAGGGCATTCCAAATCGTTTGCCTTCCAGAGAACAGGCCACTTTCCTTAACGCCCATCCGTGAAAAAACAATCCCGGAAAATCCGCAGATTTTCCGGGATTGCATATCTTTAAAAATAATTTTCCGCTGATATTGCCAGAGCAAAGCGGAGGCAATTCCAAATCGTCCTGCTTACTCCGTGATCCGCCCTGCCGCGCTGGTCTCCAAGACCGGGTAACCGGTGCGGGTGCAGCGCACGGCACAGCGGGCCCGGCCGCCGGTGGTGCAGGTGAACAGGGTCAGGTCCCAGGCGTCCTCGTCGCTGGCCGTGATCATTTTTTCGATATCCGTAGGCTGGATGGTCTCCACGTTGGACACCTCATAGCTCCAGCGCTGGCCGTCCATGTCGGTAAAGTACACCTCGCTGCCCAGGGCCAGCCACTTGATGGGGCTGAAATGCTTGGCGTAGTTGTGGGCGCAGACCACCATGTTGTCGGCGTAGGTGGAGCCGGAGTAGCGGCCCGGGGCCACCTTGAGGCCCGCATAGCTCCACTCGCTCATCACGGGCAGTTCCAGCCCGATGGACGGGATGGACAGGTAGCCGATGTAGCCCCAGCCGTCGATGTCGGTGACGGTCATCTCCTGCTCCGGATCCAGCTCCGGCTGGATCTCTTCTTCGGTGTTGTCCTCAATGGTCTCGGTCAGGGTCTCTTCCAGCTTGCCCAGGGCGTCCTGCGAAGCCTTGTCGGCGCGGTTGGCGTCCCACTGGTTATAGCCCAGCAGGGCCAGTGCGCCCAGAATGAGCAGGATGCCCACGATCATGCAGGCGCGGCCGATCTTCTGCTTTGTGTTCATGCCAGCATCTCCTTCCGGTCCAGCACCCAGCCGACGGCAAACAGCAGCACGCCGCTGCAGGCCATGAACGGGATGGGCCAGTTCAGCTGGCCGCTCTGGGGCAGTGCATTGCCGTCCGGGCGGCCCGGCGCCACCGGGTTGTCCGGGTTGCCGGGGGCCACGGGGTTGTCCGGGTTGCCGGGGTTCACCGGCATGTCCGGGTTGTCCGGCTCATCCGGGGTGCCGGGCTGGGTGGGCTTGTCCGGTTCCGAGGGCTTCTCCGGCTCGGACGGTTTGTCCGGTTCCGAAGGCTTGCTGGGAGTTTCCGGTTCGGGCGGGGTCACCTCCTGCGTGGGCGCGCCCACCTTGGGGGTGGCGTCCACGGTGTAGAGCCAGCCGCTTTCGTCCGCCATGGGCAGCGACACCAGGAAGGAATTGATGGCCTCGTAGCCCTTGGAGTTCTCGGTCTGCACCACGAGGTACAGGCCCAGCGGCAGCGCGTCAAAGGAGACGATGCCCTGCTCGCTGATCTTATGGGTGGTGCCGGCGGCGCGGGCGGGCAGCTTGGCTTCCAGCCTGGAAGCCAGCGTGCTGTCCGTCAGGTCGCCCAGCGCGATGCCGCAGCCCGTAAAGTCGGCGGTGTACACAAAGTGCAGGTCGCCGTTGGTGCGGGCCACGTCCGCCACCTTGTACACGGTGAGTGCGCCGCCCCGCAGGGGGACGTCGTTCTGGTGGTCGTACAGGGTCACGTCCATGCTGCCGGTGCGGCTCAGGTCGATGTTGGCACTGGCCGCGGGGGCTGCCAGCGCGGGCAGTGCACAGCACACGACCATGCACAGCGCCAGCAGAAGAGCGGCAAACCGGTTGTTTTTGTTTTGTTTCATGGCTGCTCACTCCTCCTCGTTCTGTTTCCGTTTGCGGACCAGCAGCAGAGCTGCTGCAGCGGCCAGTGCGCCGCCCAGCACCCCGAAGGGTGCCGTACCCATGCCGCCGGTGGACGGCAGCTCGTAGCCGGTGTAAACGTAGTTCCGGATGGTAATGTTGCCGGTCTGCACATCATTGTTATCAATGTACACGTTCCAGTTTCCGGTGGTCACTTCCTCCACCAGGTAGTGGTACGCATTGCCCTTCTCGTCCTTCAGGGGCAGCTTGTCCCCCGACTCGGACCAGGTCCAGTTGTTATCTGCGGTCAGGTCGGCTTCGGCAAACAACGTTTTTTTCTCGGCATTGTCGGTGTACTGCCAGACCTTGATGCGGATGCTGTTCACCGCCGGTTCCACCGGCTGGCGGGTATCGGCATCCAGCCACAGTTTGCTGACGGTCAGGTTGCTGTAGCGGTTGGTATACCGGGCCGTGGTGGTCTGGGCGGCACTGCCCACCTGGACATCTTCAAACTGGATGATTTTTTCTCCATCCATCGCCGTCTCCTTGCCCGTAGCGGTATCAAAGGCCGTCTGGGGGGTCTCGTTGCTCTTGTGGAACAGCACATAGTGGGGGGTATCGTCCTTCTGGTAGTTCTGGGGTGCTTTGGTCTCCACGATCTTATACAGCAGGTCCGGCTTCAGGGTCTGTTCGCTGCCGTTTTCCAGCACCGTCAGGCTCACCTGGCCTTTTTCGTTGGTGGTGACGGTGCCGTTTACGCCGCCGCTCCAGGGCTGCCATACCTGGGTTTTCGGATCATACTGCCAGATGGTAAACTCTGCTCCCTGCAATGCCACGCCGGAGTAATCGTCCACCTTGTGGAGCAGGAACTGTCCGGTGGAGGCTGTGGCGGCAGATGCATAGGTAAACTTGATGGAATCCGAATTGGTGGAGGCCCCATTGCCCAGCTTGACGGTATTGTCCACGTTGTAATCCTCAGCAGCACTGCCCTGCTTTACATCACATTGGTACACCAGGATCATGGCGGTCTGGTTGGGGATCACCATGTGGAGCCAGCCCTCGTCATCTGCCGGCAGCACCTGGTACAGGCTGCGAGGCACTTCTTTCCCTCGGGTCACGGTGTTGGTGGCTTCGTCATACTGGAAGTAATACAGCTTTACAGACTCCGGGTCTCCCCGGACAATGGCACCGTTCTGGGCCTTTACGTCGTCCCACAGCTCAATGGTCGGGGCCTTGTTGGCTTCCACCGACAGGTCCTTCCGGGCCGGGTTCACCACCACCTGATACTCGATGCGGTCGGTTTTGCCCTCCACCAGCTGTCCGGTCTTTTTCAGGGGGTCCACAGTCTTTTCCACCGTGGTGTGGAGGGTCTCAGTCAGCTCGCCCCACTGGGCCGTGTTGGTGTAGATCACCTGGCCCACCGAGGGGTTCTTCCAGGCAGGGTCGTTGCTGACCCCCACCTTGTACAGAATGCGGAACTTGTGTTGTTTGTTCTTGCTCAGGTTGTAGCCGCGGATGGTAATGGTCAGCTTCCGGGTGGCTTCCTCGTAGGCTACCGTGGCAGCGGCACCCTTCAACTCGCTGATCTTATCCGGGGCCCCTTCGTCCATGCCGATCGTCACCCAGTCGGTCTTGAACTCAGTGTTTTCCGGCAGGATATCGGTGATGACAATGTCGGCATCATCCTCGGCAGCGGTCTGCACCACCAGCTGATAGTGGAGGTTTTTGCCGTCGAGTTTACTGTACTGGTAGGTCTGGTCTCCGCTTTGGTAACCAGATTCGTCCTGATCGCTGTTCGCCGACACCCGTTTTTCAAAGCTCTTGTAACTGTGGTAGGTGTCCTCTGCCTCAGCCCTCTGAGAACTGCCTTGCACGCTGACGCTGTTTTTGTAAGTCCATTTTTCTCCAGTGGTCACATTGCTGCGATCCTCGTGGGTAGGGATGCCCGTCACCTCCACACGCCGCACCGGGTTGCCATCTGCCTTGTTCACCTGGATGGTAAAGCTCTGCACCCGGGTGGAGGGGTCGTTGGCAGTCACCGTGCCGCCTGTGCCGTTGGCACCGCTGTAGTAGGTGACGGTAATGACCTTGTCGGCCTTAGCATCAGCATAGGTCATGGTGCCACCGTCGTGGAGGGTCAGGGTGAGGCCCTTTTCCAAAGCCTCCTCCAGCTCTGCGGCGTAAGCATAGTGGGTGTTCGGCTGGGTCTGGCCGCTTTCGTTCACAGCATCCTGGAGGGTCTCCACCAGGGTAAAGCTGCTTTCGCCAGCTGCATTGGCGGCAGAGATATCCCATTTGGCCAGGCCCTTGCTGCTGCTGGACAGCTCCTTGCTCAGGGTCCAAGCCCCCTGCCCGATGTTCACAGTATCCGAGGCCTCAAAGATATGGCCGCTCTTGGTCAGGATCTGTGCCTTGTTGGTCACCGAGCCGCCGCCCAGGGGGGTGGTGGTCTCAAAGGTGATCGTCAGCTCTGTTCCCGTATATTTATCCGGGATGGTATAGCCATTTTGCTGGAATTCCTCTGCCGATATCGTATCGCTGCCTACCTTTACATCCCCTACGATCTGCACACCGTCTGGCAAGGCATCTGTGATCTTGCAGCCCTGCAGGAGATAGGACCCCAGAAAAGAATGCGGTATCTTTACCGTGATCGTCCACTGGATGTGGCCTGTTTTGGGGTCGTACTGGCCGTTCTTCTCAATGCGAGGGGTTTTACATGTGTAGTATGCTTCAGCCTTCTTTTCCTCCCTGTCCCCTGCCTTCGCTGTTGCCGTATTGAAGATCATACCGACGCCGTCGGGCATTTCGTCAAAGTCCGCATAGTTCCGCTGAACGTCATAGTACCAGATGTACTTTTCTTCAATCCCCAATGCTTCCAGGTCCTTAATGACCACCTGGGGGTTGCCGTTGCTGTCCTCCTGGATCTTGCAGTCGGGGAACGGCAGGATCTCCGTTCGTTTACCCGAAGCGTCCTCCTTGTAAAGTTTAAAGGAGTTTTTCAGGTAGGTGCCGCCCTTCAGGTAATCACCAGCACTGATTCCACTCTGATTCGTGTTCAGGGTATCCGTAAGGGTCACCGGGTCTTTGGTGCCGTTGGTGGTCTCCACCGTCACCATATAATGGTTTATGAAGGTGCCACTTTCCGGATGATTTTCAAAGGCACTCCAATAGCCGGTGTACCCTTTACTGATCTTTATATCTGCCGTTTTCTTCTTGATGGTCAGAGTAAAGCCATCTTTAAAGGTAATGTTTTTGTCATTTGCAAAATCATCTGCCCATACTTTCCGGGAGAACTGGAAGGTTCCGGTAAACTCCCGGTTGCCGTTGGCATCCAAACCGGTGAACTTATCACTTTTATAAAAGGTCAGCTTTGCCAGGCCGTCGGTGTCGATGGTATAGGTGCCAATGACCTTGTTGTTGTCGGTCTCGTCCTTGATATTGCCGGAGGTGGGCTGCTTGGGCTTCATGGCATCCGGCAGCTGGTAGCACAGGGTCGGCCGGTCCGGCGTCAAGGTGCCCGCAGGCAGCTTGTAGGTCATGGTGACCTGCACGTTGGTACCGCTTTCCACTTCATTCCCCACCAGGGGCTTCCAGGAGCCATTGACCTTCTGCTCGAACGCTATCTTAGTGATCCAGGTGGGGTCCAGCATCACCTCCGTATCGGCAGTTTCTGCCAGCAGGGCCGGGGCATCGGGGTCCTGCTGCCGGGCCTCGCCGACCCATTCCACGGTGGCCCCAAAGCCATCCTCATCTTCCAGCAGCGCATAGCTGCCGTCCAGCTCCTCCTGGGAGCCTGCCGGGTCCTCCGGGGCCACAGCGGTGGTCTCGGAGGCATAGGCGCCGGTCACCGAGATGACACTGGTCACGTCGGACATGGCAGCGGGCACCTCGGCCACCTTGCCGTCCACGTTGCCGGAGATCACGGTCAGGGTCCCGGCGTCGGGGTCCACGGCGGACACGACGCCCACCGTCTCGGTGGTCACGGTGCGGGTGTCCACCTGCGGCTCGGAAGCCGTGAGCTGGGCGGCGGTGTCGGGGTCCTCGTCCAGGTCCAGCAGGGCGATGCCATAGGAGCTCTCGTCCACGGCCACCTGCTCGGTGGTGAGGGTGTTGTAGATGACGATATCGCCGGGCCTTGCGGTGGAGCCGTCGGCGTCGGTGAGCCACTGGGAGCCGCGCAGGTCACTGTGCAGGGCCATCACGCCCGCACGCTGGGGCACCACCGTCTGGGGCACACCCGCAAAGTGCAGGCAGTAGGACAGGAACATCACGTCCCAGGCACCGTAGGGGTTGCCGTACCAGGCACCATAGCGGGAGTAGCCGCGCAGCACCTGCTGGTCCTCCACATCCAGCTTGAAGTTCTTGTCGCTCTGCTGGTAGTCCAGCTGGGACTTTGCCACGGTGAGCAGGTCCTCGGCCCAGTTGCCGTTCAGGGCCACGTTGGCCGCGGCCTGCCATTCCTCGGCAGTCTCCACGTCGGCCTGGGTATCGGCCAGGCACTCCACGGTGTGGTGGTGCTCCGGGATGGTGCACACCAGCTCCTCGGTGTAGCAGGCGTCGGTGTGGTGATGCAGCACCGGCTCGTCCGGGGTGGTCTCGGCCGGCTCAGGGGGCAAGTCCACCACGGGGCGGATGGCAGGCATTTCCTGATAGGCGGGGTTGGGTTCTTCCACCAGTTCGCCTTCGTCCAGGCCGCACACCAGCTCATACTCGGTGGTGTAGCAGCTGTCGTCGTGGATATGCTCGAACTCGCCGCAGATGAGCGCACCGTACTCGTCAAAGCAGTCGTCGGTGTGCTCGTGCTCTTCCTGATAGCAGGTCAGCACCCGGTGCTCCTCGTAGCAGGCATCGGTGTGCTCATGGGGCACCCAGATGGTCTCCGGCTCGGTCTGCACCGGCTCTTCCGGCTCGGCCGCGCTGTAGGCGGACACCAGATCGGCGCTGCTGTCCGAAGAGGTGACGGGCGTTTCCGGCTCGCCCTCCTCGTAACCGCAGGTGAGCACTTTTTCGTAGCAGGCCGCCGTGTGCTGGTGCTCCTCGTAGCCGCAGTGGTAGTCGGCAGTCATGGTGATGCCCACCCCATGGAGCTGCCAGTTGACGAACAGGGTGGTGAGCAGGGCCAGCACCAGCATCATGGCCACATAGCGCCGGGCCTGTACATGCTGCCTGCGGAACCGCTCGATCAACCCGTTGATGATATCCTTCATAGTAAACACGTCCTCTTGGTTCGCTCTGTGCCCTGGCAGCCGCACACCGCTGCAGGCCCACAGAAGGGTCCGTTCATCATTTGTGCAACAAAAGCGTCACAAAATTGTTCGATACACTGTCATTATACCATTTTAGGGCGTTCGTTTCAACTCAGGGGCGTGCTTTTCCGGCAATAGAATGCACACGATGCGCACCATGCAAGGGGTCAGGGGCAGCCACAGCACCGTGCAGCCCAGATTGAACAAGGTGTGGGCGTTGGCGATCTGCCGGGCCAGCACGGCGCTCTCCGGCCCGTGGGGCGAGACCAGCCGCACCAGCGCGGTGAACTGGGGCAGCAGCAGCCAGCACACCGCTGCCCCGGACAGGTTGAACAGGGCGTGGGCCGCCGCCAGACGTTTGGCGTCCCGGCTCTGCCCCACCGATGCCAGCACCGCCGTGACGGTGGTGCCGATGTTGTCCCCCAACAGCACCGGGATGGCTCCCGCAAGGCCCAGCAGGCACCCGCCGTCCGGCCCGGGGCGGGCGGCCGCCTGCTGCAGCACCGCAATGGTGGCGGAGCTGCTCTGCACGGCGAGGGTCATGCCCAGCCCTGCCAGCAGGCCCAGGCCGGGGCGGTACCGCACCTGGGCCATCCACTGCCGGAACACCGGCCCTGCTGCCAACGGCTCCATGGCCTCGGCCATGACCGCGATGCCCTCAAACAGCAGGCCGAACGCAAACAGCGCCTGCCCGGCTGCGTGCAGACGCCCGCGCCCCGCGAACCAGAGCAGCAGCCCCGCCACCAGCAGCAGATACCGGGCATCCTCCAGCCGGAAGGCCAGCAATTGCGCGGTGACCGTGGTGCCGATGTTGGCTCCGAACACCACCGGCACGGCCCGCTGCAGGGTCAGCAGCCCGGCCCCCACAAGGCCCAGCACCAGCACCGTGACCGCCGAGCTGCTCTGCACCACCGCCGTGACCGCCGCCCCCGTGAGCACCCCGGCCAGCGGGTGGGCCGTGAGCCGGGCAAGGGCCTGCCGCAGGGTGTCCCCCGCCGCCTGCTGCAAAGCGTCCGTGAGGGTGTCCATACTGTATAAGAAAAGTGCCGCCCCGCCGAACAATTGCAGGATCATCCACAAACGCTGTTCCATGCCCGATGCCCCCTTTGCTTTATGTGTATGCGGGACACAAACGTTTGTGAACTTTTGTGAAACAATCCCTGCAGGGGGTTGCAATCCGGCCTGCAAAAGCCTATTATTATCAAGCGTTAACAGTTAACAGCTGTTAAGTAATCTTTGAGAGGAGGGATCGCGTGTCTGAGGAATCTACGTTGAGTTTCCGTGGGCTTTGCCGCTACATCCACCGGCTGAGCAAAGCATCCAAGGCCGGCATGAAGGCCGCTCTGGCCGACTGCCCCAAGCGCCACTTCCCCATGCTGGAAGGGCTGCTGGGCTGCATTCGTCTCCATGGACAGGACGGTGCGGTGTACATGTCCGACCTGGTGAAGGAGTTCCACCAACCGCTTCCTGCCATTTCCCGCACGGTGCGGCAGATGGAGCAGGACGGCCTTGTGGAACGCTTTGCCGACCCTGCCGACCGCCGCAAGACGCTGGTGCGTTTCACGCCCAAGGGATACGAGGCCTGCCGACAGTGCGAGGCTGCTCTTGGGGACTACTTTTCCAGTGTCATGGCCCGGCTGGAGCCGGAACAGCTGGCCCAGATGGAAGCGCTGCGCGGCGCGCTGATGGAAGCCATTCTTGCGGAAAATGCTGCGCGTACCACCAAACCGAAGGGAGAACCAAACCATGACAAAGATCTTTAAGCAGCTGGCCCGTCGCTGGGCCGTCTGCCTCGTGGTGTTCGCACTGCTGTTCGTGCAGGCGTACTGCGATCTGTCGCTGCCGGACTACACCAGCAAGATCGTGGACACCGGCATCCAGCAGGGCGGCATCGAAAGCCCCCTGCCCGACACCGTGCGGCAGAGCACCCTGGATGCCCTCTCGCTGCTGATGCGCGAGGAGGACGCCGCTGCCTTCCAGAACGCCTACACCGCCGACGGCGATGTGCTGCGCCTGCGCACCGACCTGACCGCCGACGAGCGCACTGCGCTGGAAGACGCTGTGACCACGCCGGATATCGTGCTGTATCTGGCGGCCACCCAGGCAGCCAACACCCCCGCCGGGCAGACCGGCATGGGCATGACCGGCCTTGCGGACCTGCAGGCCTCCGGTGCCGACCGCAATCCCGACACGGAAACCGAGACTGTGGCCCCCACGGCGGAGGACCTGGACACCGTGTGCGGCCAGTTTGCCGCCATGAGCCAGATGCCCGGCTTCCGCCGGGACGCCGTGCAGCAGCAGCTGACCGGTGCCATCGGCCAGCTGGACGACACCGTGGTGGAGAACCTGAAGAGCCAGGCTCTGCTGCTGGTGGGGCTGGAATACGAGGCCCAGGGCATTGCCCATGATGTGCAGATGCACTATTTATATAAGGTAGGCGGCCAGATGCTGGCCCTGACCCTGCTGATGGTGGCCGTGTCCATCGCGGTGGGCTTCCTGGCCTCCCGGGTGTCCGCCGCCATCGGCCGCGACCTGCGCCGCGAGACCTTCTCCAGCGTCATCCACTTCTCCAATGCGGAGATCGAGAACTTCTCCACCGCGTCCCTCATCACCCGCACCACCAACGACATCCAGCAGGTGCAGTTCGTCTGCGTCATGCTGCTGCGCA
>OOBJ01002078.1_pt1 | contig 11077 bp, 8 predicted proteins | sample 1671331 | NCBI WGS metagenome assembly OOBJ01 (sample SAMN06348145, study PRJEB24527) | human gut metagenome | biome: human gut; feature: ankylosing spondylitis patient; material: feces | host: Homo sapiens | place: China | collected 2015-10 | reverse complement strand
CGTCAACGCCCACACCGGCGTAAGCGCGGCCCAGAGCGCCGGCGGACTGTTCTGTCAGCATGAAGCCGGCTGCATGAGCGGCGGAGGCGGCGCAGACTGCCATCACGGCGGCAGCAGCCGCCTTCATCGTCATCTTCACGATTGAATTCTCCTAAGGTTCAAAAAATATCCTGCTGTTTGCCGAGTACAAATGCCACCGTCCAACACGCTTTTGGCGTGCCGGTTCGGTCAAACAAGGGATTTTTCGTGCGCGCAAAAGATTGCTCACAGGTGCGCGCGCGTAGAAAGACGCACGCATTTTGCGCACAAAAGTTTAAATTTTAAGCGCGGATTTTTTCAGGGGTTACCCTGAGACTCAAACAAGCGGATTAATCCGTCGGACTAATCCGCAGACGATCAAATCGGCTTGGCGTTCCACAAACGGATTGCACCGCGAATGATGCGATAGCCCACCCAGATGCTCATGATGAAAAAGCCGATGAACCAGATGGCCAGGCCCACGTAGATGAAGGAAAGAATGAACCCGACGAACCCCACCAGACAGGCAAAACCAAAGGCGTACCAGAACGTGCGAATCTGCCAGGAGAAGTGGCTTTCCACGTAGGTTCCCTTTGCGTCCGAACGCATCACGTAGTTGAGAATGACCGCCACGATCGAAGGCCAGCCAAAAAGAAAGGCGCCCAGAATCGAGCCGCCCGTCACAACTCCGATGATGATCGACAGAGCGTGCAGGCCGTAGACCACCTTGGCAACCACCACGGAAGAGGTCTCCGGCGGCAGTTGAACATCGACTTGCTGCGGCAGGTTATCGGGCATAGCGGCCTCGGATTCAAAGAAAGATTGTTCGTTTAATTATAAAAAGCCGAGTTATTGCCATTGACGAAATTGGAACGCTTTGTCACTGTTTTCTCAAACTCTAAACATTCCGTATTGTGAATATTTCATCATTTTATAAACGAAATCCCTTACGAAGTTTTCCTCATGTTTTATCAAGTTCGGGCGAATAATTTTCTCGTGCGCCGCGCCGGTCGACGCGGCGACTTTCATTTCCAAATGAGAGAGAACTCAGAAATGACCTTCCGCAAATCGCTTCTCGCTTGCGCCATCTCGGCCGCAGTCGCAGCCATTTCCGTCAACGCCTTTGCTTGCTCCACCGTGATCGTCGGCAAGTCCGTTTCCGCAACGGGCCACATCATCGTCGGCCACAACGAAGACAACGGCGGACGCATCTTCAATCCTCAGTACTATGTACCACCGGCCAAGCACAAAGCCGGCGAAATGATCACGTACGAACCCACGGCCGCCAAGATTCCTCAGATTCCCGAAACGCTGGGCTTTTATTGGTCTCAGACGCTCGACCCCAACGGCTCCTCCTTCTCCGACGGTTTTGTCAATGACGCAGGCGTCGTCATCGTTTCCAACGCCTGCACCGGCATCTACGACAACGATCAGAAACTTAAGGACGGCGGCATCGGCTACGGCATCCGCCGTCTGATGGCCGAACGCGCTCACACCGCTAAGGAAGCCATCGACATCGCCATCAAACTGCTCGGCGAATACGGCTACTTCTCCGAAGGCCGCACTTACACGGTGGCAGACAAAAACGAAGCCTGGCAGATCGCCATTCACAAGGGCAACACCTGGGTGGCGCGCCGTGTTCAGGATAATGAAATCACTTATATCCCGAACAACTTCATGATCGGCGTGGTGGATGCTACCGACACCAAGAATGTCATCGTGGCGCCGGGCCTCATCGAGCGCTCGATCAAAAACGGCCGCTACAAGCCCGCTAAAGCGGGCGTGTACAGCGACTTCAACTATCGCCTGGCGGTACAGCCGCCCGAACGGCGTGCGGCCGAATACAACCGCAGCCGTAATGAACTTGCCTGGGACTACATCACCGGCAAGAAGATCACCGATCCGGAGCAGTTCCCCTACAGCGCCACGCCGGGCCGCAAATTCGACGTCAACGACGTTAAGGCCATTCTTCGTTTGCACGAACCCACAATCGGCGACGATCCGGGTTGGTACCACCACAAGGGCTTCGGCACATGCCGCCCGACTTCGCATGAGTCGGTCGTGATCGAACTCGACCCGACGCCCGAGCTCATAACCGCCTTCCGCGCTTATGCGCGTCCGTGCGAAACACCCTATGTACCGGGATATCCGCTTGCTAAGCCCGGCGTCAATGCCAATTTCATGGGATGGCAAGAAGCCACGGCCGAACAGTTCAATGCTCGAGATGATCGCTTCAGCTATCACGCCGAATTTAATTCGACCCCCTTCATAAACTACGCCAACGTGCTTGAGTACCAGTGGGGAGATCAGCGCGGCGCTCGCGACATCATCAGAACGCTTGAGGAAGGTTGGGAAGCGGATCGAGTGGCCGTGCACTCTCAGGCTCGTGCCGCCATGAAGATCTCCAAAGCCAAGGCTCTCGACATCCTGCACAACTTCAACGTGCAGAAGATGCAGGAAGCTCAGGGTGCCGTCGATCGCAACCTTGCTTCGATTGCACCGCACAAGATTGTCGTCCTTGCCAAGGAGTTGGATCCCAAGAGCGACGCCAACGTCAAGATTGTGCTGCTGTCGGACACTTTGCTGGATGCCACGACCATCGACAAAGACAAGACCTTTGCCGGCCCAAGCCGCGCCTCCACAGTTGCCGCCGTTGTCATGAGCAATCTGGCCAAACCGAAGGCTTTTGAAAAGAAAGACGTCAACGGCGACGGTAAGACCGATCTGGTGATCAGCTTCTCGCAGAAGGATCTGACCAAGTACATGATGGCCGGCGCCGTCTGGGATACGTATCTGTATACCTACACGAGCGGCAAGCGCATCTGCGCATTTGACACCGTTCCGGTCAAGGGACAGACCAACAAGAAGTACTCCAACGCCGAACGCGGTCACGACCGTTAATCGGCTGCCTCTGGTCCGTCTCCGACGGGCCCACCTAAAAAAAAGCTCCCCGGCGAAATTTCCGTCGGGGAGTTTCTTTGGGCGCTTTCAGCGTCGGCTTACCGCTTCAGGAGATTAAGCACGCGCTTGATGTGGCTTTGCGAATCCATCGCTGCAACCCCCGCTTCGCGCTTGATCTTCTTGTAGCTGCCGTCACTCAGGAGCTCCCACGCATGCGTGTTGTCGGCAAGCTGCGGATTGACGATCTGCTTGAGGATATTATCCATGAGCTTTTTGTCGAGTACCGGCGTGAGCACTTCGATGCGACCATTCAAGTTGCGCGTCATCATGTCGGCACTGCCCACGTACATCACGGGTTCGCCGCCGTGCTCGAAGTAGTAGATACGGGCGTGTTCGAGCAATTCGCCCACAATCGAGTGTACGCTAATCGTTTCGGACACATTCTTAATGCCGGGGCGCAGCGAGCAGATGCCGCGCACCACACATTCGATCTTGACACCGGCGCGACTGGCTTCGTAGAGCTCGCGCACGATGCCCTGGTCCACGAGTTGGTTGCACTTCATGATGATGCGGCCGCCGCCCTTGGCCCGGTGAATTTCCGCTTCCTCCCGGATCAGACGCGTGATGTTGGCGCGCAGGTGATTCGGAGAAACAAAGATGCGGCGATAGTTGTCGATCACGCCGAATCCCGTCATGACGTTGAAGAGATCCTGCACATCGCTGCAGATGTCGTCGCGGGAGGTAAAGAGTCCGAGGTCGGTGTAGATCTTGGCTGAAGATGCGTTGTAGTTGCCCGTGCCGATGTGCGCATAGCGGCGCATGCCCTTGGGTTCGCGGCGCACGACCAGGCAAAGCTTGGCGTGAATCTTCAATCCTGCAAAGCCGTAGACGACGTTGACGCCCGCGCGTTCGAGCTCTTCGGCCCAGTTGATGTTCTGCTCTTCGTCAAAGCGCGCTTTCAGTTCAACGACGGCCGTCACCTGCTTGCCGCGGCGGCGGGCTTCGAGAAGCGCCTGCACGACGGGCGAGTCGCTGCCGCAACGGTAAAGCGTCTGCTTGATGGCCACAACATCGGGGTCGACAGCGGCCTGGCGCAGGAAGCGCAGCACGCAGCCGAAACTGTCGTAAGGATGGAAAACCATCAGATCGCGCTCGCGGATTTCCGCAAAGAGATCCTCTTCGGGTTCAAAGGGCTGCGGCGTATTGGCGCGGAAAGGCGGATACTTGAGTGCGGGCTTGTCGATCTTCATGAGTCGCATGAAGTCGTTGAAGGCAAGCGGCATCTTCAAGCGAACAACCTGAGACGGGTGCACGTCGAGGTGACTGATCAGGAAGTCCTGAAGCGCCAGAGGCATGCCGCGGCCGAGCTCGACGCGAACGATCGAGCCGAAGCGGCGCTGCTCGACATAGTCGCGCACGGCAGCCAACAGATCGTCGGCCTCGTCTTCCTCAATCTCACCGTCGGTGTTGCGCGTGACGCGGAACATGCCGTAGTTCTTCACCTTATAGCCCGGGAACAACATCCCCATGCGATTGGCGACCAGATCTTCCATCATAAGGATGTCGCCATCACCCGAAGCAAAGTCAACTGTCTCTTCGCCCGTCAAATCCTTGGGCACAAAGAGGAAACGCGGCACGTTGTTCGGATTCTTGAGACGTGCGAAGTAGGATTTCTCGTCGCTCGGGTCGGTGCTGCGCAGCTCAATCACGAAATTGATGCTGCGGCTCGAAATCATCGGGAAGGGGCGTCCGGCATCCACACCCTGCGGAGTCAAAACGGGCAAGATTTCGGTTTCAAAATACTTGTCGACCATCTGACGGCGCACACCGGTGAGTTCGTCATAGGTGATGAAGTGCACGTCCTTCTTTTCAAGCGCGGGCTTGAGCTCTTTGAGCCACAGCTCCTCGGCTTCGTCGAGCAACTCACCCACACGGCGTCGAATCTCGATAAGCTGCTTGGCGGGCGGCATCTTGTCGGGCCCTGTCGGCAGCACGTTGCTGCGCGCCTGACGCTGCAGGTTCATGACGCGCACCATGTAAAACTCATCGAGGTTGTTAAAGAAGATCGCCAGGAACTTGACACGGTCAAGCAGCGGCACTTTTCGGTCTTCAGCCGTTTCCAGAACCTTACGGTCAAATTCGATCCAGCTGATTTCACGGTTGGTGTAGAGCGACGGGCTGTCAAGGTCGACCGCCACCGGCGCTTTTTCTTCCTTGGCAACCTTGGTCGTTTTTTTAGCCGGGGCGGTCGCCTTTTTTATTACCGTCTTACGGCTGCGCTTGACCGGATTTGCCTTAGGGGCTGCCGTCGTCGATTCTTGCTTTTGGTCAGGAGTCGGAACCTCCGGCTGCACCGCTTGTTGTTGAACTTTTTCTGCGTCGCTTTCAGTCACTTTTTTCTCCATCATGGCTAATGAAATACGAACGGAATGTCGTATTTTGTGGCGCTAATTTTTCGATTTTATTACAAGGTCTTGAACCATCGATCGAAAAGTCTTTCATCTAGCGTACGGCTGTTGCAAATCGGAATTGCAAAGCCTCCGTTCGTTCGAAATAGGCCTCAAAAATGTTTCTCGTGAAACGTTTTGCACCGAATTCGGCTCCTTATCGGCAGGCGGCCGTACGGCCTTTCGCGTTATGATTGGACCGCAAACCATTGACCGCCGAAGCGGTGCTTTTTTGCGTCTGCAAGAAATGCGCTGCCGAGGCATTCGCCTGAAAGCTAAACAATGCGAATCCTTGTTGTTGAAGACGATCAAATGATCGGCGAAAGCGTCGTCGACGGACTTAAGGCCGAAGGCTACGCCGTCGACTGGGTGCAGGACGGCAATTCCGCCCTTATCGCTCTGCGCACCACGCCTTTCTCACTAGTCATTCTGGACCTCGGCTTGCCCGGTAAAGACGGCATCAGCGTGCTGCAGGAGGTCCGCTCGCGCCGCATCCACACGCCGGTGCTTGTCACTACGGCACGCGACACGATCTCCGACCGCGTCAAAGGCCTTGACGCCGGAGCCGACGACTATCTCATCAAGCCCTACGACCTCGACGAACTTTCCGCCCGCATCCGCGCCCTGCTGCGCCGGGCAGAGACCTATGGGACGCCCACCGAGCAGGTGGTGGTCTACCGGGTGGGCGGGTTAGAGGTCTCGCCCTCCTGCCACCTGGTCAAGGTCAACGGGCAGGATATCGCTCTGACCCTGAAAGAATTTGAGCTGCTGTGCCTGCTGCTGGAAAACCGGGGCATTGTCCTCTCCCGTGACAAGATATTAGATAAGGTATGGGGGGACACCATGGGCCGGGAGAGCCGTACAGTGGACGTCCACATTCGGACCCTCCGCCAGAAGCTTGGCCCCTGCGGCGAGCGCATCGAGACCGTCCGCGGCATCGGCTATAAGTTCCAGGGCGAGGCGTGAGCGCATGAAGACCCTGCAAAAGTGCTTTCTCCTGGCTGTGGCGGTGCTCTTGGCGGTGGGCCTGGTCCGCACCCTCTGCTTTCCCAAAGAGATCAACGACTATGAAAACCGCTACGCCAGCCAGTTTCCGGCGGCTTCGACCAGCGCCTTTCTGGACGGGACCTTTCAGGACGAGGCGGAGTCTAGTCTGAGTGACCAGATCCCGTTTTCCCAGTACATGAAAAAGGCCTATAACAACACGAAAACGAGCTTCCTCCTCCACGCCATCCACGGTGTCCGGGCCCTCACCGGCGGCGACCAAGGGCGCTACGCTTCCTTCAACGGGCTGTGTCTCTACGGGGACGACTTCATCACCAACTGGCCCCGCACCCTGGCCAACAACCAGGCGGACCTGGACCGCAAATGCGCCTCCCTGAACCAGACCTTTGCCAACCATCCGGAGCTGACCTTCTGGGTCTACTATGTGGAAAAGGACACGGACGTGGACTTCTTCACCCAGGAAAAGGCGGGCTTCTCCGAGTACCTGATGCAGCATCTCGACCTGCCGGACAGCAAAAAAGCGACCTACACCGTAGACGATTTCGACGAGTTTTCCCGCCAGTTCTTCCGCACCGACACCCACTGGAATCTCTACGGCTCTTACGCCGGGTACCGCCAGCTCTTCGACGTTCTCCACTGCACCGGCACGCCCCTGGAGCCCACCGGCGACCCGGTGCTGGTGGGGGAGTTCAGCGGCGTGAAAGCCCGCCGGGTGGGGGCGGACGATGTACTGACGGAGCCGTTCTACGCCTACTCCTATGCGTTCCCGGACATGACCGTCACCATCGATGGGCAGCCGGTGGGGGACTACGGGGACCAAGCGAATTTCCTGGCCGGGACCAGCGAAAAGAACCTGTCCTATGGCGGCTTCTACGGCGGGGACGAGGGCGAGGTCATCTTCTCCACCGGCACCACCGACCGGGGAAGCCTGCTGGTGATCGGGGACTCCTTCGACAACGCCATTCTGAAGCTCCTGGCCAGCCACTATGATACGCTCTATTCCGTGGATCTGCGCTACTACGCGCACAGCATGGGCCGGCCTTTTGATCTCACGGCCTATACCCAGGCCCACGGGATCACCAACGTCCTGCTCCTGGGGAACATCGACTACTTTTCCCAGGACACCTTTGATCCGGAGGGTTGAGCCATGGTATTCAGCAGTTTGACCTTCCTCTATCTCTTCCTGCCCCTGGCGGTCCTGCCGTATTTCCTCGTCAAAAATCGCACCTGGCGCAACGGTTTGCTCCTGGTCCTCTCCTTGTTCTTTTATGCCTGGGGAGAGCCAAAGTATGTTGTGATGATGCTGGCCGCCACTGTTGTGGCCTATGCGGGGGGACTGGCCATTGAGACCCTGCGGGGCCGCCCCAAGGCCTGCAAAGTGGCTTTTGTCCTGACGGTCTGCCTGGTGACGGCAAATCTCTTGGTGTTCAAGTACGCCAATTTTCTTTGGGATACGCTGAACAGCATCGTCTCCACCGGCGTGACCCTCCCGACCATCGCCCTGCCCATCGGCATCAGCTTTTACACGTTCCAAATTCTCTCCTACGTCATCGACCTCTATTGGGGCAAGGTACACGTCCAGAGGAATTTCTTCTATCTTCTGCTGTACGTCAGCTTCTTCCCCCAGCTCATCGCCGGGCCGATCGTGCGGTACAGCACCATTGAGGACGAGATTCTCCACCGCAAAGAGACTTGGGACGACGTGGAAGCGGGCCTGAAGCGCTTCCTCCTGGGCCTGGCAAAAAAAGTGCTCATCGCCAACAACGTCGCCGCCCTCGCGGACATGATCTACCAGGGCAACCAGAGCATCTACGGCACGGCCCTCTACTGGCTGGCGTCCGTGGCCTACACGATGCAAATTTACTTTGACTTCTCCGGGTACAGTGACATGGCCATTGGCCTCGGGCGGATGTTCGGCTTCCACTTCTTGGAGAACTTCAACTACCCCTATCTCTCCCGCTCCGCCACAGAGTTTTGGCGGCGGTGGCATATCTCCCTCTCCTCCTGGTTCCGGGATTACATCTACATCCCGCTGGGGGGAAGCCGGGTCAGCCGCCCCAAGTGGGTGCGGAATATTTTCATCGTCTGGGGCCTCACCGGCTTCTGGCACGGAGCCGCTTGGAACTTTCTGCTCTGGGGCCTGTATTACGGTGTCCTGCTGGTGATCGAGAAATTCTGGCTGGGGAAGGTCCTGGACAAACTCCCCAGTGTCCTGCGCTGGCTCTACACATTTTTCGTGGTGAACCTGGGCTGGGTGTTCTTTCATCTCAGTGACCCTGCCTTTCTGTCCTACGCCCTGCATGTCATGTTCCGCTGGCAGGCAACGGATTGGCCCAGGGTGTTGACGGCCAACTCAGACATCTTGTTGGGCATCCTCTGGTTCCCGCTGGCGTTCCTCTTCTCCTTCCCGGTGTGGAAGAAGCTGCCCCGGCCCAAGGGCTGGAAGGGCGCTTTGGCGGCGGACTTGGGCTATGGGATCTTACTGATGCTATGCATCCTGTATATTCTCAGCTCGTCCTACAACCCCTTCATCTATTTCCGCTTCTAAGTAAACGAACACCCAGAGAACAGCGAACACATCATGTGCTGTCCTCTGGGTGTTGTTTAGTCGTTCGGATACACTACCTTGTCCAAAATGCCCGTCATCGCGGCCAGCACGATGCCGTAGTTGCAGATGGGCACGCTCTGTTCCTCCGCCTGGGCGATGCGGTTTAAGACATGGCGGCGGTTGAACATGCAGGCCCCACAGTGGATGACGAGGTCATAGGGTGTGAGATCCTGGGGGAAGTCATTGCCCCGCACAAAGTCAAAGGAAAGTCCCTCACCGATCTTCTTCCGCAGAAGGTTTGGGATCTTGACCCGCCCGATGTCCTCCGTCGTGGGGGCATGGGCGCAGGCTTCGGCCACCAAGATTTTGGCATCCTCCGTCAGCCCCGCCAGGGCCGCTGCGCCCTTCCGAAAGACGGTGATATCGCCCTTATACCCGGCAAACAAGATGGAGAAGGACGTCAGCAGGCTCTCTTCCGGCTTTGCGGCCCAGACGGTGGGAAAGGCCTGGGAATCCGTGATGATGAGCTTCGGGGGCTTCGCCAGCGCCGCCAGGGTCTGTTCCAGACAGTCCGCCGTACAGCTCATGACGGAACATTTTTTGTCCAGCAGTTCCCGGATGGTCTGGACCTGGGGGAGGATCAGCCGCCCCTTGGGGGCCTGAATGTCCTGGGGCATCACCAGCAGGACCGTGTCTCCGGCCTGGGCCAGGTCCCCGGTGATGGAGTTGGCCCAGAAATCATCGGGGATGCCCTGGACCAGCGCCTGCCGCAGCTGGGGGATGTTCTCCCCGGTCTTGGCGCTCACGGGCAGGACCGGCAGCCCGCCCAGCTGGATGGAAAGCTCCGCCAGCACGGCGGAGACATCCTCCGGCGTATCGTACTGGTCGCACTGGTTCAGCACGGCCAGGACCGGCAATTTCTTCTCCCGGAACTGCCGGTACCAGGCCAGCTCCTCGTTGGCCCGCCCGGTCAGCACAAGAATGGCGACGTCCGTTTTTTCCAAGGCCTCTTTGGTCTTCTGGACCCGCAGCGCCCCCAGCTCACCTGCGTCGTCCAGTCCGGCCGTGTCGATGAACACGACGGGTCCCACGCCGCGCAGCTCAAAGGCTTTGTAGACTGGGTCCGTGGTCGTCCCGGCGACGGGGGAGACCAGGGAAATGTCCTGTCCCGTCAGGGCGTTGATGAGCGAGGATTTCCCAGCGTTTCGGTTGCCGAAGAGGCCAATGTGCAGGCGGCTGGCCCGCGGGGTATCTTGCAATCCCATAATAGATTCCCTCGATTCTTTGCGAAGTTGTAGTGTGATGGTTCTATTGTACCGTGTTTTCCGGCAAAAGCAAGAGATGCTTCTCAGGGAAAATAAATCCCCCTGCGCTCTGTCTAGCGCAGGGGGACGAGGGGGTTCAGAAGGGAATCGGCTCAGATGTCAGCCTTCCACAGGCCGTGGAGGTTGCAGTATTCGTAAGCAGCCAGAGGTTTGTCGCCGGGGGCCACGGCGAAGGTGACCTTGGGCTCCTGGCCGGGCTTAAGCTCCTTGCGCTGGTTGCCCTGCTCGGTGTGCAGTGCGATCCACTGGATGTAGTGCTTCTCCTCCATGGGGTGGGTGACGGAGCCGACGGAGACGGTGACCAGGTTGCCGTTCACTTCGACCACAGGAACATGCTTTTCCTTGGCGGCGTCGGTGGTGTTGGCCACCAGCTCCTTCATCTCTTCGCCGCAGCAGCTGACCTTGGGGCCGTTGTCCTGAACGTAAGCGACGATATTCTTGCAGTGAGAACATTGATAGAACTTCATAGTGATAACTCCTTTTCTGTTGAAAACTGGTTGAAATTTTATTTTTAGGTTGTGCTTGGTTTCTTCTTTGTGCTATAATAATACCATGAGACCGGGGGGATCTACTGTGATGTTATCACCAAAAACCAGAAAAATCAAAAAAATGACCGCGTTTTCCAGGGAGGGCCACAGCCATGAATCGAGATATTGTTTTTTATAATTACATGACGCCGGAGCAGCAGGACTTGTTGAACCGCTCCATGCAGCAGGCCAGCTTTCGCAAGGGCCAGATCGTCCACCGCCACGGGGACAGCTGCGTGGGGCTGATTTTTGTCCGCAAGGGCCGCCTGGCCTTTTCCATCCTCTCCGAGGAGGGGCGGGAGATCA
>OOBJ01002077.1_pt1 | contig 11077 bp, 9 predicted proteins | sample 1671331 | NCBI WGS metagenome assembly OOBJ01 (sample SAMN06348145, study PRJEB24527) | human gut metagenome | biome: human gut; feature: ankylosing spondylitis patient; material: feces | host: Homo sapiens | place: China | collected 2015-10 | reverse complement strand
AAAAAGATATTACAATTCGTCTGGGCTATATTATGGATTTTGGAAAACAGCCCTTTGATATCTATATTGTAAATACAGGAACAACAGTACATACTATGTTGGAATTGGATAATGAGATTATTGCAAACCGATTGCTGAGAGGATAAGAAATTATGGAAAGAAAAATAAAATTTTTTGGAATGATTATAAAAGAAAATTTAATTAATGTTGACTGTTTTTTATTGACATGTAAATATAAATATGCTAATCTTAATAATGACAATGGGGTCTGCAAGGCAGACCCCTGCTTTGATATATGGAGGTATTCATAATGAAAAACTTAGGCTATTATAACGGTAAGTATGACGAGATTCAAAAAATGCAAATTCCGATGCTTGACAGAGTTTGTTGGTTTGGTGATGGTGTTTATGATGCAACGTATGCTCATAATCATATTGTTTTTGATATGGATGCGCACCTTACAAGATTTTACAATTCCGCAAAACTTCTCGGTATGAACATACCGATAGAGCGTGACGAACTTGACAAATTGCTCAGAGATCTTGTTAAAAAGGTCGATGACGGCGACCAATTTGTTTATATGCAGGTTACTCGTGGAAATGGGCTTCGTGGTCACATTTATCCTGAAAATATGCAGGGCAATTTGTGGATTACACTTACGCCTTGTCCTGTTGCGGATACATATAAGCCGATTGATGTTATTACGTATGAGGACAAAAGATTTTATTATTGCAATTGCAAAACACTTAATCTTATTCCGTCTTGCCTTGCCGCTACCGCTGCTGACAGAGCAGGTTGCCAGGAAGCAATTTTCCACAGAGGAAATATTGTTACGGAGTGCGCACACTCTAATGTTTCTATTTTTAAGGACGGTAAGGTTATTACTCACCAGCTTGACGATATGGTCCTTCCGGGAACAGCAAGGATAAGGCTTCTTGCTTTTGCGAAAAAGCTTGGATACGATGTTGAAGAAAGAGATTACACTCTTGATGAATTAATGTCGGCAGATGAAATTGTTGTTCATTCAACAGGCTCTTTCTGCATTCCGGTTAAAACCGTTGACGGCAAAAAAGTAGGCGGAAATGTTGAAAACAATTCAAGACGCTTTAGTTAAAGATTTTGAGGAGCAGTGCAAAGAATAATGAACAAAACCGAGCTTACCAAACTTAATGTCGGATACAATCTTGATTGGCTTATGAACCTTGACCCGAGAGGTTACGGCGTTTGCAGAATTCTCTACGACGGGGCAATCAAATATACAGGAAAGCCTTTGTCGCTCAATGGGGCAGAGGGACTTGTGAAGAATATTAAAAAGGGTGAAAAGGTGTTTATTTTAACGGGATTTATTCTTCTCCCTTGGAATGAGGCTGAGACTGACGGAATTATCTCATCTACCGTTTTTGCCAGATTTGTTATAAGGGCATTTGGCGCAAAGCCTGTTATGTTAGTGCCTGAACAATGCGAAAAAGCCATTAAGGCTATGAGTGAGGTTTTAGGTGTAGATATTACTTATGATATTGACAATATACCCGATAACACCATTTGCATTGTTTCATTTACTAAGGATAAGAGCAAGGAAGAGGAACAAACGCAAGAAATACTTTCTCACGGCTTGCCGTGCGCTGTTATTTCTAATGAAGCACCCGGCAGAAACAAAAACGGATATTATCATAACGCAGTAGGTGTAAACACAACCGATATTGAGGCAAAATATGATGTTCTTTTTAGGGAATGTCAAAGCAGAGGTATTTATAATCTTTCTATCGGTGACCTTGGCAATGAGCTTGGTATGGGCACTATTGAAAAACATATAAGAAAATATATTCCTTACGCTGAAAAGGGCGGTTGCAAGGCAGGAACAGGCTTTGGTATTTTGGCAGATACGGCTGCCGACAACATTATTACAGCAACTGTAAGTGACTGGGGTATGAATGCTCTTATGGCATGCACGGCATTTCTTTTGAATGATTTAGACCTTTTTCATACCGAGAAAGAGGAAGCGGCGGTTATGGATGCTGCGGCAAAAGCGGGTATGCTTGATATGTACGGAGAAGCAAGACCTTACATTGACGGAATTGGCAAAAATATTGTTTTGCCGATTATTTCACTTATGCGTGGGCTTATTGAATATCCTCACACGGTTGAGGACAAAACTGATAAATGGTTTGAAACAACAATTAAAAAAGGATATTTTAAATGATTTATTCATTTTTGCAAAACGGCGACAGCGCTGTTACCGTGCAATTTAAAAATGAAATAAGCGAAGAGGTTAACCGCCGGGTTACCGGTCTTTGCAACAGAATAGAAGCAAAGCATATTGACGGAATTGTTGAGCTTGTGCCGACGTTTGCTTCGTTAACTGTTTTTTACGACTGCACAATCATCAGCTCAAAGAAACTAAAAAAGAAAGTTGAAGCGCTTATAAACGGCAAAGAGTGCGACGTAAAAAGCACGGCTAAGGTTTGGAATATACCTGTGTGCTACGACGATGAGTTTGCTTTGGATATGAAAAATGTGTGCAGCCATACAACTCTTGAAAGAGAAGAGGTTATCAAGCTTCACACATCAAAGCCTTACTTAATTTATATGTTGGGATTTTTACCCGGATTTGCCTATCTCGGCGGTATGGACGAAAGACTTTTTACTCCGAGATTAAAAACACCGAGGCTTGAAATTTTTGAAGGGGCTGTAGGAATCGGCGGAGAGCAAACAGGGATTTATCCTATTGCGTCACCGGGTGGCTGGCAATTGATTGGCAAAACGCCCGTAAAAGTTTTTGACAAATCAAAAAAGTCGCCTATATTGTATAAAGCCGGCGATTATATCAAATTTTTCAGCATAGATAAGGCAGAGTATCTTGAAATAGAAAAACAAGTTGCAAACGGCACTTACACTCCTTCAGTCAGCGAGGTTGAATTATGATAGAAATTATTTCTGCAGGTATGCTTTCAACCATTCAAGACTTAGGCAGATTTTCAGTAATGAAAGATGGCTTTACTCAAAGCGGTGTAATGGATGCCTATTCAACAAAAATTGCAAACAAACTTTGCAAAAACGATGTTAATGCACCTGTTATTGAAATGACAATGCTCGGAATAACGGCTAAGTTTACGGATGAGCATATTTTTGCGATTTCAGGCGGAATTTTCGATATTTTGCTTAATAACAAGCCTATTAAAACAAATAAAGCGTACGTTGCAAAAAAAGGCGATATTTTAAGCATTAAGGGTGTTAAGCAAGGATTAAGATGTTATCTTGCGGTTGCGGGAGGCTTTGATGTTCCTTTATTTATGGGCAGTGCCTCAACAAATCTTAAAATAAATGTAGGCGGCTTTGAAGGAAGAAAGCTTAAAGCGGGCGATATTCTTAAAATCGGCAAAGCAGGCAAAATTAAAAATATCGAAAAGCGAGAACTTTCGGAAAATACTTATGATAAAATAATAAAAGCAAGGGTAGTATTAGGTCCGCAGGACGATATGTTTTGCGAAAATGATTTAGCACTGTTTTCAAAGCAGCAGTACACCGTTACCTCTGACATTGACAGAATGGGTATAAGGTTGTGGGGAATTGCTTTGCGTGGCAAGGAAAAATTAGAAATAATTTCAGATGCAATTACCTTTGGCTCAATACAAATTACTAATTCGGGTATGCCGATTGTGCTTATGGCAGACCACCAAACAACAGGCGGATATGCAAAAATAGCAACAGTAATAAGTGCCGATTTGCCAAAGCTTGCGCAGGCAAAACCGGGGGACAAAATCATCTTTGAGATTGTTGACGTTAATACTGCCGAAAAAATAGCAATTAAGCAAAAAAAGTATATTGATAAATTATTTTAGGAGTGCCTATGGATTATTCAAATATGTTGCCGCAGGAAGTAAAAAAACTTATCAGAAACGGCAAAATAGATTGCCAAACATCAGGTATGTGCAACGGCTATGCTCAGGCTAATCTTTGCATTTTGCCAAAGGATTATGCGTTTGACTTTTTACTGTTTTGTGTTAGAAATCCAAAGCCGTGCCCGATTTTGGAGGTCGGCGATGTCGGCTCAAAGCGTTTTGAAACAATGGCGAGTGAGGGCGATGTATGTAAGGATTTTCCAAAATACAGAATTTGGAAAAACGGCGTTCTCGAAAAAGAAGTTACCGATATAACCGATTATTGGCGTGATGATTTTGTGTATTTTCTTATCGGCTGTTCTTTTAGCTTTGAAAGTGAATTATTAGAAGCTGACGTTCCTGTCAGGCATATTGAGGAAAACAAAAATGTGCCTATGTTTAATACGAATATCAAACTTCAACCGTCAGGTAAATTTCACGGAAATATGGTTGTATCAATGCGACCTATTCCAAACGATTTAGTTGTAAAAGCGGTTAATGTTACCGCCTCTATGCCAAGAGTTCACGGTGCGCCGATACAAATAGGCAATCCCGAAGCTATAGGCATAAAGGATGTTACGAAGCCTGATTACGGCGACAGCGTAACAATAAACGAAGGGGAAGTGCCGGTGTTTTGGGCTTGCGGCGTTACACCGCAAAACGCAGTGATGCAAACAAAGCCTGAAATTGCCATAACACATTCACCGGGTCATATGTTTATAACCGATGTAAAAAATGTCGACTTAAAATATTAGGTGATTATATGTATAAAATCAATTTGAATTGTGATTTAGGTGAGGGCGCTGCCTATGACGAACAAATTATTCCTTTGATTAACAGCGCTAATATTGCTTGCGGTTTTCACGCAGGTAATCACGATATGATGGAAGCTACTGCAAAGCTTTGTATTGATAATAATGTTGATATCGGTGCACATCCCGGTTATCCCGACAAGGAAAATTTCGGCAGAACAAATCTTGATGTAACTCCTAAACAGGTTTATGATTACACATTGGCTCAATTAGAGGCTTTAGGTAACGTTGTTGGAAGCACGGGCAAAATAGTTCATATTAAACCGCACGGTGCAATGTATAATCAAGCAGCAAAAAATAAAGAACTGGCAGACGCAATAGTTGATGCAATTATTGATTACGATAAAGATTTAATTTTAATGGCGCTTTCAGGCTCTCAAATGATTAAATCGGCGAAAGAAAAGAAAATTAAATATGCAAGCGAGGTTTTTGCTGACAGAGCATACGAGGCGGATGGCTCGCTTAGAGCAAGGTCACTTGAAAACTCGATGATAACAGACGAAAATTTGGCTGTTGAAAGGGTTATTAAAATGGTGCAAACAGGAAAAGTTGTTGCCTACACGGGCGAGGAAATTAATATTGAGGCGCACTCTGTTTGTGTTCACGGCGACAGCGAAAAAGCGCTTGTATTTGTCAAAAAGCTAAACGAGGCTTTTAGAAAAAATAATATAGAAACAGTAAGTTTAATCGAGGCGATAAAATAATGGACCATCGTACTTATTTAAAGATTGATTTGAATAAGCTTGAACATAATTATAACAGTGTACGCAATAAACTTCCAAACGGCATTAAGCTGCTCGGCGTAATTAAAGCTAATGCATACGGTAACGGCGCTGTTGAGATAGGCAAATTTCTTGATGATAAGTGTGACTTTTTCGGAGTTGCATGCATTGAAGAAGCTATTGAACTTAAAAAAGCGGGAATCAAAACACCGATATTGATTTTGGGAAGGGTATTTCCGTTTGATGTTGAAAAGGCTGTTAAATATGATATACGAATACCTATTTTTTCGTATGATGACGCAGTTACACTTTCAAACGAAGCAGTAAAGCAAAATAAAAATATGCCTTATCATTTTTGTATTGATACGGGAATGAGCAGAATAGGATTTCAAATCAACGAGGAAAGTGCTGATATTTGCAAGCGCATAACCGAGTTGCCTAACATTTTTGCAGAAGGTATGTTCTCTCATTTTGCAACCAGTGATGAAGCTGATTTGTCAAAAGCTGTTGAACAGCGAAACAAATATAAACGATTTTGCAAGATGCTAAGTGACAGAAAAATTGAAATACCTATTAAGCATCTGAACAACAGTGCCGGTATTATGAATTTTGACGAATATTTTGATATGTGCAGAATGGGTATTGTTACGTACGGTCTTTATCCGTCGGAGGAGGTTGATAAAAGCCTTCTTGATATTGAGCCGATAATGAGCTGGTACACAAAGATTTCTCATATTAAAGAACTTGAACCCAAAAGGGAAATTTCATACGGCGGTACATTTATAACTGAGAAAACAACTAAAGTCGCAACAATTCCTATCGGCTATGCCGATGCTTTCCCTCGCTGCCTTTCTAACAAAGGCAAGGTTATTATTAACGGCAAATATGCAAAAATTCTCGGCAGAGTTTGTATGGACCAATTTATGGTGGATGTCAGCGATATTGATTGTAATATAAACGATGAAGTTGTTATAGTCGGCGCTCAAAACGGCGCTCACATTTCCATAGAAGAATTGTCAGACAGCGCATACTCTTTCAATTACGAACTCCCTTGCAGAATACCTGCTCGTGTTAACAGAGTTTATGTTTATAATGATGAAGTAGTTGAGGATGTAGGGCTTGTATAGCGAAAAGTTGTATCGCTCTCATATTATTAACTTTACTTTGCTAAATAAAAAGGCTCCTGTTTGGGCGCACTGCATAAAGAAAAATGTGGTTTAAACTTTCTGAGTTTTGCCCATTGCATTATTAAAAAATCCTGCTAATACTTAAGTATTAACAGGATTTTTTCAATCATAGCTATTATTTCCTTTATTTTATATTGGATATTCTTTGTTTATTACTAATAAAAATGCAGACACGAAAAAACCTATGGTAAATGGTTAGCTATCTGTTATTTCTTTGTTGTAACAGTCTTAGTTTTTGACCAGCCTGAATAAATCCTTATGGATTTGCCGTTAATCTTAACTGTCTTATAGGCGCGAACTCTTACATAATACTTTTTCTTTGCCTTAAGCTTTTTAACGGTAGTCTTTGTAGTCTTCTGCTTCTTGATTGTTACGGTTTTCTTGTTCTTCTTGAATTTCTTATTGGTTGCGACTTGAACTTGATAGCCTGTTGTCTGTGTAGCCTGCTTCTTCCACTTTACTGTAAACTTCTTTGAACCTGCTTTAAGTGAGGAAATTCTTGTTGCCTTTGGCTTGATTGTGAAATAAAGCGTCTTTGTTCCGCTGTATTTACCCTTAAAGGTAATCTTTACTGCGTACTTGCCAACATACTTTCTGCCTTTTGCATAAGACACAGTATAGTCAGTATTCTTAACAAGTGTCTTTCCTGTTTCGTCCTTAACAATAACCTTAGGTGTTCTAACCTTTCCGTTATATGTTAATGATGTTGCTTTAAGCTTTATGCTTGATGCATTTGGAATTACTGTCGTTGAAAGAGTTTTCTTACATACCGAACAGTAATTTACTATCTCGCCGTTTGCTGTTGGGGTTGCCTTTGTTACGGTTTGCTTTGTGCTGTGGGCAATCTTAGCAATATTGCCCCAAGATGCAAGGTCGGTTATTTCCTTTGTACCGAGTACATCTTCATAGAACTTGCCACAACCTTCGCACTTGTAGTATGCTTCCTTACCGCCCTCTGTGCAGGTGGCAGCTTTCGCAGCAACCAAAGTCAGATTGTGAGTGTGCGTTACAGTTTTGGCATATCCGCAGGTGTCGCAAACATTGTCAGAACCGTAATCGTGAGCCGCTTTGGTTGTTGTAGCATCGCAGCGAGTACATTTATGCCAGTGACCTGTGCTGTCGCCGGTCCAAGCGGTACTCCAATCGTGACCGAGAGCTGCGATATTGTCAACAGTCTTGGTCTGTGTATTTGCCCAAGCTTCAGTAAAGGCTGCTGTATAGGTTGTTTCGCCCTTTGCTGTGCAGGTCGGAGCCTTTGTCTGTACGCTTGTTACAGTAGCAGTTGCAGTTTCCTTATGACCTGCATCACGCTTACAGGTGCGTGTTGCTGTGCAAACGGTGTTGTCTGCATTCCAAGTGTAAGCAGGTGCGTTCCAATCGTGATTGAGAGGTGCAATCTCTACGCTTGTTTTATCGGTAATTTCTACCGATCCTGTTGCATCTGCGAACCACTTGTCACAGCCATCGCAGGTGTAGTATGCGGAATTGCCCGCAGTAGTGCAGGTGGCAGCTTTCGCAGCAACCAAAGTCAGATTGTGAGTGTGTTCTTCGTTTTTATTTTTGTAATAATATGTAACAACCGTTCCGTCCGAAACAATAGGCTTATTTAAGCCGTCAGCCTTTACAAATTCGTAATCATAAAGCTTTTTTGCCGGTGTCAAATCAAGTTTTGTGCCATATGGCACGGTAAATGTTCCGCCGGCAGTGTTTGGAATTTCAGAGCCGTCCTCAAATTTATACTGAATTGAAACGGTTGTGTAGCGCTGTGTTTCCGTATTGTCGTCAGCAAGCACATTTCCGTTTTCATCGAGCACCTGAAATGCCACGGTATCGCCGTTCTTTAGCTGTGCGTCTGACGGAATTTGATAAATAAGCGAGCAACTCTTTAAGCCTGAATTAAAGTCGCTTTTGATGTGATCCAAAGCACCGAGCGGCCAGAAATTTGCCTTATCATTCCAAACAGGAATGTCAAAGGTTTGTACTGTTTGAAGCGGATTCCCCGATGAATCGGTCGCAACGCTTCCGTCGGAGTGCTTAATCCACATTTTGAATTTTAATTGTCGTGCATTTTTATCTGAAATGTTTTGAATAACAGTTCTAAGCTCGATTTTTTTACCGTTCATATTAGTATTAAATCTGCTTTTGCTGTTGCCGCTCAAAAGTCGGTCATTGCGATTATATGTGTAATTATAATATGAACTTGTTTCAAGGTCGGTAAAATCAGACGGCTTTGAATAAGCGCCCGTATATTCCTTAACCTCGGGAGGTGCAACATAAAGGTCTACATCCTTAACAAGCTGAGACATTCGCTTGAAGCCCTGCAAACGGCAAACCTCGCAGAATTGATAGTTTGTGTCTCTCATTATGCACTCATAACTTGAAACAAGCATTTTTGAGCCGTAAGCATTGCGGCAGGTATATGTGTTTCTAAAACCCAAAAGCTGTCGCCATTTTATCTTTTCCGGGTCTTCAACCGAGGAAAGATTGAGTGATTTAAGTTCCTTATCGTCAAGCAAATATCCGTTACTGTATTCATCACCGAGACCAAGCAAACCGTGTCCAAACTCGTGTGCAAAAGTTTTTGACGCACGATAGCTGTCTGATGGCGAAATGAAATAATGGAAGCCATATTCACGGTTGTTATATGCACCTCCGAAATCTGATTTTGTGTTTACAACCATAGCAAACTGAGCAATATAATCGTGAACATAATAATAAGGCTCATATTCCGAACCGGACGGAATTGTGTTTGGATCACTCTTTTTTTTGATATGAGCATCGTGAATTTTCTCGATAAATTCAGGACCGATACATCTCTCAAAAATATGATTTTTCCACTGACTTCCGTGGAGATTATTAGAAATAACAGGCGAATTATATTTGTCGACTATAACATCAAAGAAGGTACTTCCGCCATTGTCAAAACTTGATTCTGAAGCTGTACAAAGAGCGTAAACATTAAACCTGTCGGCATAACTGCGATACGGTTCATATTTCATAGCGTCCTGCCAAAGTCGTTTGACATCATTGATGAATTTGCCCTGCTGACTTTTTGTGTATCCCTCGCCGCAAATGACAACAACCATATTTTCAAGATCGCTTCGTGTCTTTTGAATAGTATAAACAGGGATGGTAGGATTAGAATATTTTCCGTCACCTGAATACCACGGCCCCAAGGTAAGCTGAATGCTTTGCTCCGTGCTGACATTCCAATCTGGATTAGCTTCTTCTGCCGGATCGGAAATTGTGTAGTCTGCCTCTTGCTTGTTGGGAGCAGAGCCTATATAAGGATTGCTTTGTGAGCCGCTGCCCGAAGTGGAAACGAAATATTCGGAATCGAGATAAAACGCGGGCCTTACGCCCAAATCGGAATACCACGGAGCGTATCTGCCAACTTCACCGCTTGAGCTGATGTATCGCATATCGTGATTGCAATCGGTAACGGGGGTGCGAAGCCAATAAGGCCAAGCCATTCCGTTGCTATTGTAAGCAATATAATAACCTTTAAGATTTTTCCACACGGCATTAGCCTGCTTTACATCAAGAAGAAAAACCTTTTCGGTTGTAGTTTCAAAATATGAACTGTCGTAGTTTGCCACCGCTTCCGAAATATCGGTGTAGTATAACAAATCCGAATTTGCGTCTCCATCAACTATGCCCTTGTTGTATTCGGGATGAGAAACGAGAGAACGCTGGGTAACGGTTTTCATTGCCGCAATTTCAGATTTTGAAAAAGCGTTGAGAAAACCCGCTTTTTCGTTGTACGCTCCCACACCGCTTACATATCCGTCTTTCGGAGGGTTGCCGCAAAGCCAATCGACTTTGCCTTCAGCTGCGGTCGAATTTAACCAAGAACGCATATTGCTGTCTTTCCAATAGTTAGAACCGTAATCATCACGCTTATAGCTTCTGCTGTGTGATTTTGAATTGCTGTTGTCATTTGTTTTGGCATCATATGCAAGGGTGTCAACAATTTTGTCTGCAAGCATAAGCGGTCCGTTATTGTCAATGCTTACACATCGCCAAAGAATTGAGGCATTGTTATACGCGCCCATTTTAACATAGTCGCCAACTTTAATATCGGGCTTTGATGCCGCCTGAACGCTCATCGGCAAAATTGAGATTGCCATGCACAATGCCAACAATATTGCTGTTATTTTTTTCGTCATTAAGTCACTTCCTTTATAAGCTATATATTTGCTTTTATTATATTGTAAGGTGTTGTAAGTGTCAATGAAAATCCAATTAAATTTATGTTAATTTTACAGCCGACACATTTAATATTACACGAAGAAGAAAATCTTATTAAATATGCAAAAAGGCTTCTGCCCAAATACCGCCGTAAAAAGCAGTATTAGGGCATAAAAATAGGCTGAAAGTAAAACTTCCAGCCTTGTGGCAGATTATATCAACCTGTCAAGTCACGGTAGTATTTGCTTTGCAAATCTCCACCTTAAAGACTTGACAGAACGATGTTA
>OOBJ01002076.1_pt1 | contig 11080 bp, 10 predicted proteins | sample 1671331 | NCBI WGS metagenome assembly OOBJ01 (sample SAMN06348145, study PRJEB24527) | human gut metagenome | biome: human gut; feature: ankylosing spondylitis patient; material: feces | host: Homo sapiens | place: China | collected 2015-10 | reverse complement strand
CATCGAGGCGCTGGCGGAGGACGCGTTCGAGGCCGGCCGTGCCGACTGCGGCTTTGAGTGTGTCGGCGCTCCGAGCCTGATCGACCAGAAGGTCACCGAGGACAAAGAGCTGATCTACACCTTTGAAGTCGGCATGTATCCGGAAGTGGAGCTCGGTCAGTACAAGGGCCTCGAGGTTCCGCAGAACCACGAAGCGTTTGACGAGAGCAAGGTCGACGAAGAGATGCATAACGTCCAGAAGCGCAACGCCCGCCTGATCGATGTCGAGCGCGAGGCGAAGATGGGCGACCACGTCACGATCGACTTTGCCGGCTTCATCGACGGCGAGCAGTTTGACGGCGGCACGGCCGAGGACTATGATCTCGAGCTTGGCTCCAACACGTTTGTGCCCGGCTTTGAGGAGCAGATCGTCGGCATGAAGGCCGGCGACGAGCGCGACGTCGTCGTCACCTTCCCCGAGAACTACGTTGAGGCGCTGGCCGGCAAAGAGGCCACCTTCAAAGTCACCGTCAAGAGCGTCAAGGAGCCCGAGCTTCCGGAGCTGGACGACGAGCTGGCCAAGGACATCTCGGACTACGAGACCATCGCGGAGTACCGCGACCACGTCCGCGAGGATCTGGAGAAGGAATTCACCGAGCAGCAGGAGTCCGACTACGCGACCCGCCTCATGAAGGCCGCTGTTGACAACATGACCGTCGAGATCCCCGAGCCCATGATCCTGGCCAAGCTCGACGAGCAGCTGCGCAACTACATCTCCACCATGGGCATCAGCCCCGAGCTCACCCGCGAGCAGGTGCTTGCCTCCATGGGTCTGGACGAAAAGACCTTCCAGGAGATCATGCGTCCGCAGGCCGTGTTTGAGCTGCAGACCGATCTGCTGCTTGACGCGATCGTCAAGGCCGAGAATATTGAGCTCGACGACGGCGAACTCGACGAGACCTACAACAAGATGGCCGAAGAGTACAAGATGGAAGTCGACAAGATCAAGCAGTATGTCGACGAGAAGATCATCGTTCTGGATATGAAGCGCCGCAAGGCTGCTCAGCTCATCCGCGACACTGCGGTGGACAAAGAGCCCGAGGCCAAGGAAGAAGCCGCCGAGACCAAGGAAGAGGCAGCCGAGTAATTCCCCCGAAAGCTGTTTGGATTCCGGGCAGAACGGTTATGCTCTCTTGGATAAGCGAAACATCGAAAGGAGCGTACCATGAGTTTAGTACCGTACGTTGTCGAGCAGACCTCCCGCGGGGAGCGCTCGTACGACATTTTTTCCCGCCTGCTCAATGACCGCATCATCATGCTGTCCGAGGAGGTCAATGATACCACAGCCAGCCTGATCGTGGCGCAGCTGCTGTATCTCGAAGCACAGGATCCCGATAAGGACATCCAGTTTTATATCAACAGCCCCGGCGGCAGCGTGACCGCAGGCCTCGCCATCTATGACACCATGCAGTACATTAAGGCGGATGTTTCCACCATTTGTGTCGGCCTGGCTGCATCGATGGGCGCGTTCCTGCTCTCGTCCGGCGCCAAGGGCAAGCGTCTGGCCCTGCCGAATTCGGAGATTATGATCCATCAGCCCTCCGGCGGCAGCCAGGGCCAGTGCACGGACATTCAGATCCAGGCACGGCAGATCCTGCGCATCAAGGATCGCCTCAATCACATCCTCGCAGAGAACACCGGCAAGCCGGTCGAGACGATCGCCGAGGATTGCGAGCGCGATAACTTCATGACCGCGGAGGAAGCACAGGCCTACGGTCTGGTGGACAAGGTCATCTATAAGCGATAATCTGTCAGGGGAGGGAACCGCCGTTCCCTCCCTGTTTCAAATGTAGAAAATGTGAGGTTTTTATGGCCAGAAATGACGAGAAAAAGAGCGTGCGCTGCTCTTTTTGCGGCAAACCGCAGTCGCTGGTGAACCGGCTCGTTGCCGGCAACGGCGTCTATATCTGCGATGAGTGCGTGCGCCTGTGCATGAGCATCATCGACGAGGGCTATCAGCCCGAGAGCGTCTCCACGGCGCAGGTCACCCTCCGGCGCGACCAGCTGCCGAAGCCGGCCGAGATGCGCGCCACGCTCGACGACTATATCATCGGCCAGGACCGTGCCAAGGTGGTGCTGTCCGTGGCGGTGTACAACCACTATAAACGCATCCTGCGCGGCGATCAGGACAATGATGTCGAGCTGCAGAAGAGCAACGTCCTGCTCATCGGCCCGACCGGCAGCGGCAAGACGCTCTTTGCCCAGACGCTGGCCAAGATGCTCGACGTGCCGTTTGCCATCGCGGATGCGACCACGCTCACCGAGGCCGGCTATGTCGGCGAGGACGTGGAGAATATCCTGCTCAAGCTGCTGCAGGCGGCGGACTTTGATGTGGAGCGCGCGCAGCGCGGCATCATTTACATCGACGAGATCGATAAGATCGCCCGCAAGAGCGAGAACACGTCCATCACGCGCGACGTCTCCGGCGAGGGCGTGCAGCAGGCGCTGCTCAAGCTGCTTGAGGGCACGGTCGCGAACGTCCCGCCCCAGGGCGGACGCAAGCACCCGCAGCAGGAGTTCATCCAGGTGGATACGACGAACATCCTCTTCATCTGCGGCGGCGCGTTCGACGGCGTGGACAAGATCATCGAGCGCCGCATGGACAAGAAGTCCATGGGCTTCGGCGCCGAGATCCAGAGCGCCAAGGAGCGCGACCTGACCGAGATCATGAAAAACGTGCAGCAGCACGACCTGCTGAAGTTCGGCATCATCCCGGAGCTGATCGGCCGCATGCCGGTCATCACGGCGCTGGCCAGCCTGAGCCGCGAGGACATGGTGCGCATCCTCAAGGAGCCCAAAAATGCCCTGACCAAGCAGTATCAGGCGCTGATGCAGTTTGATAACGTCGAACTGGAATTTGAAGACGAAGCGCTGGGCAAAATTGCGGATAAGGCGATCGCGATGGAGATCGGCGCCCGCGGCCTGCGCAGCGTCATGGAAGGCGTCATGACGGACCTGATGTACTCCGTACCGTCGGACCCGACGATCGCCAAGATCACCATCACCGCGGCGAGCGTGGACGGCACCGAGCCGCCGCGCATCGAGCATCGGGAGCAGTGACCCATCGCGCCTGCCCCCGGGACCCCTGAGCGAAAGAGGAATCGAATGGATAACACAACTTCTATGGACCATGCGGAATTCACCGCCCGGCGCAGCCTGCCCATGATGGCGCTGCGCGGCCTGACCGTGTTTCCGGGCATGATGCTGACCTTTGAGGTCGAGCGCAGCATGTCCATCGCGGCGCTGAACATGGCCATGAGCGACGATCAGATCATTTATCTGGTCCCGCAGAAAGACATTGCGACCGATATCCCCACACCAGACGATGTGTACGGCGTGGGCACGGTCTGCCGCATCAAGCAGATGATGAAGCAGCCCGGCACCAAGACCATCCGCGTCATGGCCGAGGGCATCGAGCGCGGCCGAACGCTGGCCGTGCGCACGGACACACCCTGCTTTGTGGCCGAGGTCGAGCCGATGCCGGATGTGGAAGAGCGGAAAACGGCGCGCACCGAGGCGCTCATCCGCCATTGCTGCAACCTGTTTGACGCCTATGTTACCGCGTCCGGCAACATGGCGCCGGAGTCGGTCATCAGTGTGCTCGGCAGCACGAACGCGGCCTTCGTGTCGAATTTCATCTCCCAGCACGTGTTCCTGCGCCCGGAAGAGAAGCAGGAGCTGCTGGAGGAGACGCGCCCGAGCCGGAGACTGTCCAAGCTCTCAAAAATGCTGCTGCATGAGACGAGCGTGCTCGGCCTGCAGCATCAGCTCGAGGAGGCGGCGCAGGACCGGCTGAATCAGACGCAGCAGGAGTATCTGCTGCGCGAGCAGATGAAGATCATTCAGGCGGAGCTCGGCGAGTCCGACGATCCGGACTCCGAGAGCGCGGATTACCGCGAAAAGATCCTTGCCCTGCACCTGCCGGAGGACTCCGAGCAGCGCCTGCTCAAAGAGGTCGACCGGCTCAAAAAGCAGCCGTTCGGCTCGTCGGAGGCGTCCGTCATCCGCAACTATCTGGACATCTGCCTCGAGCTGCCGTGGAACACGCGCACGAAGGAAACGCTCGACGTGCGCGCCGCGCGCGAGGTGCTTGACAAAGAGCACTTCGGGCTGGAGAAGGTCAAGGACCGCATCACGGAGTATCTGGCCGTGCGCCAGCTCGCGCCCGATGTCAAGGGCGGTGTGCTGTGCCTCGTCGGCCCTCCGGGCACCGGCAAGACGAGCATCGCCATGAGCATTGCCCATGCCACGAACCGCAAGCTCGCGCGCATCTCCCTCGGCGGCGTGCACGACGAGGCGGAGATCCGCGGCCACCGCAAGACGTATGTCGGCGCTATGCCCGGCCGCATCATCAACGGTCTGACCATCGCCGGCAGCATGAACCCCGTCATGGTGCTCGACGAGATCGATAAGCTCGGCAGCGATTACCGCGGCGACCCGTCGTCGGCGCTGCTGGAGGTGCTCGACGCGGAGCAGAACGACCACTTCCGGGATAACTTCATGGAGGTTCCGGTCGACCTGTCGGATGTGTTTTTCATCCTGACGGCCAACACCCTCGATACCATCCCGCGCCCGCTGCTCGACCGCATGGAGGTCATCCAGCTCTCGAGCTATACGGACGAGGAAAAGCTCCAGATCGCAAAGCAGCACCTGCTGCCCAAGCAGCGCAAAAAGCATGGCCTCAAGCCGTCGCAGCTGCGCGTGAGCGACGATGCCATCCGCGAGATCATCACGCTCTATACGCGCGAATCCGGCGTGCGCGTGCTCGAGCGCAGCCTTGCCGCCGTCTGCCGCAAGACGGCCAAGCGCATCGCGCTCGGCGAGTGCAAGAGCGTGCAGCTGCGCGCAGGCAGCGTGGCCAACTATCTCGGCCCCGCGCGCTTTGAGCCGGAGCACGTCTATGCACAGGACGAGGTTGGCCTCGTGCGCGGCCTTGCCTGGACGTCCGTCGGCGGGGAAGTGCTCGATGTCGAGGCCGCCGTGCTCGACGGCACCGGCAAGCTGGAGCTGACCGGCAACCTCGGCGACGTCATGAAGGAGTCGGCGCAGGCTGCCGTCACCTATATCCGCAGCCGCGCGCAGATGCTCGGCATTGACCCGGAGTTTTATAAGAAAAAGGACATTCACATCCATTTCCCGGAGGGCGCCATCCCGAAGGACGGCCCGTCAGCCGGCATCACGATCTGCATCGCGGTCATCTCCGCGCTCACGAACACGCCGGTCCGCCGCGACCTCGCCATGACGGGCGAGATCACGCTGCGCGGCCGCATCCTGCCGATCGGCGGCCTGAAGGAAAAGACCATGGCCGCCATGCGCATCGGCATTACGACGGTCATCATCCCGCGCGAGAACGAAAAGGATCTCGAGGAGATCGACCCGACTGTGCGCAGCGCGCTCAAGTTCGTCACGACCGACCACGTGGATAAGATCCTCGACGTCGCGTTCGGCCACCGGTTTGCCGCGGCCGTCAAGGCGGCGCACAAGGACGCGCACGGCGACGCGGCGAATGTGAACCTGCGCCAGTGAGGAGACTGCCATGGCGACACTGAACCTGAATAAGGCGGAGTTTCTCAAGTCTGCCGTCAGCCCGTCCGGCTTTCTCGCGGCCGACCTGCCGTGCATCGTCTTTGCCGGCAAGTCGAACGTCGGCAAGTCCTCGGTCATCAACCGGCTGCTCAACCGTAAGAACTTTGCCCGCGTCGGCTCCCAGCCCGGCAAGACCGTCCATGTGAACTATTTTTGCATCGACGGCCGTGCATACTTTGTCGACCTTCCGGGCTACGGCTACGCCAGCGTCGCCAAGACGGAGCGCGCGCGCTGGGGCAAGCTCATGGAGGATTTCTTCTCCGATCCCGCGCGCATCACGCTCGGCGTCATGATCGTCGATGCCCGCCACAAGCCCACGGCCGACGATGAGACGATGGCGGCGTGGTTTCATTCCACCGGCTGCCCGATGGTCGTCGTGGCCAATAAGTGCGACAAGCTCAAAAAGTCGGAGATTGAGCCGAACCTTGCGCGCATCCGCGCGACGCTTTTGCTGCCGGACGATGCGGTGCTCCTGCCGTTTTCGGCGGAGAAGGGCACCGGCCGCGAGGCGCTGCTCGGCGAGATCTTTCGCGCCATTGGGTGACTCGAAATGCAGAGCGTGCATTCGCGCGCTCTGCACTTGTTTTTTCGGCAGGGACTTGTTATAATGCAAATTTGTAGGAATGGGAGGTGCGTGCGTGAACACCCTGCAATCGATCTGGAACGGTCTCGACTGGTCCTATCTGCTGAATATCGTGCTGTCGGTCGTTCCGTCGCTGCTGTGCATCACGTTTCACGAGGTGTCGCACGGCTATGTCGCCTATCGCCTCGGCGATACGACGGCGAAGGACGCCGGCCGGCTCACGCTCAACCCGCTCAAGCACATCGACCCGATGGGCCTGCTGATGATGGTCGTGTTCAAATTCGGCTGGGCAAAGCCCGTGCCGGTGAACATGATGCGTTTCCGCAACCCCAAGCGCGGCATGGCGCTCACGGCGCTGGCGGGGCCGGTGTCGAACGTGCTGCTCGCGCTCGTGTTTCTGTTTTTGTATGGTTTGCTGTACCGAGCACTGTATTCGGTGCAGTTTCTGCTGGACATGATCTGGCTGACGGCGTATATCAGTCTGGCGCTGGCCATTTTCAATATCATCCCGATTTCACCGCTCGACGGGTCCAAGGTGCTCTTCGCGCTGCTGCCCGACGCGGCGTATGCCAAGCTCATGCGCTATGAGCGTTATGGGATGATCCTGCTGCTCGTGCTGGTCACGACCGGCGTGCTCGGCAAGCCGCTCACCACGGTGACGGAGGCCGCGTTTGACAAACTCTTTGTATTTGCGGAGTGGGGCTATGAACTTATCGGCATCTTCGGCTAAGCCGGCCGATCCAACCTATTTTCTCGAGGGCATCATCCACGACAAGAGCGAGATGGCGGATTTTGAGGGCCCGCTGAGCCTGATCCTGCTGCTTTTGTCCAAGAACAAGATCGAGATCCGGGACATCAAAATTTCGGAGATCCTCGATCAGTACCTGGAATACCTCGACGCCATGGAAAAGCTCGATCTCGAGATTGCGAGCGAGTTCGTGCAGATGGCATCCTACCTGCTTTATATCAAGACCCGCATGCTCCTCACGGAGGAGAAGGAGGTCACGGAGCTCGAGCAGCTCATCGCGTCGCTCGAGCAGCTCAAGTGCAAGGACACCTATGCGGCCGTGAAGTCCGTCACGCCGATGCTCGACGCTGCGGCCCAGACCGGCCTGCACTACCTGTCGCGCCCGCCGGAGCCGCTACCGAAGTCGGCGGGGGAATACCGCTACCGCATCGAGCAGGCAGATCTTCTGCGTGCGCTGCTGTCGGTGTTCACGCGCGGCGGCGCAGCGGCGACGGATGCGCTGCAGATGGCGGCGCCGAAGCGCATCGTCTACAGCGTGCGCGATAAATGCCGCACGCTCATTGACGAGCTGCGCGAGCGGGGGAGCATGTCGCTCAACACGCTCTACAGCCAGTGTACCAGCCGCAGCGAGATCGTGGCGACGTTTTTATCCGTGCTGGAGCTGTGCAGCCTCGGCCATCTGATGCTTTCCGAGCAAAACGGCGAATATGTGGCAAGCTTCACCGGCGGCGCCACGGACGATATTCTGGAATCCATTGTTGAGTGAGAAATTTTTATGGAACACGAGGAATTACTTTCGGTCATTGAGGCCATTTTATTTGCAGCGGGCGATCCCGTGCCGGCGTCGCGCATCGCGCTCGTCACCGGCGAGGAGACGCAGACGATCGTCTCGGCTGCCAAGGAGCTCGCCGCGGCATATGAGGAAAACCGCTGCGGCATGCGCCTGGTGCAGATGAATGATCTGCTGCAGCTGTGCTCCGCGCCGGAGTACGCGGAGTATATCCGCCGCGCGCTCGAGCAGCGCAAGCCGCCCAAGCTCTCGCAGCCGGCGCTGGAGGTGCTGGCGATCGTGGCGTATTTTCAGCCCGTCACGCGTGCCTACATCGATCAGGTGCGCGGCGTGGACAGCGCCTACACGGTCACGACGCTGCTCGAGCGCGGGCTCATCGAGGCCTGCGGCAGGCTCGACGCGCCCGGCCGCCCGTCACTGTACCGCACGAGCGCGCTGTTTCTGCGCACCATGGGCATGCAGTCGCTCGACGAGCTGCCCGTGCTGCCGGATCTGTCGTCCGACGAGGGTGCGGAAAAGCTCGAGCAGGCCATCTCGGAGCTGCGCGGCCGCGGCGAACAGATGGAGCTGACGGACCCGGAGGAAAAACCGACAGGGGAGTGATGCCGATTGACGGCCCTGTGGATTATACTGGCGGTCGCGCTGGTGCTGACGGTGTTGAATCTGCTGCCGGTCGGCGTGGATGCAGCTTACGCGGACGATGTGTTTTCGCTCGCGGCGCGCATCGGCCCGTTCCGGCTCCGGCTCCTGCCGAAGCCGCCGGATGCAAAGCCAAAGAAGAAAAAGCCCCCAAAACCGAAGAAGGAAAAGCCGAAAAAGCAATCCGCCCCGCCGGATATCCGGACGATCCTCGCTCTTGCCAAGCTCGGCCTGCAGGCGCTGGACCGCTTCCGGCAGCGGCTGCGCGTGCAGCTGCTGCGGCTGGTATTCGTGTCCGGCGCGCCGGACCCATATGACACGGCGCTGGCGTTCGGCTATGTCAACGCCGCGCTCGGCGCGCTCACGCCGCTGGCGGAGCGGGCCCTGCGCATCGACGAGCGGGACATTCAGACCGGTGTGGATTTTCAGGCCGGGCAGCCGCGCATTGACGCGCGCATCGTCTGCACGATCCGCATCGGGCAGATCGTCGTCATCGCGCTGGCGTTCGGCGTTGGATTCTTAAAACAAAAAAGAAACGCGAAACAGGCCCGGGCTGCGCGTGAAAAGACCGCGCCGGCCGCGCAGGAAAGGAAGGTCAGCAATGGATAATGAAATCAGTGCAGTCATGACTGCGACCATGAGCAAGATCAAGGAAATGGTGGACACGAACACCGTCGTCGGCGAACCGATCACGACGCCGGACGACATCACGCTCATTCCGCTGTCCCGCGTCAGCTTCGCCTTTGCCAGCGGCGGGTCGGAGTTTCCGATGAAGGAGAACAAAAACGGCGTCGGCTGCGGCAGCGGCGCAGGCGTCAAGGTCGAGCCGATGGGCTTTCTGATCGTCAAGGACGGCAACGTGCGCATGCTCAACGTCATGCCGCCGGCATCGAACACGTTCGACCGCCTGATCGACATGACCCCGCAGGTGATCGACCGCATCGATCAGTTCATCGACCAGCGCAAGGCCGACAAAGCATAAACCGCGCCGAAAGCGCCCATAATAAGCACCGCCCGAAACTTGGAAAGGGTGGTGCTTGTTTTGAAACGGACATGTTTTGGCCTTGCCTGCGTGCTGGCCTTTTCTTTGTTTTTCACACCGTGCACGCATGCCGCCGGGACGGACAATGCGGCCAGGGCCGCCATTGTCGTGCATCCAGAGACCGGCACCGTGCTCTATGAAAAGAACGCGGACGAGCGGCTCGGCATTGCCAGCACGACGAAGATCATGACTGCGCTCGTCGTGCTCGAGCACTGCGCGCTGGAGGAGCCGGTCGAGATCCTGCCGGAATACACGGCGGTCGAGGGCTCGTCGATGTATCTGCGTGCCGGGGAGACGTACACGGTCGAGGAGCTGCTCTACGGGCTGATGCTCGTGTCCGGAAATGACGCCGCCGTCGCGCTCGCATGCCACACGGCTGGCTCCGTGGCGGCGTTCGCGGATCGGATGAACGACAAGGCGCGTGCGCTCGGCATGACCAACAGCGCTTTTCAAAACCCCAACGGCCTCGACGCCGATGGGCATTATTCCACGGCGCGCGACATGGCGAAGCTCGCCTGTGCCGCCATGGAAAACGAGACATTCCGCACGATCGTATCCACAAAGAGCGCGGTCGTGAACGGCCAGACGCTCGTGAACCACAACCGCCTGCTGCGCAGCTATGACGGCGCGGTCGGCGTCAAGACCGGGTATACCAAGACCACGGGCCGGACGCTCGTGTCCTGCGCGCAGCGCGGCACGACGCAGTTCGTGTGCGTGACGCTCTCGGACCCGGACGACTGGAACGACCACACGCACCTGCTCGACTGGGCGTTTGAAAACTACGAGTACCGCTGTGTCGCCGGTGACACGCCGGTGTATGCCGTGCCGGTGCTCTCCGCCACGGTGGAGCTCTGCGCGGCGGTGCCGGAGCGGCCGGCTTATCTGCTCGTCCACCCGGATGACCAGGTGGCGCTGAAGGCAGAGCTGCCGCGCTTCGCGTTCGCGCCGGTGGAGCAGGGCACACAGGCGGGCACGCTGACGGCGACCGGGCCGGATGGCCAAAGTGTTACGGTCCCGCTCTGCTATGCCGACCCCGCGGCGCTCGACCCGGACGTGAAGATCACGCCGCTCGCGCGGCTCGGCCGGCTGTGGACGCACGCCTGCCGGTACTTTTCTTCCTATTATCCTGTATCCTGAGGTGATGACTATGCAGCAGCGGCTGCAAAAGTGCATTTCCGAGGCGGGCGTTGCCTCCCGCCGCGCGGCGGAGACGATGATCTCCGCCGGCCGCGTGACCGTGAACGGTCAGATCGCGCAGCTCGGCGCGCAGGCAGACCCGGAGACCGACGTCATCTGCATCGACGGCCGGCCGCTGCCGTCACGCGCCCCGAAGCGGTACATAATGCTGAACAAACCGCGCGGCTATGTCACCACGATGCATGACGAGCGCGGGCGCAAAACGGTGGCGGATCTCGTGGCTTCGGCGGGGGAGCGGCTGTACCCGGTCGGGCGGCTGGATCTCGATTCCGAGGGCCTGCTCATCCTGACGAACGACGGTGAGATCGCAAACTGTCTCATGCACCCCTCGCACGAGATCCCAAAGACGTATGAGGTGGATGTAGCGGGCGGCGATCTTGCGGCAGCGGCAGAGACCATGCACGCCGTCACGGAGCTGGAGGGCTATCGCGTCCGCCCGGCGGAGGTAACGGTGCT